>Ga0157364_1004355_pt1 | contig 14113 bp, 6 predicted proteins | sample AttsexASBM2_FD_111476 | JGI IMG/M metagenome (GOLD analysis project Ga0157364, IMG submission 111476) | Fungus gardens microbial communities from leaf cutter ant in Ribeirão Preto, State of São Paulo, Brazil - Atta sexdens ASBM2 | ecosystem: Host-associated > Fungi > Mycelium > Unclassified ... | reverse complement strand
TTTTTAATTTATATCATATATAGAGAGAACTAAAAATTTATATAATAATGCTTTGGCAAAAAGATAACAATAAATTAATAACAATTGGTATCAGAATCAAAGAGAAAACCATAACTCAATTATAATCAAGCGGCACATTTAAAATGCACATTTAGAATGATGAAGGTGCCTGTAGGTATTCGTTATCGAGTCAGACCGGCAATAATTAAGGCAATTGATTAATTAACCGAATTAGATAATCTGCAGATCGATCTGGATGTAAAAGTAATTGAGTATCGACGCATCGTTCTTTTTATGCAGGCAGACGTTTTATTTTATTTATCATAACCCACGATAAGGCCATTTCCATAACAGTCAATTGATATTACAATCATTATTAGCAGCATACGTGCAGTTGAATAAAATTTATTTTGGATGTCTCATGTTCAGAACAACTAATTATGCCGTCGCGTTATGTGATATACTTAATATTATGATAATGAAATTTTGTCTTATACTTTGACTTTCTAAGAATATTTTTAGAAACAATTCTTAAATATTTCACTTTTTAAACATTTCGAACATATTTTTCTGTCAATTAACGTTGAATTTGAAATATTTGGATAAATATAACATAAATAATTGATAATATTTTTTTGTCTTTTGTTGTGGAGAAGTATTGTTTCTTTCTTTTCTGTTTTAAAATAAATTTATTTATCAAAATTTATCGCATTTTAACGATCTTTTTCTGTTTTATGACCTTGTGAATCAATTGCATGTCGAAAGGACCAAAAGAACCAAAAAAGAAATACGTTTTAATAATTCTTTTATTTCTTCAGGGTTAAAAACTTTCAAACATCTTCACAGAAAATGAAATCGTCTGTTAATACACAATAGTAATCTGTTAATACACAAAATAATGTTGTTACAGGTGAACATTATTATATACATGGAGAGTGATTCTTTAACAGTATTTTTAACAGCACAAGAAACTATACAAAATTTGTAAAACAAAATATAATATTATTAATTAATAAATAAGAATTAGAGAACGGAAGGGGAGAGAGAGAGAGAGAGAGAGAGAAAAACGAGGGAAGGGAGAAAAGAAAATAAAATTAATTACTGATGTAAAATATTATTTGTAATAAATAATTAAAAATTAATACGATTGAGAGAGAAATATGTGTGTAAAGTATTTATCCAATTGTGGATTTCAAAAAAGCATTTCCGAAATAACTAGTTGACAAAATTAAAAGCTCGCGTCTGTCGATACGCACCGTCAAAGAAGAGAGATAGGAGAGACGTTTCTATAATTCAGTGCGGTACCTATCGAAACGTTGGTTGAGCGGGATCGGGGATCAGGGGTGGATAATGTATGTACCCTTGGCCGTGCGATAGGAAGGCGGGTGTTCGGAAAGCACGTAGGGGATCTATATCTCTCTCTTTCTCTCTTCTTCCCACTCTTTTTCTTTCTCTCACTCTTTCTCTCTCTTTTTCTCTTTTTCTCTCACTTTGACGCTTTTGAGGGCATGCGGGGGTGTACTTCCTGAGAGAACTCCAGATGGGGGAAGAGAGGCAGTGCTGACCATTGCGAATGGACAGCCTTGGCTCACCAGTAGGAACGTTGCGTCCGGCAAGTTAACTTGGAGTAACTCTAAAAGAAATAAAAAGAAGTAAAAATGTTCCCCGCTCTTGCTCTCATAATGAAAGTTAACAGAGAAGCACATGACGATTCTAAGATAGTACGTAGAATTAACAAATCTTGATAAAACCTTCTCGGTCCTAAATGTTGCGTCCGAATTGTGCAAACGCAATGTGTTGAACAAGGTGTAAAAAGGTTAACTTTATCCGAAATATGTATTTTTAGTTTTTTTTTTATTTGAAAATCAAATTGAGACGTTAACTGATCGATCTATATTTCTATGTCTTCTTCAAGTTAATTAAACTAAATAATTTTCCGGTATTAATTGTATAACGAGCAAAAAAGTGTTGTTGATGAACAAGTGACAGGCAAGAAAGTGTTGCTAATTCCAAAAGGGGAAATTTGAAAGGATGATATTTCTGATGATATTTCCTGTGATTTTACACTTTTGGATTCTGGAGGAATATGCGCAACAAAAGAAAGAGCTGGAATATCTTCCGGAGGATAAGTACGAATATTTTAATAAAAATATTTAAATTATTTAGAAAAATTGTTTTATATTTGATTTTATGTTTTAAAATATCATTAATTTTAATTGAAATCCAGCATCTTGAATATCTAAATTATTTTTAACTTAAATTTCACATAAATTTTTTATTTCATGAAATATATAACCATTTTTGAAATCTAAACTTTACATTTGTTTTTTATTCGTCAATTACTAATCACGTTGATTATCTCGAGCAACACTACCAGCATAATTCAAATTGTCTCGTCAATTTCGATGAATTTTAACGACAAAAATTATCTCCCGCATGCGTCGTTTTTTTAAATTAGCCACTATGCCTTTTCACACGAAATTTTAAAGTATAAAAAATTTCTACTATTCAACCCCAATGCCCACATTATAACGTTCATCTGGTCGCCAATTGAAATCATCTCTTCGCTTTTCTATTTTACTATGCAACATCGTTTTCGCACGATCCCTAACACGACCATATATTATGCAAGTCGCATTCTCATTGGTTCTGCGACCTGGTAAAATTTCGTCGCTTGATATCCATAGTATATGTTCCAGTATCTTTAATCAATAATATTCTTCTTCGTAATATTAACGTGTATCTGCAATCCAGCTTAAAATTAAACGTTATACAGATGATCAGTTTGATACTTTTAAACTGAGATAAAAGAAATTAATTTTGTGACATTATCATCACATATAGTCAATATTTACGCCGCGGTAGGATCTAAAATGTAAAACCAACCCTCTTTCTGTGATTAGAGCAGCGTGCGGCGATTGGGGTTGCTTTTAGTTCGTGGGGGTATGACCACGCTATTTTAAAGGTATGGTCCCCCTCTACGTTTTCGCTCCAAACTCCGATCACCCTATTCGCTTTGGACAATCTGTAGATGCACTTGAATTACTCGAATTCTCGTCACTCTCGCCTCTCCACAATAGGCGATCGTCCCATGCGATAATTCTTTTCACGAACATTCCTCATCTTGTCGTTGTATATTATGTCAGATACTTAGATGATTTAATTTTATGCCTTGCAAAAGATGAAGAATAAATGAAAATCTTTTTTATCGGTAAATTGAATTGATATTCGCTTCTGCTAGGAATTTTAAGTAAGTAAGTTCTACGAACTTAAAATTCAAAATTTCAATAAAACATTAATGAAGAGATGGAGCACACTTGCTGTGTTTCTGTAGAGAATAGGCTTAAAAATTCAATAGGACTATATCGTGAGAAGTCGAATGTCAATCACGCTTTGCATTATCGATAATTTTACGTCTATTCTCAGATGAAAGAAGATATAAAAATGAAATCGATACATCGGTATCTTGTAGCTTGAGAAAACCTAGGAGATTCTATGCATAAGCATGTAAATCTTTAATTCTTCATTAAACAAAATTATTGCTATGTAGTTTAATTAATTATTGCTATTTAATTAAGGAATATTATTTGCTTAAGATATTCTTTTTTTTTTCGATTTTGTTCTTTATCTTTTATGTAACGTATTTAAAATTTTTTTAGCGATAATAAATTTATCATTTATATTTGGCATACGAAATTCTGCAACGTTATGAATTTAACACATCTTTAGACCTTTTCATTTTTTGTGACTTTAAACATTTTTATTTTGTACATTATTACAATTTTGCTTTATTTTATTTATTTAATATTTTTAAATTTATCTAAAATTTTTATTATATTTTATCTAAAGATCTTTTTCATTACATAAAAGTTATTTTAATAAGATTGAAGTTAATTTGGTCAGAAAATATATTCGTGACAACATGCGAAGTTCGTCTCTTTTTCTTTACAGTGCATGTAGCTTCTTCGCGATCTGGGGAGAGCGGTTTATCAGATCGTTATCAGGGGATCTGACCGCGTTCTTGCTTCTGGGCCAGTCACGATCAGGGCCCGATCGCTCCCATCTTTTCCTTCGCCTCACTTCTCTCGTTCTTACTTTGTACAGCACCTTAATTAAGCGTTATGAGTTGAACTCCTCGTTAACGAAAGACTATATTCTCTGTGTATCGGACAGATATGTAGTTAGTTACAAAGCTATACATCGTGAATAAACTTGACGCACTGTATCTAAGATATTAAACAAGTTTTGTTAACAAGTTGTTGCCATATACAATATATAGCCAATTTAATATCTCGTTGACGTAATCGCAGATTGAGGAATATGCACAGAATTTAATACTATCGCTACAGAAAGAACGAATAGCGATGGGCAATTTTTTCTGCGAAGGTACAGATTAAGAGGGAACTGAAGCCGCTTAATTTCCTGCCTTCTCTTCCGCCGCGATGCCCCGCACCCTGAAAATAATATTTCTTCGTTCGGCCGTCAGTAGCAAGATGGCGTTCTCGAATTAATTAATTACATCCCCGCCGGCGTGCTGGTACCTAACTCGATTTCGCGCAATTGAGTTGTTCCTTTCCAGGCGTGATGCTCGGCCCACCGTCTTACCTTCGTTCTCTACCCGTTTTCCTCTTTCACGTCGAGTTATTATCGATATTTGCACGCTACGATAATTATTGGCCAATTCCATTCGCGGCTCTATCCTTCGTATTCTTTTATTGCAAAATCCTAACATTTATTCTTTTCATCTTTCTTCGACATTACCCAGAAATGTTATCATATAGTGTAAATTAATATGATTATAATTTTTTCTTTAGAAAAATATTACATCTTGGGAAGTTTTACAGTTTAAATTACATATTTTAAAACGTTTGTAAAATACGTAGAAATTTTGTTAAAATGATTTTTATCAATCTTTCAATTTTCACACGAAAAAAATGATTTTGTTAAAGTATTCAAAAATTTAATTATAGCTAAATTTCTGTATCTATAGATACAAAATTGAAAATAATTTAATTAAAATTAAAAGAAGATGATATTATAGATTGGATTGTGTTTTAATTCTTTTTTAACAAATTTAAATTTATCTATCAGAATTGACAATTAAAAATTCATTCTTTTAAAGTCCAACATTGCTGATGGAGAGTTAAGTTTTGATTATAACACTGCAAAAAGTTTTAACATTTTAGCAATCAGTTAGAGCGTTCAACATAATTATTTTAATAATCCAAATAAAATTCTTTTCAAAGAATTCGTTCATCTGTCTCTAACGAAATTTTTAGATGCTTTAGCAAAATTATTTCTTCTCATGTAATATTAAATTTTTGTTGTAAGTCTCAGTTTATAAATATGTTTATAATTTTATTTAATGCGTTACTACAGGGTAGTCGCCATTGATGCTGACCGACAGCAGTTTAACCAAGTATTTCAGTTGAATCGCCATTCACGGATAGGAGACCGAACCGTCTAATCGGTGCGAATGCGGCAAGAAAATTGCTGCACACGATGTCTAAATAAAAGTCCCGGTGGAAAAATCAGTCCCTATTACCTAATGATCAGTCCTCCCTCCCGTTCTCCATTGCCATAGAGAGGTATGTTGCACGTATGCGCGTCTCGTTACATGTATATCACGAGTATCACCGTGTCGTGTGTGCGACCACCTCGATGGTCGTTAACTGTAGCCTGAGAAAAGCACACGATATGAACGCGTGTGGATGTGCGGAATATGTCCGCCGCGGATACACGCGAATCAAATGATGACTATCTTTTTTTACGTCTTCTCTTCCGCGGAGCACCTTTACCGGTGTATTACAAACCGTGCTATAATTATGGTTAGTTGCGATTCGTCATGGTATACGCGGCATGGTATATAGGTTTTTAAAAATAGATATTTTTCCAAAGTTTTCTTAATTACTCATATCTCTAATTCCTACGTGTTTTGTTATAACATTTCAATTACATTAAAAATAGTGAGGAATAGCTTTTTATGTAATGCCATCATGGAATTCTGTTTTTCCAAAGTTGCTAAGACCGAGTCGTACGCACCTTCCGGCCAACGCCAGGAACACTGTCGGTAGTTATAATGTATGGTGCGGATTAGTACTGGCTCTCTTATTGTTTTCCACTCTTGCGAGAAGAACAAACACTCCTCCGCCGCTACCCCAACCTATCCTATTCCGCGTTTCCGACCACCCTCGAAGGAACCATCTCCATCGTGCTACGCCCACGCTCGCCCTTAGTTATAACTTAATTACAAGAAAAGCTGCTCGCAGAGCACCGGCGGAACCTCCGGTTCGAAGCGATATATATTAGATTTTCTGTCATTAGAAACTTCTTGCCCCAGGAAATTATATCCCGGTCCGAGGATGGGGATGGTGAGGAATAGACGAGACGCGGATAGAAGAGGGAAAGACTGGTGAGAGAAACGATGGCGGGATATTCGATTTCTTTTGTTACCGCGCGGGAGACGAGGCGGGGTGGCGAGCTTCCGCGCGCGCGGACTTCCGGTCGATGGAACAATTAACGACCGAGACACAAGGCTCTTCTGGATCAGAAACTTCTAGATATCTCAATGCCTACGTGCCTCACGTGAGAGATAGAAGTGCTCGAGCGAGTTATGAGCACGAGCTTTGACAATCAATGACATACGAATGGTTTTTGTTTGTGAGATATCTATTTATCATTTATCATTTGTTATATTTACACGGAAATGACGCTAAATTATCTAAAAATTTAGCTTGATACAAATCCGGAAATAACTTTGTTGGATCAAAATAATGTATACGCTTAAATATCAAATTTAAATTCTTATTGTATCGTGTGATGTATCGTCATTTTATAAAACATTGAATAAATTTATCAAATTTATCCATTGCTTTAGTATAAAAAATAAAGATATATTGAATTAGATTAAATTAAACACTATATGTAGATTTAACAGTGTAGGACGCTTAAATTGGTTACTAGAATGTTGAAACCTTTTGCAGCATTGCTCATATTTAAAATTTTTACGCAACTTTATTTTGATCCAATAAAATTATTTACAAATCTGTGTCTAGCTAAATTTTTTAATACTTCGTTCTTTTTATGAATTTACATATAATACATAATTTTATTAAAAATTTCGTGAAAATGATCGTTTTTCCCTTTTTATCTTTTAACTTAAACTATTTTTAAATGAGAGTAAAGTTAATAATTAAATACAATCCATTTATTCTAATACAAGTCATAGTAGAGAATAAAAAGATACTTATGGCTACTGAAGACATTCAATGTATGCAATTCTAATAGCAGTCAAAATCAACGAAAAATAAATTAGTTATTTTGTTTTCAAAATTTATTAATTTATACTATACTGTACAAAATAAATGCAAATAAATCTTTATTAAAAAAAAGGAGATAAGGGGATAAAAATTCTTTATTCTCAAGAACTGGCGCCAGAGATCTGGGTGGATCAAAGGGGAACAGCGATACTGGCCGATAGTGCGCGGCGACGCGACGATATTCAAGATGTTAATTGCCGACAAACTTCTCTAATTACCGCGTAATTATGAGCAGCAGCGTGCGCGAGAAAGTCTTGTATACGCACACAGGATCTCCCGCATATCGCGCTTAATTGTCAGGACTATGCGGGGATTATTCCTCGCGCCGTGCTGGCGCGGCTCGACTATTGCGCCAATTAAGGCGAATATCTGTCGCTATTATTTTTTAATGGTTTATACACGCGCCCCGCGCGCCTTTGCATTCAATGAATATTTCATTCATGCGGATGTTCTGCTTAATCAGTAAGTTCAGTATGAGCGGCTATTAATTAAAATCGATCAGCTGAATAGATCGGTTTGATGAACTTGCGATATTCACAGTGCTGGTGTACAGATCTCGATGAAATGCAAAACTTGACAATTAATAATTTTAACAACGACATCGATATATGATAATGATGATAATAAAGAAAACATCATTTTATTACTTCGGTTATTTCATGCTTTGACTTATTTTGCAAATATTAATAAATATAAACATAAATATAAATAACAAATATAAATAAATTTATAAGACGAAATTTATAAGATATAATTCATAAATAATTAGAATGTATTTAACGAAGTTAATGTTCTGCAAACATTTTGACTTTGTATTTAAATTCTCTTCAATTTGGTTATATTTGTTATGTCCTTGGAGTCATAAAATTTTTGTTTTAAATAAAATATTTTGATCGTGCTATAATGTTAATTGAAAATATTAAACGTTCTTTCTAATCTAATTAATAAATTTTATTATAAAATAATATTTTCGAATGAGATGAATATGAAATCTTCCTGAAAGAATATGTAGACAAAACGTCTTAATGCATCGAACTTTTTTTGATATTACACCGCGAGATCTAATTTAAAGCTCATTAATCACAATCTGTCACAATTCACGGCGATTTACAACTGCTATCAGAATACCGTGACGCATCGAATTTCCTTGAGTCTGCATGACGAGGTTAGCAACGTAGTATATAATCTCAGACTTATTATCGTTTTTATCATATCGTTAAAGACGATATATACTTGTTCTTCCAATTATTCAAATATCTATGCATAATGTACTATAATCGGGATATAGACATTTTATAACAATTATATTAGAATTTATGTAACATAGAAAATAATATTATGAAAGATATTTAATGATTTGTTGACGTATGCGAAGTTCTCAATCCATTTCTATCATTTTTTCAATGTAGATTAATTTTAAATTTGGTTATTTTTTATCTTCTGATTCTAAGAAGATAAAGGGTAAATTAAATCGACATTAAAGTTGATCTATATTGATTCACGGAAAATGATTTTGCTGAAGTATAATATAAAAAAAAATTTAGTTCAGATGCAAATCTGAAAATAATTTTGTTAAATAGTCAAAATAATTATGTAGCACATTCAAATTGATTGCTATTATTGATGCAGTATCAAAACTTTGCAGAATTGCTTATTATGAGCAAGAGCTTGAAATTTTTTTACTAATTATATTTTGATGATTTAAGAAAGCTGTTTTTCGATCTGCAAAATCTAGTTTTTAGAATTTTTATATATTTTATTAAAAACATTTTTTCGTAGGAAGGAGTCAATGAGTTTGTATAAAGGGAATCTTTTGGAGAAACTCAATATCAGTGCGCTTCTCGCCTTGATGAAAAGTAAACGGCTAAATTCGCGAAATGTTGGCATTAACAATGGGATCACGACACGGCGATAACTCGCAAATCCTTTAGCATTTCTAAATGAGTCACATCAATGAACCTTTAAATAGATGGGATGCTAAGAACAACTCAAATCAATTTTATTTTTATTATATTTTACTTATCTATTCAATTAGTACATATAGAATTAAATTTATGTTATTTATACCTTTATAAGAAGAAGAAATGTAAAAATAATTAATTTAAGACTTTTGGGCAATACTTTTTATTTTTTTTTCCAGAACAAGGTTTTTAAGATAACTATGCATGAGGTGCTGCAGTTACCTATCTATTTAAAGGTTAGGGAAAATTTTCTATTTCGTAAATGAATCAAGCTCAGTATCGATCTTTCGTTCGAACGATTCTCACTATCGCCCTCGATGCTTCGAATACTTCACCGTCTTCGTCATTGCTCCTAGCCAAGGAGTTTCTGTGCGGAATAAGTCGGCTCCATTACTTCGCCACGTGAAGCACTTTTCTCTCCCCTTCCTCTGCGCGGATACAGTCCATGCTCTCCCCTCGAATCCATGGAAAACCACCCCCACGGGCGACATGTTGGTATATGCGTCCCTGTTAATGGCTTCTCGTTCTCCAGCGTACGTGCAAAGAAACGGGCGCGGCATGGACATGTCTGTGCACTATCACGGTAATTCGAACGAAAAGACGATAATACATGTGAAGTACTATATGCCGTGCGAATTGATTCTTGTAAGAATTTTTTATGAAATATCTCATTAATATCAAGTGACCAATTAAATCTATAATATGGAATGCTAATAATCTATCAGCTTTTTTCTAATTGATCAGCGGAATACTAATTTTTAAACTTGAATTAAATAGAAAACTAATTATTTACTAATAATTCGGTCTGTTATTGATTTTTTTTCCGATTGAGTGCATTCAGATCCTCGTTGGAATACAAGATCGTGCACGAGAAGACAACACGCTTGGAAGAATAGCTCGAGGGATAAAGCGCAATAAAAAGGGGTTGGGAATCCTTTATGCATTCGAGGTGCGGCACGCGACACCCCAACCCTTCTAAGTCGCGATAGACTCATCAATTTCAAATCATTTCTCTCCCGCGCGGAAGATCATTCTCCTCTTTTTCTCTTATATATGTCTCGTTTACTCGCGACACCCCGTAGCTGTTAGGCACCACCGTCCATCATCTGCCAAAGGGCGCGAGTACATCCCCTGCTAACCCCTCTTTTTTTTTCATGTTACTAACAATTCGACGAACGGCAATTATTTCGGAATCTATCAGTTCCTCCGGATTAAATTCAAGAACGATTATCGTATGGGCCGATGATCGATCGGGTATGCGTCTACTGTGGCTATTTTAGACACAAATGTTATTACATACGAAAAAAACGATTGCTGAAAGATCTAAAGTTTTGTTGGACCATTGCAATAATTTTTGAAAACTCAAAAATGAGTAATGCTGTAAAACAACAAAATGTTCAGATCTGTAGCCAATAAAATTTTAGATCGTTCTTTTCGTGTAATGGCATACATATTGCGCAGCATGTATTGTATAATGTGTCGTGTAATTACGTAATTAATAATAATACACTTTTAATTATGTAATCTGATTATGTAATTACAAATAATGCATTAATTTAATCCTAAGAAGCGGAGAAATGCGTTCGGTACACGCAATGCCCGCATAATGCGCTTGATATTTCATGGAATTTGAGATGCACGAATATTAGACGACGGATCTCACAGATCATTGCCGCAAATTCTCGGAAAAAGAGTAATCGGTTATTTTATGCCAGAAGATTATTATCGTTGTTATGCACAAAGCGCTTGTGGCTTGTGTGTAGGCTGCTCGACTGCGTTACAGCAGATGAGAAATACGAAAAAAAGAGGGAAAAGAAAGTACTGTTGTCCGCTTCGCAGAAGCGTGATTGTTCAATGCGTTCACGTTTCTTACAGTTCGATTGTATCGTAATTTACAGGTGTTAACAAATATTTATTTATTACTTACATGATTATTACGTTATATTGAGTTATTATATTATGTACAATTTATTATAAATGTAATTTCTATGCATTGTCTACTATTGCTATTATTATATATATTTAGTTTTATTTGGAAAGCATATTAATTGTATACAATTCACTTTAAGATTTAACGCAAAAATCTTTATTTTTGTATTAAATTTTAAAGTACAATGGATTATATATTAAAAGCTCATTGCATTTAATGCATACTGCAATAGCGAAAAAATTTAGAGTTTTTTTATTAATATACAATTCATTTAAAAATTTAAAAAATCTATATTTGTCTATAAAATTTTTAAGTGTATTAATACATAATATTTAATGCATACAATAGCTGAAATTTTGAAAAGTTTGATATTACCTAATTTATCACCGAAAACAAATTTGTGTGGTATACTTCGAATTTCAAACTATACTCTTTAAGTAGTATTTGAAAATTCTTTTAAGGTGTTGCAATCGCGTGTAGAAGACATCAGCACTTAAGTGTCTCGCATAACTACATTCGTTTTTAACGGCTTCTGCTTTCGACTTACCGAGATATCATTAAATGTGCGTCCTGAAAGCGTCCAGCTACTGAGGGGGACGTAAAAAGGAAAGAGAAATAGAGATAGAAAGAGAAAGAGCGACGTTCCAACCCTTCCGCCCGGGTGGAGCAACTCTCATAATAAGAGAGAAGGTTCGCAACCACCACCACCATCACCACCACCACCACCACCACCCCCGCCGGTCTCAGTCGGCGGGGGTTCGTTGGACAAGGCGGTCGCTATGGAAACGGAAGATCAAGTGGGTTACCAGCGTGGCTCGCCGGCGGAGTGCGACGGGGTGGCTGTGTGCCGGGGTGGGTTGATTTCTTCATAACGGCCGCCATTATCGCGCCCTCCGACCGTGCCTCTCGCTTCCTCATTATGTCCCGGGGCGGAGAGGAATATTCTTGTTTCAAAAATAATCGCCGCCGACTAGTTCGCGAATGGCGCCGTTTGTAATTGGAAAAAGTCTCGGCTCGCGTACACTTCCTTCTCCTTCGTCCTCTCTCCCTTTCTCCCACTCTCATTTCTTTTTTTTCTATGACGTTTCTCAGCCAGTTTCTTTTCTCTTCCGTCCGGAAAGTTTCGAATTTAAAGTCCCACCTAACCGCGGATTTTTCCGGTACGCGCGTAAAACCTGTTCTCGTGGTTCTTTCGATGAGTGTGTATGCGTGTGTATGTCTGTGTAGAATATTATGGAAGTTGATAGTTATGTAATCGTGTTTTTGCGAACTGCTGTGCAAGGCCTTTTCGAAGCGATAGACATTTCTGAGGCATTTTTCTCCTTTCTTCCGACAATGTAAATACTTTAATATCTGCAAAACTCGAAGTTTTTCAATCACAGCCTATTTCCATGTCAATGCATATTTCCGTTTTAAAAATATTTTAATTCTATAGGACTATATTAATAAACATATTTGTATATTCATATAAGTATCAAAATCCATTTTGACCAAAAATAGCTTTTTTCTCTTTTATTTGTGTTTAAACACTTTTCGATTTATTTTGTTTAATATCGTTTAAAAATATTTATCGTCTGATTTTCTTCTCCAGTAACAACGTTGAATTGAAGATTTTGATGTCACAAGCGGGTATGATCATCGTATAGTCGTCCAATCAGCTTCCGACGCGAGTGTTCCGCCACGATTTCTCATCACTATTCACGCGCATTGCAGGACGGCGTATGATTTTTCGTGGTGGCTGGGTATATGGGTATCAGCCGTGGCGGTTGATCGGTCGACCAGAACGTGGTTTCCATATCGGTTATCGGCGTCGGGGTGGCGGTGCATACATATCGTCCGAGCGCGGGTTCTCAAAAATTGATGAGAGGGCTGGATCGCCGCGAAAACTAGATGTATCCAGGTGCCGCATCTTGTATTCATGATAGTTCGCGTGGCGAAGTAAAGGCGAGCAGAACCAGTGAACCGTGGAAAAAAAATGGAAAATCAAGTATCGCTATATAGACAGACCATCGTAAGGACACCACGAAAAATCGAATCACTAACACTACGTGGCATTCTACACATGAAGATGATTCCTGGCAATCCTTCTTCATCGCTTTATGCGCGTATAATGATATAAAACGCAGTACAAGAATACGCTCATAATAATTTACACGAATCTGTGTGAACTTAGGTCAATTAAAAGAATATAAAAAAAAAATACATTTGTTCAAAGCATTTTGAATAATACATGTATTGTACAATACATCGAAAGAAAGAGAGTTTACTGTAGCTACCAAATATTAAATGGAATAATTTCAATTAAATGTTTAGATAATATAATCAAACTATATTTTTAACTTTACAAACGTTGATAAACGTTTGATGATACTCACTAAATATTTGTAAAGATAAAATTATGGTCATATTATCTAAACATTTGATTGAAATTATTTTACTCAATATTTGGTAGTTGTAACCAAACTATTTTTTTCAGTACTTTGAATGACAGAATTTTATATTGATATAAATTATTCTTAAAATTTTATATACGGAAAAAGACTTGTTTAGACTTGGATTCGGACATCTGTATGCTATATATAAATCATAAAGAAAGAATTTTTTAATTACACATCATTATCATTGCATTACTCAATAGGCATCATTGCATTACTATTTACTGTATGACACATACAAAACAACTATCTTATGGGTCTATTTAATATAAGGTCCGTTACGCATGTGACATATACATTATCTTATATTAAAAATTTGAAATATTCATAAATTAAACACAAGTCTTTCCTTTTAGGAATGTTACGTAAAGTACAAACATTACGATGTTATGAATCAATCGAAAATGTCAAATGGATTGTTACTATCATCGCATGGATACTTAAAGTATACGTGGTACCTATACTTTG
>Ga0157364_1004354_pt1 | contig 14113 bp, 13 predicted proteins | sample AttsexASBM2_FD_111476 | JGI IMG/M metagenome (GOLD analysis project Ga0157364, IMG submission 111476) | Fungus gardens microbial communities from leaf cutter ant in Ribeirão Preto, State of São Paulo, Brazil - Atta sexdens ASBM2 | ecosystem: Host-associated > Fungi > Mycelium > Unclassified ... | reverse complement strand
GTAAATGTAATAATCGTAGTAATAATAAGTGATATACTAACAAGAGCAATAGCAATAGTGATAAATTGTAATGATAATAGCTATATTAATAATAATAATAGATATATTAATAAGTAGTAACGGCAAGAGTAATGTAACAATAATAATAGTACAACAAAAGATAATAGTGACAATAATAGTATAAGTAGTAATATAAATTGAGACAATTACATAATAGCAATAACAGGCAAATTGACAAATTGTAAAAACAATGGTAATAGTTAAAATGATAATAATATCTTCTTTAGATTATAAAAATATACTACATAAAAAAAAGGTGAATATTAAAGAACATAATAAAAATCATAAAAAATTCTATCAAAATTAAAAATAATAAAAAAGCACAAAACATTGTAGTATTATTACTGCGACTGCAGTTACTACTGTTGTTACTATTATCGCAATTTATTATTAGTATTATTATTAGAGCTATTATTAAAATTATCATTATTACAATCGCGTTTACTGCAAACACCAACTATTACCACTGCTACTTCTACTCCTACACTACTGTTACAATGCTGCTGACAATAATGATCCTGCTGCTGATGATGCTAATGATCGAAGTGATAATAGCCATCGTGATAATGATGCTTACGATAGAACTCGATTCTTCAGTATTCGTATACAGCACTATTACAGCCGGTCACTCTATTATAACATTAATGTTATAATGTGCTTTTAATAATATAAACACATTAGAAGTTTGTACCGGCAAAATTTCAATGTATTTACATAAAAACACATAAATGTTTAATTGATCACATTGGCCAACAAAAATAATAAGTAAGGATACATTGCAATAACATGCCATACGAATACTGGAGAATTAAGCAGTAACATAAATGAAAAGCGTTTACTACTGGTTCTTTGAGACTTCACTAGGAAGTTTCATCTTTCTCTTCTTTTTTTTTTAATATTGTTTACATTGCCCGCTCTACTTGATCAAGGATTCAATTCTTTGTAACATGAAAGGAATTGTAACCTCATGTCTAATTCAAGCAATCTGTGGTATCGCCATTATATCGATTTACATTATACCCGTTTCTTAATAACTTTTCTCAAGTTCTTAATATTTCAGAGAAAAGATATTTAGGGTGAAAGGGAGTAATCGCAATCTTTATCCTCTCTCGATATTCTCTAAATTCATTGAAGTGTTAAATTTTTAACAAGTCTATGTGTAAGAACGTCTCTTCCTCTCTAATACATGTTCCTTCACTATTCACACGGACATCACGAATACGACATGAAAAATTCTCAGAGTTCAAAGACAGTGGTCGTCGGTACGACTGGCAGTATATCGTGTTTTTTTTGTTGAAAGTTAACATCGTATATCAACAGTGCCTAGACTTCATAAAATCGAGGCATAATGGGCATAGCCACATTTATTTTTGCTGAATAAATCTGGCAACGGTAGACTCCTGTGAATACTACTATTTATTTTCATGGGCTTTATCTTTATAACAAAGCTTTAACTGCAACGAAAGCAGAGAATATACAATCCTTTTCGTACGTTGCGATAGTAGTAGTTTAGATTGCGGTTCGATTGATCCAACATAATCTTTCTAAGCGTGAAAAGGCTCGATATAATCCATATGACTTTTCACGCTTCACAAGCAATACCTTATATATCTAATGATTGAAACTCATCGCGAATGAAGCTAGATCATGATGATTTACGCGATACCTATAAACAACAGTTTCCTATTTCCGTCGCGCGAAGTTTCACCATGACCTCGCATCATCGACAAAATGACCAATATACATGGAGCTTCTCCTTGTCGCAATACATACGGGCGACATAGTCATGTTTAGACCAGACTCATAGATATCATCCTAATCGGTAAGTGATTCCGCTTCTTATTGTTCGAATAAACGGACGACTTTATACCGCAGCTTGTTTCAGTCCTCTCGAACGTGCTACATACGAAATTGCAATAATTGTAACTTTTCTTGGTTGCGCTCTCTTCTTCTTGGTTTTCGACTTTCATGATGTGATCAAGAAAACGTGCATCGTGCGTCCTAGGACATGCAGTATCGTTTACCACAGGCTGATCCTGATCTGGGTACAGAGAGATATACATATATATGAATGTATATATATATAAAGTTCGTGTAGATTTCTTTGTCTCACTTCCCACAGATACAACCTCACGAACATGACTCCTTAACGATACAGAACATTTCATTAAACAGCTCGCATTTAAATTCGATTAACATTCCACTCAACGACGGCACATATTTTTCTTGAGTCAAGTATTTAAACATTACACGACAATTTAAATGTGTCACTTTTTTCAAGCTTTTTATAACAGTATCAATCAGCGCTGATTAACTTGTCGCCATTCTTAAATATGTTCATGTATATTCGATATTACTTAATAATGGAAATGCTTAATAAACGTCTTTTCGACTGCACAAAGACGATTAGTTTATGCTGTTAGAACTAAAGAACGGGAAAGGTGTGTACAGACAATGTTACCTTTCTAGAAGTTCTTTCTTTCGGTACAGCATGAAAAACTCAGATTTTTAATTACTCTATTTAACTGCTAGTCGATTATATAAGCACGATTTCGTAGATAAACGAATTCTGTTGTGACACTGGCGTGCTTTCTTCCGTGAGAAATAGAAAAGCACGTTAGTCTTTGCCCTTATTTTTCGACGAGATTATATCAAAGGTTTAATTAAAGAAATATGTTTTCCACAAAATGGAAGAGCAAGTATGTTCACCCTCACGAATATTCACGTTCACTCGTTTTGTTGATTCACTTCTTCCTTATTGTTATCACTATCTTGCTGATTCACATTGGGTTTGTTATTCCCAGGTTGTGTTCCAGAAGGACCATCATTCATCTTGTCATTGTGGTTGTCAGATTTGTCATTGGAATCCATTTTAACATTTCCTAGGAAAAGCAGATATAGTTTTTAATTATATTTTAATCCCATATAAATTGCTCATATATAACATTAAATATTTTACAAACCTTGTGGTGAATAATATTGTTGCTGCATCTTCATGTTACGCTGCTGCTGTTGTTGCTGATGTAAATTCGGTCTATGACGATTAATTTGAGCTTGTTGTTGCTGTTGTGTTGGCATACAAGCAGGCTGCTGTTGCGTAGGATTATTTGGGTTTGGACCAGGTGCAAACGCTACTGGAGGTCGTTGTATCGGAGGTGGATAACGCTGTTGCGATGGTTGAATACCAGCACGAGGCGGCATACCCATTCCACGTACATTCTGTTGTAAAACCTGTAGATTAATACACAAGATTATACTGTCTTATTATTTATGTATAAATCAGATGAAAATAATAAATTTATATCTTTTACATTTTTAATTGTATATTATAAGTTTTATTAATGATAAAAATTTTTATATGTTATCTAAAGTAAAAGATTCTTAATTATATATATTGCAATTATATTGTTTTATTTTTTCAATGGTACTTCATAATGCATATATTTATAATGCATAAAATTATTTCTTTTTAAAGCTATTAGACGCTATTTTTCAGAGATATCAAAAGATGCATAATATTTTTGTTTTATTTACTATTTATTCCTTAGAAAAGAAAATAAATTTACATCAAAATAGATATTTTTAAATGGAGTTTAGTATAAAATTGCAATACAAAAAAGAATATAGATAAGATATTTAATTATATCTCAATTTTAAAGATAAATCTAGATAAATCTCCTTAATTTATTTTAAATAAATCTTCAACAAGTTATGTATCATATAACATTTTTTTTTTATTATTTAGATTTCTTTGAAGTATTAACATATAACTAAGAATTTTATGTATGCTTTCAATTTGATAAAATACATGCATAATATTTAAATGAGATAACTTCAATGAATAAATGGTACATACGTAGTTATTGTAGCTGCTTACCAGAGCAGACTGACTAACGCCCTGATATTGTTGATATTTATGATGTTGTGTAGGACTTGGCTGTGGTTGCTGCGACGAAGATTGTTGTTTGCAATTTCTTGATTTAGGCGATGGTATTTGAGAAGCTATAATTATAATATTAAATAATGTAATTTAATAAATGATATAAAACTAATAAACTATTTTTATATAATAAAATTGGTAAAAGAAATCATAATTTAGATAAAGCTTTTCATGGTTCAAATTATTTATTTGTTTCGATTATTTTTTAAACTGAAAATGAGCTTACTTGAGCTAAAAACTGATGCAAGTACATCCTGTTGATTTCCCGATGGGCTCTTTAACTGTCTGGGTTGTTCCTGTGGTTGGTGCTTACTAAGAAACGTAGGTGCTGCATTTCCTGGTCCTGGTAAACCACCAGTAGGATTGCGAAATTGTTGAGCTGCCGCAGCTATTTGCAATCCTGAACTAGATAAGAAACTAGGGCCATAGTTCTGTAGACCAACAGGAGTTGCACTACCTGTTGCTAGACTTTGGCTATGTTGACTAAATCCTTGCAAACCATAATGAGTCCCAGTTTGTTGAGTAGCACCACCAGATTGATAAAAGCCTGTTTGTGATCCAGGAAACACATCTAAAAATATATTAAATATGTTGAGAATATCTCACAAATGCACATATAGCATATATTATATATTGATTCTTTTTATGTAAGTTATAAGATATATCTACTTTTAATAATAATTAGTATAAATTAGATTAATTAAAAAAATATATGCCTGTGTTTTTAATATAGTTACAAATTGACTTGTATAATATTTGTACAATATATCAAATTTACCGGCGGATGTAGCACTATAGTAACTATTAGATGCTTGTACATTTGGACCAGGTCTTTGCACTAATTGCGAATTGCTCATGTAACTACCACTTACGCCGAGCACTTGATTTGGATCATATGGAATATAAGCCAACTAAAAAAAAGGTTTAGTCAATAAATTATTGGATTTATAAGCATCAAAATACTTATAACATAAAATCATACTTGATTGGGTTGAGGAGCAGACGGGGTCTGGAAATGCGGAGCTTTAGTTCCAATTGCTCCAATAGGTTGAGACGACGGTTTGACACTCGCCGACATTAGAGAATTTGACGATGAACTGATGAGTACCGTATTGGGATTATTACTGAGCTGCTGATTCTGTCCAAATGGTGGAGCAGCTGCCGCGGTCTATTGAGAGAAACAAAAAATTAAACTAGTCCCATTATAAATATATAAGGTAGAATAATAACATACATTACATTGTAATATACTGTAAATAATTTCGAGGTTTATGTAAGAGGCATTAAAAAACAACTAAAATTTACGTACAAGACGGTATTGGGACAAATTGTTTTGGTACATTTCTGGCGTAGGAGCATTTGGCGCATGAGGTGGTGGCGGTGGTGGTTGCTGCAAATACACATTTTGTTGGCTGAATGAGCTCTGAAGGGACGGAGCGTATGGCGCGTACTGCGTAAACGGTGATCGGCTCTGATCTAATTGGAATGCTCCGTATAAACCACCCGCTTGTGCTGGCAATTGTCCTGAGCCTGTATTGAATAATACCGCTGGCGGTGATGGTATGGCTGACATACCACCGTATTGTGCTGCCTGTGAACCAGGATACTGCGGGAATTCCTAAAGACAAGAAGAAGAATCCCTCTTAATATTCAGTCCTTTGCATTAATTTTTGAAATAATAAATGATAAGAATGCAACACACCTGATAATTAATATGCGAGGGTTGCCCTGTAGAATTGAACGGAGGTGGACTTAAAGGACCTTGGAGACTAACAGGAGGATGGCCGATGGGGCTTTGACCAGCTCCAATTGGACTTGGCCCAGGTACGGTAGATCCTGGTTGTGTACCACTGCTCCCTGAAGACTGTTGCTGCGGCTTCACCTGCGGGGGAACCAGCTGCGCATCAGGCAAAGAGTCAGCGTCTTCCCACAAGGGACATTGTGTTTCAATATTTAATTGTTATACATATCATGTCAACAGGACATTCTCAACAAGCATTAGTTTCAAAATGAAAGTCATTTTCAAATCTGTTTTGAAAATCTGGTGAAAATGAATAGGTTTATTACATCGTAGTAACACATACCTTACTTTGTAATCAATAATAGCAAGAAAGGCCATAATAATGACAATGCATAATAATGACAATGGATATTACAGTAAATACAGTAACACTAACATAATGATAATGATAAGAATAAAAATAAAGATGATTTCTGTTAAATCAATATTGATTATTGACAAGTGGCTGACTGAGTATCCTTTGGCCGAAAATATTAGCCACTTATTTCTCTCATTTTCACCACACTTACTAGACAGAATTTTTCAAACACAAAAAAAAGAAAAATATTAAAAAAGTAATTATAATTATGACAATAACAATCCAAACAAAAGACATTTGAGTAATTTTAGTGACATGACAATTCCATTGCATGCACAATAACATGACATAATATAAAGAAATATTCGCGAAATGATTTCTCACCTTGCATACGTTCGTAGATGTTGTGATTTCATTTTTTATATTGCTCTGGTTGTATTGTTGATGGGGGCTGTAACTGTCGTCGACGTCGCCGCTTTCAAATGCCTGCGGGAAGCTAGTCGCACTGCTGACAACACTGGTACCATCTTCGTGTTCGACTACAGTTGGCATCGGTGGTGCATTCTCCCAAACTTTCTTCACGGACGCGATTTTTAGATTGAGTTCTGCAGTTGAAGGCGATATCGTACTTTGGCCACCAGTCATGTGTATGGAACGTGCCATGCCCAAACTCTTGCTCTTATCATCCAATTGTGAAAGCTCAGACTCAAAGTTGAAGTCCAATTTCATATCGGCATTGTCTTCGTTTTTATTGAATGATAAAGACATTTGAATGGGTTCCTGATTCTTGTCCTTGATCAAGTCGTTCGGTTTATTGGAAAATGCAACGGAGATAGCTGGTTGTTGATGCTGCTGGACTTGATTTCCTTCTTCTTCTATTTCTGCACGTTTCTCGGCTCGCTGTTGCGTCTTGATATGATTTGAAAACTTGGATTTTACTGCCAGATCCGCAGGTCCGGATGTCTTAGTCGTTTTTGAATAATTTGTATTCTCGAAGATTAAAGTCTGTACGGGAGGTGAAGATACATCGGACACATTCTTTTCTGTTAAAGGCTCCTTCAAATTCTTTCCCGTCTTCTCTCCACTTGGTGAATTTCGTTGACTGCTGTGTCCAGAATTAGCCTCATTACCTTCGTGGCTGTGATCATTTTGAGCTGTTAAAGACATCAACTGAATATCTGTAGGAACCGCAGATGGAGAATTCGAGCGCAATTGACTTGTGAAAGGTTTGTCCCAAGCATTGACCGTTGGTGGAGGAGCAGGACTGTTAGAAGAGTCTTTAATATAGTTATTACCAGAACTATTCAACTTTGTCATATCGCTCGCATCGGTTGCGCATAACTGCTGTTGCTGTTGCTTCACTAGACGTTGGAATCGCGGCGCAAGTCTTGGATTCCGAGAATTTCGATTGTCGTACTGCTTCTGCGGTATATTTGCCGGCTGCGGAATATTCTGGCTAAGTAGAGGCGGTATATTTTGTACCTGCTGCAGAACTTGCTGCGATCCATTTGACTTCGATTTTGAACGATCACGTTCACGCTCCTTCTCTTTGTCTCTTTTTACAGGCTTCACTTCTTCCTTCTGATTATGTCTGGACTCCTTCACGTTCTTCTTCGAACGCACTTCTTGGAAACCGTCAGCATCCACTTTATCTTCCGCTGCAACACTTGTAGCGTCCTCGGTACAGCTATTCGTTTCAATTTCCGAATCCACCAACTTCTTATCTTTCGTTTGAGACTTCTTATTAAGATCGTTCAGCGCCTGATTTACCAAATTTGGATCACTCAGCTTAATTTCATCTATTCGATTAACCATACTATCTTTGTTATTCGGTTTATTTGCAATCGCGCCACTGTTAGTCGAACTTTGACTCCTAGACCTTCCTCCATTCTGTATTTGCGTATTTTGCATCAGAGGCGGTATACCATCAGCGTGATTCTTCTGAGCGCTAAATCCGACATTCTGCAAATTTCGCTTCTCCGCTCCTGGGGCTCGCGATGTCGGATTGGAAGACTTGGGATTTTTCTCTCGTTGCTCTCTAGCATTTGCCAACTGTTCGCTTCTACGGGAATGCACATTCGCGCCGATAGCATTTTGGCTCGCAGATTGAATGGATCGTCCACCAAAATGCTTGTTGCGATTATTACGAGACTCTTTGTGATCATCTATATGCTCCTCGCTATTCTCCGAAGTGGTTTCCCAATCTTCGTTGCCTACGTCCGACTGCGGCTGCTTTGATACAGTGCCACTGCTACCGCGCGAACGAGCTTCGCGATTATCTCTTCCCTGAAACACGATAATGCATTGTCATTAAAAGAGATTCTAAATCTTTTATACAAAGTTGAAGATTATGAATAAAATAGTATGAGATGATTACTCCTTTTGAAACTTATATTTCAAAAAGAGTGATAATAAAAGTATTTAATATTAATTTCGAATCTTTTGATTTGCTAATGTCTTGTTCTTTGAAATTTTTTATTTCTTTAAATTAATAGAGAATGGAAATAAAATATATATTAACAAAAGAACATTCTATATATTTGTATAGTATAAAAAAAATGTAATTATATGTACGTACCCTTCTGCTTCCACTACGAGTCCTCTTAGAACGTGATTCCTCCTTTCGCATTTGCGCTTTTTGGGTCGGGACGTTGGTAACTTGATTCGCGTGATTCGCTTCTTGCTTGTTACCAGACTGTTGAGCTTGTTGACTTGGAGACTTATTACGTCTACCTGTGATACCTGCTGTAAGTGCCTGTTGCTTCGCGATTATCTTGTCATCAGTAGACTCAACTGGTGCAGATTGTGAGAGACCCGTCTCTTTCTCTGAAGTTGGGGTCGGTGGATTTTGCCGTCCGGCAGTTTGTTGTTGATGTTTCTCGTCCGCATTACGCTCCGATGAGAACGGACTCTTACTGGACGGCGGTCCGTAGCCTTCCATACGACTACCCGTGGCCGTATTCCGGATACGGAAACCGCCTCTGCCGCGTCGAGATGGTTCGCCTGACGGTGCGAAAGCCTCGTGACTAGGCTTACCGTCATACGTTCTTTTCTCGCTGCGTGTCTGAGAATACTCCGTGCCTCGCTTGTCGTCCCGTCTTGATACCTCGCGATTGCGTTCCTCCTTCTCAACCTTCTGAGACGGTTTCGGAGAACGAGCCGATCGCTTATCCTCTTTTCCAGACTCGGTGGAGCCGGATATCTCGTCAGCGCTGTTTTCAGAATCGGTGTGTCCATACGAACCACTCTTAGCAGACATCCCGGCTTTACCTGCAGGTCGTGGTCCGCCTCTTCGCCCTCTAGATTCTGGGCCACGCCAACCGCGAGTATAAACGCTGAAAGTTCCTCCCCACTGACGTCCACCTCGGGATTCCCGAATTCTAGAACTGGAGCCACTGCTACTCGTTCTATTGCGTGTATTCTTTTCTCTCTTTTCGTCTTTAGCTTGCTCTTTGGCATCCTCGGTAACAGTTTCTTCCCTCTTTTCCAAAGCAGGCTTATCCAATGTTGTCTGTTTAATTTCATCAGTCTCCTTGCCATCTTTAGCAGTTTCTGTCAGTTTCTCCTCTTCCTTTTCGAATGTCGGTGATATCGCATCAGCCCATGCCTTCGGCGAATTATCACCCCTCTCAATCTGTCTGCTTTCCGGAGTACGGTCTGTTTTTCTATTCCATACATCCGTATCCTTTTTCGTCTCAGTGGAAATTTCCTTCGGCTGTTCCTTTTTCTCTTGAAGATCAGAACTACCTCTCTTCAATTGAGTCAAACTGCGTTTCTCGTTCTTCAATTCATCTGCTTCGATCTTCTCTTTAGTAACTGGACCTGGCGGTTGCCTTCTATCTCTTTCCCTTTCCCTAGTTTCTTCATGATACAAATCTCGTTTCTTCTCTTCGTAATCTGACACTTCGTTCACCCAGGAACTGCAATCCCGTAATTTATGCAGTTCGTCATCGCGCAAAGACGTTTTCGATTCTCTGGAGGTGCGACTGTCACGCGAGTCCGGTCTCTGCGGACGTTCATTACGCTCTTCCTTCGGTGCATCGCGACGACTTTCGAGTTGTCTGTCTTGTACCACGTTGCGTTCTTCACGCCACTCTGGATTCTCAGAGCGTTCCCTTTGTTCGCGTTCTCGCTCATCAAAAGAATCCTATATAATAAAAAATATGTATAAAATAAGCAAATTAATATAAGTATTGATTAAATATGTGTCATAAAAATTGATTTCGTTTCATATTTTTACCTTCGAATAATTATCGTAATCCTTCTTGTCTTTGTCGCGCACATCTCTCACGTCTCGAGCATCACGACTGGTAGGACGAGAATCTTTGACATCGCGACCGTCTCGAGTGTCACGCGTATCACGACTGTCGCGGGTATCTCTTGCATCCAGATTCTCCTTTGCATCTCGTTCTTTATCATCAAAATGTCTTTCACGTTCCCAAGAATCACGAGGATGTCTGTCATCGTATTCATAGTCTCTGAAATTACGGCTGTATTCGTCGTAATAGCCACCTGGCTTGCGGCTATCGTAGGACCGATGCGAAGAATGTCGATAGCGATCGTCTCTCGACGGTGGTGCATTACCGCGATGATCTCGAGACGGGGGTCGTTCATCATCCAATGGTGCCGAAGCATCCGAATCGGTTCTATTACGACGTTGTGATGGCATGGTGATGGATTGCTTCATACCACTATCTACTAATACAAGTTTCATTTAATAATTATAATGCATTTTTTAATTTTAAAAATAAATAACGAAAAAATAAGTCTTAAAATAATGTATGGAAATATTATGTTAAAGATTATTTTAGCCAAGTTAAGAATTCGCATTTTATACTTTCATTCATTAATTATAAAAATTTTTACATCTATTAACTTTATTTCATCGTGCTGTAAGTGAAAACAAAATAGTAAAGACTTTTAATAATTATTTTCATTAAGATATATAAGAAATTAAATTTTAATACAGAAGTGATCCATAAAAACTTACTCAGTGAATTATAATTATGAAGCCATCTACTGGGATCGTATTGTTGGGAAAACGGAACAGACTGGGAAGCAGGTCTTTCTGCATTCGGTGAAATTCGGTTGAAATTCGCACTACTTCTCTCTGCCTGCTGCTTTTGAAATCTAGGCGGTAAATTATTCTGAAAGTGTCGAGAGAACGCCGGTTGCTCACGATCTCTTGAGTCTCTCTGATCACGATCGCGATCACGTTCTCTTTCACGTTCGCTACGCACTGTGTCCTGTTGTCGTAAGAAATTCTGTCGATCGCTCTGACGAAAGTCCGTCAATCCTTGATCTCTACCTTCTCTTAGATTGTCGCGAGACTCACGTACAGATGTGATGATTTTCTCATCTTTCCCTTCAGATGAAGTGCGGGACCGTTCTCTACTCTCTCGCTCTCTATTCTCCTTCTCCCTCTCCCATTCGGGTATAGGAAGAGGTACAGGCGGAATGCTGATCAAACTTTTAGACTCGCCAGATTGTGCACGTTCCTCATCCTTATGCTTCGCTTGTTTCTCTTTCAGCTTTTGTTCTAAATCCTGTAATTTCTTAGCTGCTGCTTGCTTCGTCGATTCTTGGAAACGTTTTTCCTCTTCTTCTTTGCGTAATCGTGCACGTTCGACAACAGACGCTACCTCAACTTTGATTCTACGTCGTTCATTCCATGTCTCGTCGTCTTCAACACCTGTTTATAGTAAAAAGCATGACTGAAATTAATATACTTTTTATTTTAATATTTTAATTATTTACCTCTCAAAGCATGTACAGAATGCAATTGTGACTGACTGGCATAGCCACCACTTGCGCCATTCGACCCACGATAATCACGATTCATAGGTTGAGTCCAAGGACGATGCGGCGGATCACGAAGTTCCTTCGAATCACGATTATCTCGAGTTTTCTCCTTTTCCTCTGTAACATTGTCATCGCCCTTTTTCTCCTTGATATCTTTTTTCTCATCATTTTTCGATGGTTCTGATTCAGCTTCATCGTCGCTAAAGGCCAATTTTTGGTTATAATCAATATCATCGTGTGCAGCCCATCCTGCGTCACGGGAAATATCATCCATACGAGTAAGATCTTCTTCTTTAATGATGGGTCTAGTCAAAATTTCTTCCTCACCCATACGCTCACGTTGAGGAGGTGGAAATCGATCCAAAGGATGATTAAATCTAGGTCGGGGACTGTTGGATCCAGAATTTGATGAAAATTGTGAAGAAAATCCACCAGGAAAATTTGATCTATACATCTAAAAAGACCACATATTACATTTAATTACGCAAGTTAAAAAAAAACCTATGATAAGACTTTCGAAATTATGATAATGAACTTACAAATGGCGGGATAAGACCCCGATAATGATGCAGGTTTGGCCCAATCTGATGAGAACCGGAAGAAGGCGCAGAACCTTGATTATTTACGGAATTATGCTGGCCTGCCGGGCCCGCGACCATGTTGGGCGATTGGCCCAAGTTCTGCCGCCCTCCACCGGGTCCCTCCTGGGTGTGTCCTCCTGAAACAGGTATATTTAAAGGGAGGCCCTGGCCCGCCGGAGTATTCCCATTTCCGGGACCAGCTGATGTTACTGGCACTGCGCCACTTGCCGTACGACTTCCGCCTTGAATCCAACTTCCTTCGGCTAGAAAGGTTCAGTAGTAAATGAATAATTTGTATACTTTTAAATCAGACGATTTTACAATAAGGTAAAGGAAACTTACTCTGTGGACGCAGGCTTGGCCCTGGACCATATTGCGCATTTAACTCTCGATTCGATGGCTGTTGATTTCCCAGTACCCCACCTACATAATTTATTTATTATATTAGAAGTAAAAATAAATAAATAATACATTGTATTCCGATGTCTCTAGTACAAAACATATTTAACTAACGAAAAAAAAGATAAATATTTAGTGAGATAAGATAAACAAGATACATGCTCACACGTGATTATTTCATAAATTGTGCATAAAACTTTCCCACGTATATATAACAACATGCTTTATAGAGATAATATCGTGATATAACAAAGAACTGAATAATACAAATAAAGCACAGAAGATAAAGTGCTAGATTATTCAGAAAATAAATTAATATCTAATTTCTTCTAAAATGAAAATAAACCACACGAGTTGATAAAACATGTAATTTCATCTTATATTATATAAAGTATATAATTATTTTAATTACAATATATATAGACACAAATAGTCATTAGAATTGTTTTATATATTATGCTTTATATACATATTATTTCTTATAAAATAATCAAAATATTTAAATTTATATATTTCTTTGCATATATTGTAATATCAAAATAACTAGAAATTTATAATTATTCTGTGACACATAGAATGATTTTATATCATGAATGTATTTAAGATCGATTCAAACAACAATAAAAAATTTCAAATTTTATCTTTATGTTAAATACATTCTCTCATATAAATCTTATTAAATTATAATAATCTTGTTACAATCATACGTATTTAACGATGTCTGGTATAGTGTAAATGTACGTTTAAATCATTTGTTCTATATATAAACGCATATATAAACTTATTTACAAGAGAAGTATTAAGTAATATGAGTAATATATATTTTGCATAATAGAATGTCATAGTATAATGCATGGTGCACTCTTGAAAATATGAAGAAATTGGAGTTAAATAATTCAAATTATTGAGAAAGATTCACTGAATTAAAAGGGCAAGGAGTACATGTTTCTTAACATTATGTACCAATCTCGATTCTATATACATATTTTATATACATATTATATTTTTCTAAATTTGATTATAAAAATAGTAAAATGTAAAAAATGATGTGCGAGATTCGGTACATATTGTAGTGTCATCTAATTTTCTACTTAACGTACATAATGATGCAGATCAACATTTAGAGTCAAGTCAATCCTTTATACTATTATTTACATTATAACATAATCAATGTATATATATATATATATATATATATATATATATATATATATATATATTTTTTTATATAT
>Ga0157364_1004353_pt1 | contig 14113 bp, 15 predicted proteins | sample AttsexASBM2_FD_111476 | JGI IMG/M metagenome (GOLD analysis project Ga0157364, IMG submission 111476) | Fungus gardens microbial communities from leaf cutter ant in Ribeirão Preto, State of São Paulo, Brazil - Atta sexdens ASBM2 | ecosystem: Host-associated > Fungi > Mycelium > Unclassified ... | reverse complement strand
TCATCGAAAAAAAGCTTTAAAACCAGTGATAAAGCGTGAGCTCGCCCATTATTTGATCTCGCAGTTTACAATGAGCGCACGTCAGGCATGCAGGGCATTATCACTGAGCAGGACGGTATTTTTGCGTAATTGCATCTGATCTGGCCCCCCTTTCGCATTTTATCTGATCAGCGTTCGCAAATTACCTGATCACCACCAGCAAAAAAATCCGGGTGCGTTACCCGGACTAAGATTACTTTTCCAGTTTTCCTTTTCGCTGTGATTCCCCTTTCAGCTTCATAAAATGTGATTTATGTACGACTCTGTCCAAAATCGCATCCGCTACCGTAGGGTCATTGAACAGATCGTACCACTTCTCCGTCGGGAACTGACTGGTGATAATCAATGAGCCCTGAAGCGCATGCTGATCGATGATATCCAGTAAAATGGGGCCTAGCTGGGTATCTATACCTCCTATTCCAAAATCATCAATGATTAGCAGACGGCTTTTGATTAACTGGGTTCGCAACTTCGGTAATGTACCAGCCATCGTTGCAGCGGTAATTTGCTCATACAGGTGCGTGGCGGTTAAGAATATTGCAGGATAGCCATAACGACAGGCTTGTTTTCCAAAAGCACAGGCAAGCCATGATTTGCCTGTCCCTGTTGCCCCCGTTATCACCAGGTTCTGTCGTTTATCAATCCACTGGCAGGTGGATAGTTCTGCAATGAGTGCTTTGTCCAGTCCACGGGACGGATGGTAGTTAATATCTTCCAGTGCAGCCTGATTCTGCCGCATTTTTGCAGCTTTTGTCAGTCGAGAGATACGTTTGTTATCTCTTGTATTTGCTTCTGCCTCAAGCAATAAACTCAGGCGTTCTTCAAAACCTAATGCGGCTATCTGAGGTTGTTCTGACTGAGCTTCAAACGCTTTCAGCATTCCGCTCAGCGACAGGGTTTGCATCAATGAAAGTAACTGGCTGTTTGACATAATTTTTCTCTATGATTTGTAATAATCAGGACCACGGAGATTACCGTGATTTTTCACCCATGAAGTCGACTCGCGCGGAGACATCAGGTCACTTTTATTTTTTATGATGCGTTTCAGTTGTTCGAATGACAGTATGTTGAAGCGCAGCGCAAACTCACAGCCACTCTCTATCCTGTCGCTGTTTTGTTCCTCTCTCACCCACTTCTTTAAACGGCGGACTGACTTTAGGCCGTTAGCATAGTGGCGCTTTTGTTCTAGATTCATTTGAACCCAGCGTGCGACGTGAGGACCGATACTGTCAGCCCATAACAGAAGTGCTTCAGGCTCCTGCTCTGACTGATATTTATGCTCATCAGGCATATGCTCCGGATGGGTGCTTTTCCCCGGAATATTCAGGCGCGGATGAAGCGCTATCCTGAACCGGTTAAGGAGGATTTCGACGGTACTATCCGTGACTTTGATATCCACAATTGAAAAGCGATATCGGTAAGGAACAGAGTAATAACTCTTTTGCCAGCAGATGTGATAATCATCCGGTATCCTGACATGATATTGCCATTCAGCTTGTATGTAGGCAGTCTGAGGCAGAGGATTTAACGCCTGTTTCTCAGCCTCGTTAAACCGTGCTAAACGGCTGGCATTATAGGTTTTACTGTCCTTAGCATTCATTTTTTCTATACCTATCCGAATTACGGTATTGAGTTCTTCCATGCTGAAAAATGAACGGTTTCTGAGGGCAGCTAGAATCCAGCGCTGAACAATCTGTACACCAATTTCAGCCAGTGATTTATCCTTAGGTCGCCGACTGCGCGCAGGCATGATGCGAAAACCATAGTGTTCTGCACACTCTTCGTAAGCCTGATTGGTGATAATTTCATTGTGGGTATGTTTAATCACGGCGGATTTGAGGTTATCCGGCACAACCTCTTCGGGGACTCCGCCGAAAAAAATAAATGCTTCACTATGGCATTTAATCCATTGTGCAACCTTCTGCGAAGGTACAGCATAAGCAAAGGTGTAAGACGATGCGCCCAGCACAGCAACGAAGATTTGCGCCTTAGTCACCTCTCCTGACTCGGTATTGATGACTGGCATTGTTTGTCCGCAAAAATCGACAAACATTTTTTCACCGGGCCTAAAAAACTGCCGCATACTCATTCTGCGGGATTTGAGCCATTTATTATAAAGACGCAGAAACTGGGAATAACTTAATGTGCGATCCGACTCTGCCGAAGCAGACTGAAGGTACTCTTCCCATAACAGAGCTTTCGTCACGTTTGGCTTTGTTAACTCCTGTTGTATAGAAAACCAGTCAGGAATGATTTTTTGGGTGCTATATGCCTGATGTTGATTGCCCAGTAAAGCACTGAACTGAACATCTTCTGCTGATATCAGCTCATCAGTCGAGCATGAGAGATTTGTCAGGTGTGCGCGGTACGAACTGACTGTCGTGGGAGAAATTCTTAGCATTAACGCTATACGGTTATTGGATAACCCTTTTTGGATAAGGCGTACAATGTTCCGCTGAACAGATACAGCAATTCTCATATCTTTGCTCCTGTCACTTTCACTGCAGGGCTGCGCGCAGCGCTTGACCCTACAGATAAATGCAGTAAAAATGAGAAGTGTCAGAGTATGGTATTTGACACCTCAGTAAGGCTCCGGATGGCAGTCCGGAGCTTTGCTATCTAATTTCTGTTGGAATAGTTAATACTTTCGTTTCATATATCCCTCTTCTTTTGATTCGCTCTCGGTTTAAACACATATTTATCTGGCCACAGTGTTGTAATGTCCTGATTAACCAGCATTGCGATATAGCTCGCCACAATGAAAGACGTGGTACGACCGTGTATAACGTTACTAACGACAGCCGGTGATACGCCGAGTGTGTGTGCAATGTCAGCTTGCGTTTTCCCTATGCGCCGTAAGCGATAGGTGATGTCAACATGATCCATAGGTATCCCGGATGACAACAACCCCAAACGAAGGTATTCTTTCGTTATCAGGCTATCTTAAATTCTCTATGGAGATAGATATAATCTAATGAGACCAGTCAATCAAGAAAAAAACCGGACAAAGCACCCGCTTGAGGGATTGCCGTCACGCATATCATTCGCTGTCAGTCGCTCCGGTCTGAACCAAACCGAATTTGCCCGCAAGCTAGGTATTTCTCCGGGATTTATGAGTGATGTACTGCGTGGACATAAAAAACCCGGGGCTGACTTTTTTTACGCAATGAGTAATGTCTTCTCTGTTTCTGCTGACTGGTTACTGACAGGGAAAGGCACGATAAACGGTGCCTCCGGTATTGATATGGCCTTCATGAAAGCAATAGAGCTTCACATTGCTCTCGCAAAATCCGCTGTTTTTGATAACAACAGTACGGCCAAATTACTGCTACATATGGCGAAAGATGGTTCACTGGGTGATATTGAGGATAATCCTGAATTTTCAGAGTTTTTCAGACAAATAAGTCTGTCATCACCTGAGCATGAACTGGCTCTTGATATCTATAACAGCCAGTTGTGGACTGCCGACCCGGATGCTCAGATAAAAAACTCACTCGCCGCTGCCTTGTCTTGGTCTCAGTCACGTAAACCCCTCAATCCCCATACTGCACTGGGGATACCAGAAAGTGGCATTAATGTTTCTCAGGTTATTAATCATTCAGGAAACAAAGTGGCCGGGCGGGATTTTTATGAAAAATGAACATTCCTCTTCCTGTCAGAACATTGCTGGGGATGGTCATCGTGTTGCAGGGCGGGATTATATTGAGCATCAGACACTAGCTGATATTCATTTCATCCTGATGACTGAATCCAAAGAAAAACTGGATATCCGAGCAATTGAAAATGAACGTTTTTTCTGCAGACGTTTTAGATTTAGCGCTAACTCTGTTGCCCGAAAAAAATTAATTGGTTTTCAGGATACTTATCAGTTTACAGACCATCAGATATTCTGGCTAAGAATTGCAGGACTGATACACATCAAAGAAGATAATGTGCACATCAAATCACCACGCCCTGTATGTTTTACTGGGTATTTTATGGTGTCTTTACTGACGCTGATATTTTTTATTTGTTTGTGGGCATTCCTTTTTTCGCCTCGGTTAACCGCTAACGCCGGTGCAATTGTATTACTTCTGGCGGTCATTTATACCGCCGTTATGTGGCTGACTGATAAAGTATGTCTTCAGCCCTCACGGTGGCTGCGTAGTCGTAATATACTCAGTCAGTTAATCTTTTGAACAGTCCGCAATAATTCGGGTGATGCATTCATTTTATGGTAATGCTACCAATTTATTGATTTATTGTATGATGGTGTTTTAAGGTAGCTCTGTGATTTCCATTTCCGTGCGTTGTCCCTTTTTTAATCTCAATGAAGATATAGTCCGTAACGGCTTTGTTGAATAAATTAGACTCTGGGCTAGCGTCCCTGTAGCGGGTCGGATTTTTAGGCTATACGCACGCTGTCTGGCATACCTGCCTTCGTCATTTTGTTCAGTGCACGTACCATGGCAAAAGCCTCTGCAACCTGACCATCGTAGTCACGCAGCGTCAGTGAACCTCCTAACAACTGTTTTACCCTGTACATCGCCGTTTCCGCTATCGACCGGCGGTTATATTCCGTTGTCCATTTCCACCGTGCATTACTCCCGCTCAACCGCTGATTAGCAACCGTACGGTTGCGGTCCGCATACTCACTTGGCCAGTATCCCGCTCCCTTTCGTGGAGGAATGAGGGCGCTGATTTTTTTACGCCGCAGTTCATCGTGACATAGTCGGGTATCGTAAGCGCCATCGGCGGCGGCTGACCTGATTTTCCGGTGAGTTTGCCGGATTAACCCAGGGAAGGCCTCTGAGTCCGTAACGTTGTTCAGCGACAGGTCAGCGCAGATGATTTCATGTGTTTCGCTGTCAACGGCAAGATGCAGCTTCCGCCAGATACGGCGGCGTTCCTGGCCATGCTTTTTGACTCTCTACTCGCCTCCACCGAAGACCTTCAGCCCAGTGGAATCAATCACCAGGTGTTCGATTCCACCTCGGGTGGGCGTTTTAAAACTGACATTAACCGACTTTGCCCGCCTGTTGACACAGCTGTAATCTGGGCAGCGTAGCGGAACGTTCATCAGAGAAAAAATGGAATCAATAAAGCCCTGCGCAGCGCGCAGGGTCAGTCTGAATACGCGTTTAATGACCAGCACAGTCGTGATGGCAAGGTCAGAATAGCGCTGAGGTCTGCCTCGTGAAGAAGGCGTTGCTGACTCATACCAGGACTGAATGGCCTCATAGTCCAGTCAGAAAGTCATGGAGCCACGGTTGATAAGGGCTTTGTTGTAAGCGTGCCAGTTAGTGATCCGGAACTTCTGCTTTGCCACGGGACTGCCTGCGTTGCATGGGGGATGCGTGATCTGATCCTTCAACTCAGCAAAAGTTCGATTTATTCGACAAAGCCAAATTCGGTAAAACACCAATTCCACCGAACCGCCCACATTCGTGGGCTCCGTCCGCTTTGAGCGAGGAACGGACATTACTATTGACCTGTTACAGCGGTAGTGCGCGCAAGATTCAGAATAGTTAAATTGTGTTCATATTAAAAATATCACAGGTACATGCATTTACATTCTGTGCTCAAGCTAACGCCTAACAAAGTATCGAGGGCACCCTGCAAAGGATATTAAATGGCATCCGAGTAAAGACGCCGGTTTAGATGCTCTAAATGCCAGCCAACTGCAATTACAGGGCACAACCTTTTCTATTATCATAAAATAAGGATGCTTGTGCCATCCTGTTCCCTAAATTATCTATGTTTGTGATGGTTATTAGCTGGTAAATGTCACTTAACTTTTCATATTATACATGCGATAAATACTTTTTTTTATCAAGCAGGATTCATCTTTTGTCCTAGAAGACATTTTAGATAAAATTTCTGCAAATTTAATAACACATTCAGGATCGTTATTAGGTGGGACTGCGCAAGCATAAATTTTAATGATTTGAATACTGTTCAAAAAACCAATATTACTTAACTTTAAATTTTCCAGGCTTTTTTTTCTTTCAAATCTTCTTCCAATTTCCCTATTTACCCATGGAGCAATAGGAAACATAAGCATCCATTCATCGTTATTTGCTGAACTCTTACACTTTACATGGTCTACATCCAAAAATTTAAGTATTAATTCAAAATCAATAATTTCTGAATCATCACCCAGGGCACATCTGAATGAGTTTACTTTAATCTCGACATAATCAATAAGACAATCTAATTCATTGGATAGTTTTTTGTTGAATTTATTGTGCTTTTTAATATCAGAGAGAACTATTTTTATTTCATCGAAAACATGAATTAAATGTCTTTTCTTTGGGTTTGCCTGCATCAAGGTTTTCAAGGCGGGCTTAATATTATATGCCCTGTAATTTTTAAATTCTTTTTTGCAATAAATTAAATTAAAAGAAGCTGTTCTATTAGTTTTCCCTACTAAAGAAACATACCCGTAACGATTTTCCTCATCAACACGATATCCATTATTCCTGGCCCAATGATTAAGATCATTTAAATTAGCAAAGCTAGGCCTAACATCGTCCATGCTCGATAAATCACTGATTCTAAATGAATTAATAACACTTATAAAACTAGGAGATGCGAAATTTTTTTCCACTAAAATCAAATTCAAACATTTATATATTTCATTAATTACTTTTTTAGAAAAAATTAATTTTTTCATGGTTTCTCCATATTTATCCAAATCGAGAAATATTGATTACGGATAGTACCACGACATTTTCAGAATGACTATTTTTGTTCATGAGCAATAAGAGCCAATATGAGGTGATTTTCCATGAATCCTGCCTTGAAAGCACTATAGCAACGAAAATCGTTTTCACTTGCTAATGCCCCAGCACGTGTAATTTCTGCATACCGCTCTGCTACTTCCTCATTTTTTATAAGATAATTTCGGAACGCAAGAAGCCTCATGAGGTGTTCACCACCCATGACAAATGCATGAACCAGGTGACTGCGTTGATCGTTTGACATTTTTGAATGGTACAGCTAACCAACAGGTATCTTAAAGACAGCCATAAGTAAAGGCTAGCATCGTGCAAGATTCAAGGGGGATTGCAAGAAATTCAATCATGATTGAGGCTAAAACAGCCATGTCCGCTTCTGGCACTGAGCGGACCGGCGCGAAGATCGATGTCCGCTGTGAGCGAGGAGCGTACATTACATTAAATTATTTGGTTTCACTTTTATCATTACATTTCTAATGCTTTCTCTATGCTAATTGATCCTTCACCATTGCAGGTTTTGCAATCTAATTTGATATTACTACAGTCAGGGCAAGTGAATTTTTCATAATTAGAAAGATCCACCTTTGCAGCAATATATCTTTTTACGGATCCCATTCCATTACAGATCGGACAATCTTCTCCCGCTAAACTGCCTCTTCCGTTACATAAAGGGCAAGTTACAGTGGATATTACTTCACTTTCATTTTCATAAATAACTTTATTGAAATCTTGGGCATTTATTGTGCTTAGTTGAACTTTTTCAATTTTTTTAATGTGATGTTCAAAATACTTTTTAATTGCCTTCTTAAGATCCTGCTCAGACGATTTCCATTGTTCTGGTGAGATTCTAAGTGATTGAAATCCTTCGTTACTAGTTATTATTGCATCACGCTTGTAAGTAGACTTAATTTTACTTTCCACATAATGAGCTATGTGGCCATCATACTCGATGCCAATAGCAGCAATCTCAACCAAATCTTGACCAATCCATCTATTTAGTCTAAGAACAAGGTCTATTGCCCAAGGCTGAGCTTTTGGGTTTATATTGCCAACCTTATACTGAGGCTCGATATAAACAATATGTCCGTTTGGGAATTGACCTTTCAGAGTTATTCGTCGTGGTGAATTTTGAAAATCATCGATTTCCAATGGGCTAAACTGAGATATGATACTGGAAATTACCTCTATCTCAGCCTGAGAGGTTTTTTCCACTCCTTGTAAACTAATAAGACCGATAGCTACTTGACGGTTAGTAGCTGGCTCAATCCTTTTAAATAGTTTCTTCTGATTATTACTAAAATTATTTTTGATAACTTCAAGTTTTTCATCTAGTTCCATCTCGCCCACTCTATAAACTGATTATCCATATAAACTACATTATCATTTTTAACTTCTCAACATAGATTAACATAGCAAGATGTTAACAGCGTCCGCTCCTGGCACACAGCGGACATTTCGCGGACCAAAGTCCGCTCAGTGCCATAAGCGGAAGTATTAGGCCTTCGACGGCTGCGGAAAACGCGTTGTGAACGGTGAGTCTGGGCCGATAAGACTACCTGTTCTTCGGCTCGGATTATAGCGGCGATCGTGGCGCGTCATCCTGCCCGGGGAATAATCTCCGGGTCATGCTGCCAATACGGCTCTCGTTAGGCGCTTATTGAGAGACTCAAACTATCTTCACTAAAAATACAGTATCCAGTGAAGTTATCATTTCTAATTCTCCTGATAAGGATCTGTATGGTCCTCCTTTCGGTAAAACTCTCTGCGTTATTTCTCATTTTCAAACCTATCAATATATCGAGAAGGCACGCGAAGTATTTTAAAAAATTTTCTAACTTTCTGAAAAATAGAATTTTTTCTTGGTATAATCGAGATTGAGATGCACGTGGTCTCGCGAACCCTGCTGGGCAAGCACGGCAGGGATTTTTTTTTAATCAATATGGAGAGGAGCCTATGGCTTAATCTGTTTATAGAAGGAGAGTTAAAAATGACCAAATGGACATTTGATAAAACTGTTGTTGCACAAGGGATTGCTGCACAAAACAAATCTGGACGTATTCCGGCGATTGACATTCAACAAGGCCCTGGTCTTTTGAAGCGTCATCAAAGGAAGTTGTATAAAAGCGCAATCAACTTCAGCGCGCCAATTGAGAAAGACGACTGTGGGCGATACAACCCTCCCGGGGGAAGTGTGGCGGTATGGTATGCTTCTGACTCGGCGTTAACGGCGGCGGCGGAAGCATACGGGCGTTTGTTCCATCTCAAAGGAACGATTTCTTATCCTGAATCGGTACTTTCACTACATTATATGTGCTCTGTGGATGTTGCGAGAACGGTGAAAGTGATTGATGTTGTGGCACTCTGTGAGTTGTTACATATCCCTTTGGATAGCTTAGAGAACGAGGATTACACCTTTCCTCAGTGGCTAATGGAACATCTTTATACGCATTTCGGGCGTGACTATGACGGGATTGCCTATACCTCAAGACATAAGCGTTATAAGCGTTGTTATGCCTTTTGGGAACGACCGGGTAGTACACCAGCCTTTACCGATACCCCTCAAGGGATGTGGCCTTATGCTAATTACGTCGAAACTGACGGAGGCATGTTCCCTAGGGGGTGGCACAAAGGAACGATGTCAGGTGAAGAGATGTTCGAAGAATTGCTTGGATTCGAAATTACGCCAGAACCAGTGTAAATAAAAGAGGGGCGGGCTGGCCCCTCTTTTTATATCCGTTAACTGGCTACTTGATTTCCGAACTGTTTAGCTGCACGTATGGCCAGATTAAGTTCACACTTTTTAGCACCGTCCAGCATGATTTGAATCGGCGTCTTTTGTAGGCCTTCACTATTAACCTCTATCGGTGATTTCAGTACACCCAACCGCAACATTGGATGTGTATCCTCTTCGAATGCCGCCATCACGTTTTCAAAGCCGGGAATTAGCCCATTATCAGCGAACTGAAATTTCGGGAAAATAAAATCCCCGTTTTGTTTGAATGCTAAAAGCTTGTTCTTCTTAACGCGAATGTTGATCGCCTGGCGTGTGATACCAAGGATATCGACCACGTCGTTCACTTTAAGCGTACCGCCCAATTCCTGAAGCTCATGATAAAATCTTTCCAAATTTTCGCGACGACGGCGCACTTTACGCATTTCGTAGTCGTTGACGCGTGTCTTCTGCTCGAGTTGAACGGTATAGAGCAATTGCATCAGAGAACCGTCATCTAGCGTGATAGCATCCATAGCCTGATTTTTGTCTTCAAATTCAGGCATCAGGGAAATAGCGAGGTTGTTAATCCTTTTCAGAAGGTTCAACTGGTAATCATTCAGCTTTGCTGAAGTGTTGATTTCTCTTTCTGCTGTGGTGTGTTTAATCATTATGCACCTCCATTTGACGATTATCATAATTTATTTTTTAGGAATGGTCAATCAATGGGTGTTTTCCGAACAACCCATGATCACGCAAGGCGTAAGACTTTGACCTGCTCCCGGTCGATTCATACACCGTGATGGCAGTATGCATACAATTATGGATGTTTGTTCCTCGCTCATAAGGGACAACCATACTCAAATCTCCCACATTCCAGGAGATTTGAGTATGAACACATCACCGTGGAACAAAGACCGTATCATCGGCCAAAAAAAACCACTTCAGATATCTCATATCTGGGGGATCCGAATCCGGCTTGAACTGGAAGGTAAAACGCGTGATTTAGCTCTGTTCAACATGGCCTTAGACAGTAAGCTACGAGGCTGTGATCTGGTGAGCCTCAAAGTATCTGATATTGCATATGGTAGCTCGGTTTCAAGCAGAGCAACGGTGCTGCAACAGAAAACCGGTAGCCCTGTGCAATTTGAGATAACCAAAGGGACAAGAGAAGCTGTTGCTGCATTGATAAAGCTTGGCAATTTGCACAGTAAAGACTTCTTGTTTCGGTCCCGGATCGGAACTAACCGGCACATATCAACCCGGCAATACAGCCGAATTTTTCATGGGTGGGTAGAAAAGCTTGGTCTCGAGGCTTCGTTTTACAGCACACACTCCATGAGAAGAACAAAACCTTACCTGATCTACAAGAAAACCAAGAATCTTCGGGTGATCCAACTTCTGTTGGGCCATAAGAAACTGGAAAGCACAGTCCGTTATCTGGGCATTGAAGTCGATGATGCGTTAGAGATCTCTGAATCGATTGAAGTCTAAGGTTGTCAGGGCTGCAACAGCAGCCCTGTGACATAAGTGGAAGTTGCCAGTTTCAACTTATGTTAATAAACGGAGAGCGCATTTAAGCCGGGCATTAGCTTATGGCAGGATAGAAAAGGCCTGTATTGTAATTTCACCCGGCAGGAATTTCGATATTGCAGACTCCGTCAGGCGGTCATAATCTCAAACTAGATTGCAGCATCTTGCCTGTTAGGCAATTTCGAAAGTGAGGACAAGATATCAATCAGGGCACCTGTATTAGCCGTAAGTCCTCCCTTACGCCATATCAGTTCTGTTGTGATTTGACTGTTTTCAAATTCAAAGGGATGGATTGTGATGAGTTCCTGTGTCGGAAACGTATCGAGGATGGGGGTTGGTATCACGCCCGCCCCCATTCCTGCACTGACACCGCCCAGAATGGCATGGTAGGAGGACATTTCTGCCAGCCTGTAAGGTCTGATCCCTGCCTCTCTGAACCAGGTTGTTAGCCGGTCGCGATAGGAGCAGCCGTCGCTGAATACAAGTAATGTTGTGTGGGTTAAATCAGCAGCAGAACGAATCGGCGGGAAATTTGCAGCGGCGATAATAACCAGTTCTTCTTTGTAAACAACCATGCGTTCCAGTCTGTCATCAGCCGGTGCATCGGCAATGAAAGCGGCATCAATTTCATGACAAAGCACTGCATTGAGCAGTGTGCGGCTTATCCCGGTAACCAGCTCCACCGACACTGATTGATATTGCTGGTAGAGGCGCGCCAGCGGCTCTGGCAACCTTGTTGCGGCCATACTGTCGAGCGCGCCCAGTCGGAACCGACCACCAGGTACCGGCCTTACTATCTGCTGTTCTGCTAGGGTAACCAGCTCGATAATCTTTTGTGCATTGTCATAAAGCACCTGGCCTTCACTTGTCGGAAGAAACCGACGACCAGACTTTACAAACAGTGTAGTTCCGAGCTGGTTCTCCATGTTCTGAACTCTTGCTGTGATTGCAGAGGGAACCCGGTGCAGCAACTTTGCTGCACCGGTAATGCTGCCTGTTTCTGTCAACGCAATGACAGTATTGAAGTCTGAAATATCCATTTTTTCACCAGTATTGAATGCTGGATTCTATTTTATTCAATTGAACTGAAATTGCGTATTTTTTATTGTAACGAATAGGGCTTATCTGATTGCAGCAACCATTCATCTGCATGGAGCTACGTACAGTATGAAATGTGAAAGTAATTCTCTAGTTAACAATAAGTTGCTAAATATTCTACTCATTCAGGTGGGTACACCTCCTGACGAGTTGAAGGATGAACATGGCGATCTGCCATTATGGTTCAGCAGGGCAATGGCTATGGCACCAGATGCAATTGAGGTCGTAAAGGTATTTAGCGGCGAAACGCTACCTAATCCTGATCCCAACAGAATCGCGGTCATAACCGGGTCATGGAATATGGTGACGGATAAGCTGGAGTGGAGTGAAAACACGGCAAAATGGATACGTTGTGCGATTGAGGCCGGTATGCCTCTGTTCGGCGTCTGCTATGGCCACCAATTGATGGCACATGCGCTGGGAGGAACTGTCGATTACCATCCTCAGGGACGCGAAATGGGATGTCTGGAAATAAACCTGACGGAAGCAGGTAAAAATGATCCGCTTACCCGAGGATTTTCGGAAGGTTTCAGAGCTCATCTTACTCACCTGCAGACTGTTACCAAATTGCCTCCGTGCGCGCAATCACTGGCCTCATCAACACACGACAAAAACCAGATTATCCGTTATAGCGCAAAAGCTCTCTCGACCCAGTTTCATCCGGAATTTACCCCAGATATTGCGGCATCACTGATTCATCTGCGTTCCGAAATCCTTCTTCACGAAGGGTTCGAACCAGCGGCTATGCGTAGTGCACTGATTGATGCAACTGATGCAAGAAAACTTCTTAAGAGGTTCATATCCATTCATGCCGCGCATGCACAGACGGTCATACCCGAGTGCGAAGATGCGATTAATAATTGAGGTCTAGATGAAAAAACTCGGTTTAATCGGTGGTACAGGCCCTGAATCTACACTGCTCTATTACCGCAAATTCGTGTATGAGGCGAATAAACGTACCGGCGATAATTTTTTTCCTAATTTAACCATCGAAAGTATCAACGTATATGATGTACTGGCTATGTGTGGCCGGAAGGATTATGAAGCACTGACGAAGTACCTGGCAAAGGCCGTCGAGAATTTGGTGGCCGCCGGGGCTGAAGTCGTAGCACTGACCGGTAACACACCACATATCGTCTTCAATGAACTCCAGGCGTGTGCAGCGATTCCGCTTGTCAGCATTATCGATTCCACTTGCGCAGAAGTTCAGAATCAGGGCCTGAAAAAAGTCGGACTCGTGGGGACACGATTTACAATGGAGGCTGACTTCTTCAAACGGCCTTTCACTGAAGTAGGCATCCAAGTGGTCGTTCCGAATGCTGATGAGATTGATTACATCGCAGATAAAATCCACGATGAACTCGAAAGAGGCATTATCAAGCTACAAACGCGAGATACATCAACCGCAATCATTGATCGGATGTATCAGGACGAAGGTATTGAGGTCATCATTCTCGGATGCACAGAGCTTCCCCTTTTGTTCGCGGGTACAGAGTTACCTGTTAAAGCACTGGATACGGTTGATATTCATATTGAGGCGTTGTTTAAAGCCCTTCAGTAGTATTAAACATCATTTTTCGGAAAGAACGGGGGTGACCAGCTCCCTGTTGTTTATCAGGCCACAATTTTAGTCATGCTTTTGTCAAACTGTGAACTTCCGCTGTTCGCTCAAAGCTTACTTTCAATTCAGTTGGAGGCTTGTCGTTATTTTTTGTTGGAGATATCCAAGTAATTTGCAAACGCTCGCCAGGTAAAATGCGAATGGGGGATCAGATAAATGCAAATACACAATTTTTCTACAAACCGGATACACGGCGTAATGACGTTGTCATAGAAGCCCTCACAGAACACGCTGAGCGCTATCCGCGATACGGTTTTAAGAAGATTTGTCAGGTCATTCGCCGGCAAGGCCATGTTTGGAATCACAAGCGGGTTCACCGGATTTACTGCCTGCTGAAACTGAATTTCAGACGTAAAGGAAAACAGCGTTTGCCGGTACGTAATCCGGCACGGC
>Ga0157364_1004352_pt1 | contig 14114 bp, 3 predicted proteins | sample AttsexASBM2_FD_111476 | JGI IMG/M metagenome (GOLD analysis project Ga0157364, IMG submission 111476) | Fungus gardens microbial communities from leaf cutter ant in Ribeirão Preto, State of São Paulo, Brazil - Atta sexdens ASBM2 | ecosystem: Host-associated > Fungi > Mycelium > Unclassified ... | reverse complement strand
TGTGTGTGTGTGTTTGTGTTTGTGTGTGTGTGTGTGTGTGTGTGTGTGTGTGTGTGTGTGTGTGTGTGTGTGTGTGTGTGTGTGTGTGTGTGTGTGTGTGTGTGTGTGTGTGTGATGCTACAAATTAGAGATTATAAGTATATATAACTTTATTATATGGGAAATTTGCTATCTTAGAAAAATCCTACATTTAAATCCTATGTAACATGGCTAAAAAAAAGTATTGAAAGTATTGAATTGAATTGTATTAAAATAAAAAAAATATATTAAATGCTGCAAAAAATCATTGTACATATTTCTACACATTTAAAAATTTATAGGAAACACCTTGTTTGATTTAATGTAATTTTTTCTTGTAAACAAATATTATTTACTATTTTAAATTTATTATTAGACTTTATTTTTTATTAGATTTATTATTAGATTTATAATTAGACTTCAATTTTTTATAATCATTTGAACTTTTTATAATCATATTTTACGATGTTTGCTCTTTTTCTGGAAAAAAATATAATGAAAAATTTGCATTCGTGTTAGAATTATGCACAATATTCAAATGAATTTAAGAGAATCAGTGCATAGGCTGTATATATGAAGATGTAATGTGCATTTTTAGGATTATTTAATTAATAATAAAAATTGTTGCAGGTTGATTTAGAACCTCAGGGAAGATTGCGACTAATAATAGCAATGTGGAATGCACCAAGTAAGAAAAATCTCAATATTTTGTAAGTATACATGATTCAATTAACTTGATTTAATATTTCAGTTCGACAACCAAGTTTCCATGGGGAGTCTAGTGGTGAAGCACGTAAGCGTAATAAAGGCAAGAAAGACCGACATGAAAGAGAATTTCAGGAGAAAGAAGAGCCCTTGAGTCGCCAGAGAGTGATGCGACGAAGGGTTCACCAAATAAATGGACATAAATTTATGGCTACCTTTCTAAAACAACCGACGTTTTGTTCGCACTGTCGTGACTTCATTTGGTATGTATGTCTGTAGAAACATCGCTTCTCTCTATTTAAGATTCTATATATTATACAATACTTCTTGATCGCTATCTTTGATAGCAGAGTGCGTGCTATTTCAAAATAGGAAAATGGGAGCATGCTTAAACTGATGTATATTTCACCCGCAATTACATTTACAAACACGTCAAAATTTAGTTAATAATACACCTCGAATTAATTAATTAAAAATTTACAAAATGCAGGATTGCATGCATTTGGTATTTGGTCTTTTCTCGTTATCTGTATTAGTAATGCCAAGGAAAGGTATTTATTAGCTAATATGTAATTAATATTGGTTTGCATTGGAGATTGGATTACTATAAATAATTATTTTAACTCGAGAGATTCAAGTGCAGATTAGAATAAGCAAGCTTGGCTACCAAGGTATATTCTACACAAATGCTATTTGGGATTTTCTTTAACAGGATTGCATGCTTGGGTTTTACAAAAGTACATGCCTTATATAATTTGCTGAATCCATTTCAAAATATTTAGGTGTTGGAACATTTGCACAACATACTGTTCTAAATTGGCAATATTTAAAAATAAACAAATAATTTGTATAAAATAGAAGATTAAATATCGACTAGGATCTATGAAGTGATTTGATCAATCTTTCTCATCGCACAAGTCATTAATCATATCAAAATCAAGGAATAGCATAGATGATGATTAAGCATGGTTGAAGAAAGCAAACGTATGTGTCTTAGGAAGGATTATGAGGATGTGACGTGTTTTGTCTATTATATTTCAGGGGCTTTGGCAAGCAAGGCTATCAGTGTCAAGGTGAGAAGACACATACACTGTTATTAACAGATTATAGTTATGTATCCGCTTGCCGCACCCTTACGTATGAATGTGTGCAGTTATGAATGTGTACGTGCGAGTTTTAACTACGAGAAAAATCACGATTAAGACTGTTATTTCATCGATTTAACATTTTACTTCTTTAATGCTTCATTCCTAACTACCATAACGTCCTATAATTGTCGCGTCAATTTATGCATTTTACATTCACCACGATTAGTACACATGACCGCCTTGGTATTAATCTGCTTCATGATTAAATATTTTATTACTTAACTTATTGCTATATTAGTTAGTAACGTAAGAATTTTGATTCTTAATGTATTACCTAGATCTCTGTTTCTCCTGATTTTATTTCATTTCGATACAATTTAGATTTGTAGCTAAATAGTTTTTCAGTTTATTACATGTTGTCCTTCAATATAAATTCCAAATATGCTATCTTAGAGCTTGATAATTTTATCAAAATTGCTGATCTTGAGAATAATATTATGTGAATTTCAATTTTATTTTTGCTTATGGTATTATTGTAAATAATTTCCGGATGCGTCTTATCACGCATGTAGCTAGCTTTGGACGTGCTGTATTACATCTTGGAAGCGAGCATTTTTATAAGAGGATACTTTATGTATTGCTGTTTCAGTATGCACTTGCGTAGTCCACAAAAGATGTCATAACTTGGTGATAACGAATTGTTCAGGAATGAAAGAAGAGGTATGTTTATTAGTTATTTCTAATCAGTGACGTGAATAGAAATATCACAAGTAATTTACGTTTTGCATTATTAATTATCACCGACGAGATACTATTAAAATTAACTCTGGATAAATTTTTGAAAAAATTATCAAAGGGGTCCCAGAGACTCGGCAATGATTAGACTATTCCAAGAATATATTAATGAGAATTTTACCTTCTTTAATCACTGTTTTAAACCATCAGAAATCTTACTTGTACATTTATTATGAGAAAACAGTGATTAAAAATAAAGTTGTAATTAAATGATTAAATCAGAAATTGTGTATTTCCGCGAAAAATATAATAATTTATATCTATGTGTTATACACACAAAAAAATTTCTCTATATTACCAAAATCTTGATTTTATTCGACTAAGTTTTATTATTACTTTCTAAGATTGTGATTTTTTTAAATTTTTTCAATCAGATTGTTGTAGTCGAAGGAGAGGAAGGAACCCAAATCACGCAGGCAACAGCACGCTTCAATATACACGTTCCCCATCGGTTTAATCCTCATAATTATAAAACATTGACATTTTGTGACCACTGCGGATCCTTATTGTACGGCTTCTTCAGACAAGGCTTGAAATGCGATGGTAATGCAAAATATTATTTATATTGTTTTCTATTAAAATTTTTATTAAATCAATTTGTTAAATTGCGTTGTATTTTTCCTATAGTTTGCAACATGAATGTTCATAAACGATGTTATAAGAACGTTGCACCCAGTTGTGGTATAGATACCAAGGCTTTAAGCGAAATTTTGAAAAAAATAAATTTCTGTGCAAATAAGCAATTAAGACTTCCGAAGATTAGAGTATCTTCACGTCCACAAACACCTACAGTTGCAGAAAAGGATGAAGATAAGACAAAAGATCAAGATGATAAAAAATTTAAAAAAGATAAAAAGGGAATGAAAAAAGGACAGAAAAAAGGACAAAAAGATAAAACGATAAAAATATCTTCAAGAGATGATCAGACAGACGAATTGGGCGCAAGTTGTTCGAGTCAAAACGACTCAACCAAAGATGATTCGCAATTGAGTCAAAGAGATTCAACTAATTCCAAAGATGATTCGCAGTGGAGTCATAGAGACTCATCTTACACCAAAGATGACTCGCAGTTAAGTTTAAGAGACTCATCTAACGAAGATGACGATAGAAACAGTAATGTAAAAAAAATTGGTTTAGATGACTTTAATTTTATTAAGGTTCTCGGTAAAGGCAGTTTCGGTAAAGTAATGTTAGTCGAACTGAAAAGTAATCCCGAAGAGATTTACGCCGTGAAAATCTTGAAAAAAAGTGTTATTATTCAAGATGAAGATGTAGACTGCACCATGACAGAAAAGAAGATTTTAATCCTCGCAGCAAAGCATCCTTTCCTAACGGCCATCCACAGTTGTTTCCAAACGGTTGATCGACTCTTCTTCGTTATGGAATATGTGAAAGGAGGTACAAATTGCCATTTTAGAATAAAATGTGAAAGATATCTTCTATTTATTTGAATACTGCTATTATCTCTTGATTTGTTTCAGGTGATCTGATGTTCCATATCCAGAAAGCTCGAAAATTCGAAGAGCCGAGGGCACGTTTCTATGCAGCAGAAGTGACACTCGCGCTTCAGTTTTTGCATAAACATCATATTATATACCGCGACCTGAAACTGGACAACATACTGCTGGATGCGGAAGGACATTGTAAACTTGCGGATTTCGGAATGTGTAAAGAGAATATAATTGAGGGAGAATCGACGGCATCGACATTTTGTGGTACGCCTGACTATATAGCTCCGGAAATACTTCAAGAATTGCCGTATGGTGCTAGTGTTGATTGGTGGGCTCTCGGTGTGTTGTTATACGAAATGGTGGCTGGACAACCACCTTTCGAAGCCGAGACTGAAGACGATTTATTCGAAGCAATATTACGAGATGACTTAGTGTTTCCAGTGTGGGTTTCTTCAGATGCAGTGTCTGTTGTAAAAGCTTTTATGACCAAGAATCCTGCCAAGCGATTAGGTTGTGTTGCAGCCGACGGTGGCGAAAATGCTATAAGGGTCCAGCCATTTTTCAAACATCTAGATTGGGAAGCTCTCGAAGCGCGTAAAGTAGAACCTCCAATCAGACCTAAAATTGTGAGTTTCGCGCTTTGTTGTTTTAATTAATAAATACTAAATGACACAGGATTGTGTTACATAATTATTTCTCGAAATTTTTAGAAAAATGAAAAAGAGGCTCTTAATTTTGACGCTGTTTTTACGAAAGAAGAGCCTGTATTAACGCCAGATAGTCCAGACAAATCGTGCGACATCGATCAAGAAGAGTTTCGTGGTTTCTCCGTAGTAAATAGGGACTTCAATCCATTCAGGTATACACAGTAAGAGATGACGAGTTTCGATTCAATGTAATATCATCTTTCGATTTTATTGTAATTCGGTTTTATTGTAATATCATCCTTCTCGCTTAACGCGTTGCTTTGTACAACGCATTTGTTATCTTGTTAAACATGAAAAACAGTTTTGAAACTGCTTGAGATTTCTGAGTTACGTCCGATGGAAATAATTCTATCTGTCGCAAAAAGAAGCTTTTTGACCAATTGAAACACATTAATGGCATGATCAGAAATACTAATAAGAAATTATTCGAAATTATTGAAAAAAACTTTATTTAATTTCAGATCAAATAGGATACGATATAAATCAGGCAACTGTCATAAAAAGGATTTTTTTTTATTTATAATGATCGCTTGAATAGAATTCAATAGTAATTTCCAATCAAAATAGAAGCATATAATTTACCAATAACTATCCTCGCTCTTTCTCTCTCTTTCCCCTTTCCGTCTTCTATTTGTTTTTTTTTCTTTTTTTGTGTGTATTTATATATTTTTATCTAGAGATCCATAAAAAATAAAAATTGAAGAAAACAAATTTAAAAAATAGTTATATATGTTCATTGATTGTTTTTTATATTAAATATGACGTGTATTTCGAATCAAAGTATATATTTTCATATACCTTGATTTGAAATATGTCATATATATTTCATAATTTTTATCATACCTATGTATTCATATAATAATAGCTCCATTGCATATCATATATGCAATTGAATATTATGTATATATAATAGATGATATATAAATATATATAAGATATGTAAAATATATTAAATATATAAAAATTGTAAAGAATATAAAGAAATAGTAAGAAATTGGAAATAGGCGTATTGCTTAGGCCTTGCATTTTACACATGTACATATTCAATAATTAAAAAATAAATGAGAATGGACCAGATTAATTGCAATAAGATGATGCACATTTCTTTTTATTCATTTTTAATAATTCTTTTTCAATTGTTGATCATTCACCTTTTAATTATTGAATACATACATATGTTTGTATATATCTAATTTATTTATTTTAACAAGGCATATGGAATAAGCGAGAAGGACGGTACTTAAAAGAAATTTAAAATAGGATTAGGTTAAAATAGGAAAACTTGCAGCGAACATATTGTAAATTTATATTTGTAAATTCTCACGGCTATTACCGTACATATATAACTTCACGAAGTGGATATCTTTGTAAAAACAAGTGTATCTAAGCGATTTCGAAGTTTAGGATCTGTTACTTTTGCACATGGTGCGTATGAGTTGCATTCATTTTAGGCACTCACGCACTCTAAGCTTTAGGATGCCATTCTAAGACACAGATTTTTCACGTAATATATGTGGTGTAACTAATTAGGAGCTAACTATTCCGCATATTTCGAATCATTGCAGCTCTATTATGTGTTTTCTGTTACGCGAAATTCAATTTCTATGTCTCATGGAGCAAATGGCATACAGTGATAACCAATGATATTTTTATATTTTTTTAGACTATTCGTATAAAAATATCAAAGGTAGCAATTTATTAGGGTGCTATTTCATTTGTTTTTATCCACAAATGTGTGCAGGAGAAGTCCTCGGATCTTTCCTATAACCAATCAACATTTACGATTTCTGCTTGAAAAATTTGCCGTACGACAAAAACACAAATGAAATATCACCCTTACGAGTTTGTAATACATTCCATGTGACACATGGAGATGAATTCTGCGTAATGCAGCATACACACTTTTATATGTACGTTTATTGTACACAGTTTCTGAAAATCGTCGAGTTTCTCTCATACATGTGATTTTTTTATCAATAAAAATGTTATCTTTGATATTTATATTAGAATAGTCAAAGCATATAAAAATATAACATACAGAAATTTCGCATAATAATAATAATTAATAGAAAACGCGTAATAGAAACGTAACAACTCGAAAAATGGTCCCTGATTAATTACACGCATTATGCGTAAAATTTGTGTCACTATGTGATGACGCCCTCATTCTATCTTTATCGCTTACACACGAAAGAAAGAATGAAGTCAAACAAAATAGCTCATGTGAACGGCTCTTCATAGATGCTAACATATCATGAGCATATGTGAAACGGAATGTATCCTTAGAATGAAGCATCCAAAGTGAACGCATCTATGAAGAGCACATGACGTTCTGTTTCACTCCACGCGCAATTCATGTATGTATGAGAATAGTCTCCCGTGCAATGCCGCGAAAGTTATTTAAGCGGGAAAGAGACTCTTCTGCACGGGAATGTTCGCTACAAGTTGTGGACATTTGTTATTCTGGAATTCGTAACAAATGTCCTTGAAGCTACTTAAATTAATATTGAATTGTATGAATATTCGTTAATGAATTCCAGGCGCGTATGGCCCATTTCATTTTTTTAGTCTCAATAAGAGTGATAAAAACAAGGGAACGAGTCGATGCGCTCATATAATGTGTTGTTGTCCCATACGGTTCATGTGCAGAAACGGAATCTTTTCTAGGACTTCCTGACGCTTTATTTTGAAACGAATTATAACTTATAGCAATTTATTTCAAAACGATGCATTACAAAATCATAAGATCATGAATCTATTTATATATAAAGACATCTACTTAGAGACGTGTTTGGACTAGAGTAGGTGAATAAAGCGAGGAACATAATATATGCAAATTCAATGTATGTCATAGACAATAGATTGATAGAAAAACGTAATGAGTGTTGAAAAAAAATGTTTAGTACTTAATTATAATAATTACGAAACGAGAATAATATCGGGAGCGTGCGTTATATTTGGATGCTTTTTGGCGCGTATATCTTCCGCTTAACGACAAACGAAAATTGGTCGCAGCATGCTTCCGATGTCTTGCCGTCATCGGCGATGGCAAGTGCAACTCGATATCATGATATCATCATTGTATAAACATACATTTTTAGGTTTGCAAAATAAGAGAATGCAAGCGGGATTGTAAGCATTTACTCTTGTTTTTCGGACACCTGGATCCTCACAATACCAATGCGTCAAAAGACGCGTTGGTATCGTGAGGATACGGGTGTCCGGATCTTCTTGTACGAGAATGGGAATTCTTTGCGTCTTCGAAGTAGGATGGTGATGTGAGGAAAGAGAGCCCGAGACACATTTCATTGATTGTGCGATCTTGCTAAAGTACACAAACAATGAAATGTGTCTCGGGTTGTTGCTTGTTGCTAAAGCGATCGACCAGCAAATTTTAATGTTCCGAGCACCAGGAGTATTAACTTCCGGTAGAGACACTGTGTCGATACTTTTCTTCTTCGTGTACTTCCATATGTATATTTCCCGCTATTTATACCGTATCGACGGTCATAATCCAGTTACGGCTATTAATTGCATGTCTCCTTATATTTATTGACATTTTTTTTCTTGTCCCCCTCCCCCCTGCGACTCATCTCTCTTCTTCGGCCCGTCGACACGATAGAGAACTATCTCGGTGTAAAAGTACCTGACGATAGCTCGTCTTATGTTCACACACACACACACACACACACACACACACACACACACACACACACACACACACACACACACACACACACACACACACATATATACATACATACATATTGTTATCGCGATCATATCGCTCGTGTCGCGTTACCTCGACGATCGCCGAACGGAACTACGAAAGAACACAACATTGCCGTCCTTAGCACATCGATTCGACAAAATCGACGTAAATGTCAAAATTCCTTTCGGATCTCAATCTTGTGATAAGCTATCTCTCTCGAGAACACCCGAATTGTTGTCCGTTCGAGCGACGCAGTGATTTTTGAAAGTCAAGTGAGGTGGTATTCTAACTTCTCGTCTTCGACGGTCATCGAGGACCGCGAGAACGGGTGCGTTAGTTTATTTGCCTGCTTCCTTTTGTTAAGTTAATCGCTCGCGACAGCATCGCACTCTTCCATTAATTTTTTTCTCGCGAGTATAAGATATCGCGTGTTTTTAGTTTAGAAAATATTTTCAAAGTCGCGCGTGAGTTTTTATTTAGAGATTTTTATTGAAACTTATCGTTACTTATACAATTATATCGACATCCCTCCAATTCCATATTTATAACTTTCTTGTTATGATAGGTCAAATTACTTACCGATTTGTACTCCTTTTATATATAGAGACGGCTTCGTTTAATTAATGATTGCGTTATACCTTGTGCTGATGTCATTGCAACCGTTAATTAAATATGAAATTCGTCGTTAAGGTTTTTATATTAAGACAATTTATCGTCTAGGTGATGCTTAATTTTTTGTAGTTTGTTTTTTTTACAATTAATGCAATTTGTACTTGCAAGGGAGGATTATTGTCGAGAAGCACGGTATTTGATTTAATTAATATCGACGAGATTTTTTCGACGATAGTGCTCCGCAACTCGATTCCCTGATCTGCGAGTATTCGCCGTGACATTTTTGTATTGACTAGTCACTTGTTTAATGCACAAAGAAAATGACTTGCTACTATACAGGTCATCGCTATTTTTCTGCATCGTCTACCAAGCACCTGCGTCATATTCTATTTAGAACCAAAGTGACAAAGAGAATTTATATTGCGTTTGTAGTACAAACGAAATGTAGCAAATGAAAGATTGAGGGCAGGTGCAATGAGTAGATTTGATGCCATTGCAATGCAATGGATTTGATCTTAATGTCAGTTGGATATAATATTGTTAAATGTCTATGTAAATGTATGATTATATAATATATATAAATCGTAATGCAAGAAAAATGAGAAAGAATTAACATTGTTGCAATATAGAGATTAGGTGTGAGGCCCTTAAGATACAAGTAGACCAAGTTCAGTTTCGAGAAGATTTATATGATTATGGATTTTACGTGTCTTGGATTAATTTTCACTACTTTTACAGGCATAAAAATTATTAAATGATTCTTACATATACTTTAACATCTAGAAAGTATTTGTAAAATTGTGTATTAAAATAAAAATGTATATAAATGTTATAACTAATTACAACTGAAATGAGAGAAATGTACTTTTTCAAATAAAAATTCAAAAAATGTTATATATAAGGAACAAAAATGTTATATAAGGAAAAGTATGTTTCATATCTTAAAGTTGATTTAATTGACATTTCAAACAAAGAAAAAAAAAGAGTACAAGTGCCGACGGTCCAAAAAGTTTAGTTTATATAATAATCTGTTTTTTTTATATGAATGAAAATATATTACATTTACATTTTAAACAATGAATTTTATCATTACTATTAACTTATTATTATTATAACTTGGTCTATTTGTATTTTAGCTTTAAGTGAATAGGATCTCGTGATTACCGACGGTGGTACCTTTTTAAGATGTAAGGAAATATATACATATATATGTATGTATGATATAATTGCATTATAGAATAATCCTTTTTGTTTCTTCAGACCTACATTAAAATCCTTAAGTTTGATTTCAGTTGAACAATATTGATATTACTCTAGATACAGGAAATAAATTAGAATTTAATATCATTAGAACCCGAATAAATCTTGGATTTTAATTCTGGGTCTGAAAAATTAAGAAGAACGCGTGCAATGTGGAACTCTGTATATCGTCTTATGCCTGTGTGTGACACACGGTGTTGGATAAAATCAATCTAAATAGAAAAAGAAAATGTTTCGAGAGAAATAGTCGGCATCAGTTTCGTTTTGATAAACGTTAAGCGATCACTCTTATCGTCGTCAGTGCAATGCTGTGTTGTTATTATAAAGTACACACTTTATAATAACAAAAGTTGTTAAAAAGACTCGCCGACTCGCACACAGGGACAAGAGCGATCGTTTACAAATATGACTGGCAAACGGCGTCGAAAGTTTCAAGATGCACGGACTGCAATTTTGCCTATGACAAAAACGAACAAACGCCTCTTCGTGGCATTTATTTTACCCATTCTTTATATTTGTTATTTGATATAAAGAAAATTAAATTATTATGTTGCCATACGTATACACAAAACATTTACATATACACACGCGCGTGTGCGCACACACGCACACAATATCGTCGCATGTTTGTAAATCGAAAATGTTAAGCACAATGTAAACGCCAATTTTCTTCTTTCTATTTCTCATAATTCCGTATTTTTTTGTAAAAAAAAGAGAGATAGTTTTTATTTCGGAATATGTGGATTTTATATATGGATATGTTATATTTTATGTTATATTTATTGTATTATTATTCTCAGAAATCATTGTCACCATTTATATAATTATAACAATTAATAATTAATTACATTAATTAATAACAATAATAATTATAACAATTTTATAATTATATTATTGGATTATATAATAATTTATAAATTATATGTAGAATGTCTCAATTCCTTAGAAGTTATCTTTTTTGGTACTTACATAATTTTGCATTTTCGATCTACAATTAGAATTTGATTTATTGTAGTTAACAAAAAAGATCTTGTGTCTATGTATTACATTAAGCACATGGATGTACTTTGTGATAATTGTCTTTCTTAATATATTCTACGATTTCCTCTGATAACAGACGGAATGGAAAGAAAGGACAAGAAGAGAAAAAGAGGAGGAATGGAGTGAGAGAAACAAAGGAAATAACCGTCCATGATAATCGAAAATATAGAAATGTGATCAGCTGAATTCGGGAGAGATATTGAAAAAAATTATCATACGTGAAAATATAATGATCATGGTATTACAACTATAATCCACGTATCATTCTTTTTATCAGTGCCTCGCTCAATTCAACCGGTTCACACTTCCATGTACCATCGCTAATTTTATCGTTAATTATATATAGCGAAATACAAGATATATGTGACGTTATTTGTCGTTATCATTAAACGGCTTTACATTATTAACAAAATTCTTGTGTAGGATATCGCGAATTGCTTTGTTTTAGGATTGTGTAACACCCTCTCCTCCCCTCCGAATGTATCTCTGAGTATATGGATGTAAATTACATCGTGTATGAATCGTTATGAAAGTCATTGTTTTTAGGAGACTTAATCGGCACTATATATATTTGCGTCAATCCGTCGAAAACCCGGAAACGCGACACTTCGGGCGACCGTATACGTGAACATTTATTTTTTTATACTTTATTAGATACTCAGATATAAAACCATCGTACGTTTTATAAATTCGCTGAGATTTGCTAGTGATGTCAATAATTACAAGATTGATAATGTTAAGGTTTCTGATTATATAATCACTATGGTATATAGGATCGTGATGTCATAAGAGAAAAATTATTCGTTGAAGTTTTTTGCATTTGTAAATAAACAAAATTTAAGTAAAACAAAATAATGAGATCGCTTTAAAAAACCTGTAACAATGGACCGAGGCTATCCTTACTCATCCCTGATGATAAAAAAATCGGTAAATAATCATAAAAGGTATGTGGATTGAAAATAAGCTACGCATGCGCATTGAGTATACGCTGGTAAACGCATTTCACATGCTTTTTGTGACTATTTTACTGGCTTAGGGGAGGCGATAAGGCCTATTTTTAAAAATCTCGTTTTGTTTTATTTATTCTCTTTATTTACAAATGGTAAGAAATTTCAGCGTGTCATAACGTCACGATCTAATATGGCCACGACGATTGATCAGGAGAGACCCAAGCTTTATTATACATTTGTAATTAATAATATAAAAATGAATCATGTGTCATTATTTTTTAATTAGACATAACATATATCTAAATTTAGAAATTAATCGTATTTTACAAAATTATATTCGTTTAACGCTCAATGAATAATTTTGCAGAATACGACTAATTTCTAAATTTAGATGTGTTATGTCTAGTTAAAAAATAACACTATATTTTATTTTTATATAATTAAAATAATTAAGGTTCGACTCTCTCGAGATATTATTAGTTATGTATGACGTCAGAGACAAAAATGATATGTAATAAATTAATTATTACACACGTACAGCTTTATTTTTAATTTTCCCTTAAAAATATAATTTTATAATCCTAAAAAATGAAGTTGTACATAGCACAATTAATTCAGTGCATGTCATTTTTCTGACATCTCACAAATACCATCTAGCGCCTTAAAAGAGCCGAGCCTTAAAAATCTTTTGGCAAGTCTTTTGTAATATTAATGATGTAAGCTATCATAATGGTTGCATAACTGAGGATCTAGTAAAGCACGATAATGAAGTACAACACTACATCGCTGCAACGTCGAGTAAAATGATTGAAGATTTCGCGCAAGAATTACGCTTTGTTGGCGTACTCCAAGCACATTATTTCAAATACTCGTGTGATCTATTTTGTGTAATTTTTAAATAGCGTTAGTTTTGTACAGTGTTGTTATATTCGATGGTGCATCGCTCGATAGTGCAGGGCCTCTAAATGATGAATGCTCTAAATGATCATGCTTACAGATAGACGCATAAAATTAATCATTAGAAAGGGAAAAAATCAAAAAGGGAAACAGAAGGTGGGTAAATTATCTATTTACTTCTTCGCGTAGATCATAGAATCAAGAGTCTCTGAGAATCCACATTTATCTGTATGAAGAACGGTTCCCTTCTACGGTTCCCTTCTCTTTGCAATTGTGATAGAGAAAAAGTGCGCGTGCAAAATCCGTTCTCGGAGACCCGTTGTTAACTTTTAATCGGTAAATGATTTTTTCCAGAAGTAAAAGAAAGGAGATTTGCAACACGCGTGTATGTTATCCATAAGCGTAAACGTGATAATTTTGTAATTCTTTTTTGACGGGAAAAAAGTCATCGCAATTCATAATTCTATTTATGCAAATCCCTTTGCCAATACAAAAGTCCGTTCTGCACCTGCGCCGTTAAGTAATATATTAGCAAGCGTTACAAATGAGCATTATTTATTTCTTGTATTTATATTTTGTCAACTATAAAAAATATTAACGTTAGTTTATGAATTTTAATTATCTAGTGCTCAAAGATGCATTTCCTCCGATGTGAAGCATTCCTATTGATAAAGTTTTGCGTGACATCGTAACAATTCGTTACAATCTCACGAGAAATTTTAACAACATTCTTATATAGCATACTTTCACAAACACAGATACAAATCGGAGAGAATGCGGTCTCACACACACACACACACACACACACACACACACACACACACACACACACACACACACACACATATATACAAGATAAAGTGCATACTCTATTTATG
>Ga0157364_1004351_pt1 | contig 14119 bp, 13 predicted proteins | sample AttsexASBM2_FD_111476 | JGI IMG/M metagenome (GOLD analysis project Ga0157364, IMG submission 111476) | Fungus gardens microbial communities from leaf cutter ant in Ribeirão Preto, State of São Paulo, Brazil - Atta sexdens ASBM2 | ecosystem: Host-associated > Fungi > Mycelium > Unclassified ... | reverse complement strand
TCCAGAAAACACATCCCCATGGTACACTTCTTGTCAACATCTGATTCAATAAAGCCCACCTTCCATGGCGGTGATGCAATCATCTGGGTATTCTGTCTTCTATGACAGAAATACTCCTATCTGACTTGGTCTTTTATAGCAGAGTCATATTCCCATTAGTATCTCAACACTGAAACCTCCACTTGGGGTAATAAAGGTTATATCACTAAAACCCTGAGTATCTCCTATAGTATATACCTATATATAAGACTAGTAGTTATACTGTAATTTGCTAGTCTGATAATCGATGAAGATAACTCTTATTGAACTCAATCCCCAGTGTTCAACAGCAACATACCAAATCAGCACTCACTCCTATCTTGGACTTTTTCCTCTTATCTGAAGTTGTGACCATATAGTAGATAGATGGCACAGCATATAAGCTGAAGCCAAGATTGTTCCACAAGTCTGCACATCTCCAAGCCCATCTTGTGGACTTTTATCTCCAGTGTGAACTGTGCCTGACAGTATTATCAGACTTCCAAGTCTGCTAAATTCTTGTTGCAGTTCTATTTGCAAAAAACAATCCTTGCATTTCACACTTCAAAGTCCAAAATGGCTTCCTCTTACCATAATTCCTCAACTTCAACTCTAGTCCCACTGCTTGGGACACCCTTCAACACCATTTCATGTTTTAGTGACTATTTGGCTTATCCGCCAAATGCTCCACAACATTCAAGATGAATTCACCAAAGAGGCCAATCATCTCTGAGGTCTTTATCTAGTACTATCTAATCTGGCTGGACAGTTTTGCCTGTTTCTGGCCCAAGTATTGTCCCTGTGAACAATGATCCTAACTGAGAGGATGCTCCTACTACTAATCCTATTACTAATTTAACAGCTAATAGACCTATATCTTCTACTCGCTCACAGTCAAAATCTTGTCAGAGCAATAATACTAATAAGCAGTTGGCTAATGTACTTGGTCAACTTGCCAATACTCTTAATGTTAATCAGACTTCCAGTCCTAATACTAATTCAAGGGGAACTAAAGCCCACATCCCCAACACCTTTAGCAGCACTAAGCCTGACAAGCTCAATAATTTCTTGTTTCAGTGTTGCCTCTATTTCTGTGCTAATCCAGTGTAATTCAACATGGATATTGCGAAAATCAACTTTGCAATAATCTATCTCACAGGAGTAGTCCAGAACTGGTTTGAGATGGGCCTTAATTAGAAAGACCAGGGCATCCTGCAAGACTGGCTCTCCAACTGGAACCTATTTGTTGATGAGCTACATTGACATTTCAGTCTCTTAGACCCTATAGATAAAGCGGCTAATATGCTGGATAATCTCTACATGAAGCCTGACGACAAGATCTCCACTTATAATGTGAATTTTATATGCTATGCCTCTTAACTAGATTGGGAGAATAGTGTGCTATGCCATCACTATTACTAGAGACTCCCAAATCAGATCCAGAATCTTATCTCTATCTAGGAACAAGGAAAACCCACCTTATTCCAGGATATATATGCTTTGGCAATGACTATCAATCACTGCTACTAGGAATATGACTGCAAACATCACCATACAAGGCAGACAAAGAAAGAGGTTCTTAAGTCTCATTTCTAAAAGCAAGGAAAAACTTCTATCTCCGGTCATGCTATGGTCTCCCAGAATAAGGCAAACCTATCTCTAGTAGCCTCATCCACCAAGATATCCTCCTCCAAACCATCTCCATCTCCCACTCCTAAGAAACAACCAGATTTTCTACAGGTGGACCTCTTTTCCAAGCTGGCCAGTAATAGCAAGTTGACCAGTGATAAGTGCAAGAAGTGTCTTGAAAACAACTTGTGCCTCTACTATGGTGTAGGAGACCACAAATTGGACTTCTGTTCCAAGAAGCAGACCACAAATTGGACTTCTGTTCCAAGAAGCAGACCACAGTCACTCCCAAGGGCCACAGTGCTTTAGCAACTGCTTCTGAGAAATCCTTGGAAAAATAGAGAGTGACTCCTAGGACTCTGCACAGACTGAGGGTTATGTTGAACTTCCCTGTGCAGCAATGAGTTCTATCTGACTCAACACATCTGCTCTTTCCAATCCTCATTTACTCTTTGTTTCTCTTACCTCTCTCTTAATTCTTGGTCAGGATTATCTTAATAAAATTCTGTTCCAAGCTCTCATTAACTCTGGATCTACTCATTGCTTTGTAGACTCTAAATTTGTGGATACTCACTATTTGAAGACATCCACAACTTCTCTGGTTGCTCTCTGCTTGTTTGATGGTTTGTTATATATACAAGTTCACCCATCTGGAAATTACATTCCCATAATGATATCATCTCCAAATTATACAAGCACATCTTCCACAGCAGCCACCTTTTTCGCAACATGCCTTATGGCAGTGCTGTAACCATTTGGGTATTCTATCTTCCATGGCAGAGATACTCCTATTTTACTTGGTCTTCCATGACGGAGTTACCCCTGTCAGTGTCTTAACACTAAAACCTCTGCTTGGGGTTTCACCACTGAAACCCTGAGTATCTTCTATACTATCTGTTTGTATATAAGACTAATAGTTACACTATAATTCACTAGTCTGATAATTGACAAAGATAATTCTTATTGAACTCAATCTCTGGTGTTCAATGGTGACACACCAATTAGTACTTACTTCCATCTCAGACTTTTCCCTATTATCTGAAGTTGCAACCATGCAGCAGACAGATAGTACAGCACATAAGCTGAAGCCAAGGTCGTTCCACAAGTCCACATACTTCCAAGTCCATTCTGTAGACTTCCACCCCAGTGTAAACCATGCCTGACATGGTTTATCAAACAGCACCATCTCCAAAATTGCTAACTTATCTATAATTTTTTCCACTAGTGATTGAGTGATTGTATTAATCTGGACTTCTATATCACTCTACTAGATTCTTCCTGCTCTTTGGTCCTTGGATACAACTAGCTCACCTGATACAATCCACTGATTGACTGGGTAAATGAGTCAATAAATTTCTGTCCATCTTTGTGGGAAAATCTTGCTCCTTCTTGTGTTATGGCTAATATCCCATTGGCATCTCCATCACTTCTTGACATCTCTCTGCAATCATTGGATTTCACAGTTTCCATACCTGCATCTGAGACCTCTATGTCTAACTCTGAGCAACTTAATATTGCTATCATTGGTACTACAGCATTCTTATACACATCAAAACTTCCAGACTCTAGCAATTTTGAACTTTGTCTTTGCTTTTCAGACATTCAGGCTAATTCCACAAAACTTGCAGAAGCTCCTGACCTTTCCAACATCTCTTCTGAGTATCATGAATTTGCTGACATTTTCAGCAAAACTAAAGCTGAAGTTCTCGCTCCTCATTGTTCTTATGACCTCAAAATCAATATGGAAGAGGGTGCTCAACCTCTGGTTGGCCCCATATACTTTCTTTCAGCATCCAAACAAGAGGCTCTCAAGGAATTCATTGAGGAAAACCTTAATATGGGTTTCATCCAACCAACCTCATTTCTGCATAGTGTACTGGTCTTATTCATTAAGAAGAAAGATGGTTTACTGTGCTTCTGTGTCAACTTCCACGGTCTTAATTGCATCTCCAAGAAGGATCATTATTCACTCCCGCTCATCTCCAATCTACTGGACTCACCTCACAGAGCTCAGGTTTATTCAAAAATAGATCTTTGCCATGCTTATTATTTGGTTTGCATTGTTGACAGAGATGAATAGAAGACTGCCTTTAGGACACATTATAGACCATTCAAATGATCTGTAATGCCTTTTGGTCTTACTAATACTCCTACAGCCTTTCAGCAGTTCATGAACAACATTTTCTCTGATCTCTTGAATGTCTGTGTTGTGATCTATTTGGATGATATACTCATTTACTTGAATAACATGTCTGAATACCATCAGCATGTAAAAGTACTTAAATGTCTCTGCAAGGCTAGTCTTTATACTAAAGCAGAGAAATGTGAATTTCACTCTGAGTCAGTAGAGTATCTGGGATATATTCTTTCTCCTTCTGGCCTTACCATGTCTGACAACAAAGTAAAGATTATTCAAGACTGGTCAGAATCCAAGAAAGTCAAGGATATTCAATTTTTCTTAGGTTTCATGAATTTTTATTGCCAGTTCATCTTTAACTACTCGGACATTGTCATTTCATTGACATGCCTCACCTAGAAGGACATCCTATGGAATTTCAACTCCTTCTGTCGTGATGCTTTCAATTCCCTCAAGAAGGCATTCACATCTGCCCCTATCCTTACTCATTGGATTCTTGATGCTCAACTCATTGTGGAAACTGATGCTTCAGAATATGCTCTCACTGCAATCCTTTCCATTGTTAACAAAGAAAATGAAGTTCATCCGGTGGCCTTTCACTCCCACACTTTCACTGCAGTAGAGTTGAACTACAATATGCATAACAAGAAATTGCTTGCTATCTTTAAAGCTTTCAAAATTTGGCAACATTACTTGGAAGGTCTGGCCTATCCCATTAACATTGTTATGGATCATAAAAACCTTGAGTATTTTTCTACTACCAAGGTGTTGACCTAGAGGTAAGCACAGTGGTCCAAGTACCTCTTCCAGTTCAACCTTGTCATTAGGTTTCACCCTGGTTGTCTTGGCACCAAACTGGATACTTTCACTAGATGATGGGACATCTATTTTAAAGAAGGGAATACTGGCTACGCCATAGTCAACCCTTACAACTTCAAACCCATCTTCACTTAAGAACAACTTACAGCCTCCATACGAGCTACTGTCCTCCTCTTCCCTTCTCTCTGCACAGCTACAGTCATGGATCTGGACACCCTACATCAAGACATCCTTTCAGCTCTCCTTAGTAATCCAATTGCAACAAAACACATCTCTGCAGATAGCTGGTAGTCTACAGATCCAAACAGTCTTCTTCTTCTTAACAACAGAATTCATGTACCATTTGCTAGTAATCTCCACACATGTGTCCTCCAGTATAATCATGATCACATCCTTGCCAGACATTTTGGTCAAAACAAAACACTGGAATTAGTTCACCATGGATACTTCTAGTCCAGTCTCCATGCTGATATACAACAATTCTACAAGTTCTATGTTACTTGTATGTAATCCAAGCTATAACATCACAAACTCTATGGATCTCTCAAACAACTCCCTATTCCCAAATGACCATGGAATTCTATTTCTATGGACTTCATTGAAAAACTTCCGTTATCCTCCGTATTTAACACTATCTTGGTCATAGTCAACTGGCTCACCAAGCAGGTGATCTTTATTTCTGCCCATGACATCATTACATCTGCAGACTTAGCATGTCTGTTTGTTCTTTATGTGTTTTCCAAACACAGCATTCCTTCCCATGTCACCTCCAACAGAAACTTGGAGTTTGTATCAAACTTCTTCTGATCTTTAGGCACTGTTCTCAACATGCAGCTTCACTTCACTTCAGGCTACCACTCTGAAGGTGATGGACAAATCAAACACACAAATCAGACTCTTGAGCAATATCTCCATGTATATTGTAACTACCAGCAAGATAACTGGTCCGAACTTCTACCTCTTGTAGAGTTTGTCTATAATAACGTTCTGAGTGCTACTACTAGTGTTTCCCTATTCTTTTCTAATAAGAGATATCATCCAAACATCACTATTCACCCTGAATGCGATATTGCTTCCTCCTGAGCCTATGACTTTACCATAGATCTCAATGAATTATAGAGTACCCTCAAAGCTGAAATCTTCACAGCCCAACAGCATTATCAGAAATCTGCTGATGCACAACATTCCCCTGCTCCTGATTTCAAAGTAGGTGACAAAGTTTTTGTCAAGCTAAGTTCTTCCAAACTACTCGGCCTTCAAAGAAACTTTCTGAAAAATATCTTGGACCCTATGAAATCATCGTCCAGCCTGGTACACTATCATTCACCCCCCATCTTCCAGAGTCCATGTGCTCTGTTCACCTAGTTTTCCATGTGTCTATGCTCAAACCTGCCACATCCAATACTTTCTCTGAGAGAATACAACCAGCCCCCACTTTAGTTATAATTGACAGAGAATCCAAATATGAGATTTCTTGGATAGTGGATTCTAAAATTGATTGCTGACAGGCATGCAAACTCCTGTACAAGGTGATCTGGCTAGAGTATGAAGACACTGGAGATGAATATAAATGAATTCCTACATCTGAACTTACTCATGCTGCCAACTTGGTATCTGATTTCCACATTACATATTCTACCAAGCCTGGTTCTCTCCCATTATTCTAATCACACTATTGCACTTGTCCCTTGTCCCCACATATTTTTCAATGGGGATTTTCCTTCATTAATTCCTTAGTATATTCTGTTTGCTTACTCTTATTAACCTACAGCTTCCATGCACTTTTTGGGATTTCTTTTCAAAACTTTCAGATTTCTTTTTATTTTATTTCTTGATTTTCTTACTCACACATTTAGATCACAAAACAGAATTAAAAAATTTTTATTAAAAAAACCACTATACTAACAGGAGGTGGACAATGGAGTCCTCTCCTTTTGACTTTCTCCAGGGATATCCTTGGACCCCTTCTCCTTATCTCTGCTTTCCTCCTTCTTGTTCTCTCCTTCAAAGCCCTATCTCTGCTCCATCACGGCCCCAATCCTTTCTAACTGTGCTATGTTCCTCTTCTGGCCCTCCACCAAGTCCCAGAGGGACTTCCTGACTCCTTAGTACTCCTTCACGAGTTCTTGGAGTGCTGTTTCAATGATACTTAGAACTTTGCCATAAGTGGAGATCATGGCTGGGGTATTGGTGTTGGTGTGGGATACACACTGGTACTTGAGGGCGATACATCTGGCACATGTGAGAGATTGGCTATGAAGAAAAAATTATTAGAAAAAGTAATAATAATAATAATAATAGTTACTCACCTTGAGTGGTATATCAGGCAATCCTGTCTGGCACACACATACCTCTCACAGGGGTTAGCATCCCCCATCTTGACTGCAGCATCTCCGTAGTACTTCCCTGGTTACTTCCTTCTAGCTTTCTTGGAGAGCTGTTGCCCTTCCTTGTTCCTGGTGGTAATTTCCTTGTGTTTGGACCCCACAACCTGGGATCCTTCAGTGCCCTCCAGAAGGGCAGTTTCTTCCTCTAACACCTTGTCTCAGAGTTGTTAGAGATACTCCAATATTCTCTTCTTCTTCTTCTTCTTCACAACCCTTTTCCTCTTGGCTTCCTCTCTAACCTTTGCCTCCACTTCCCTCCTTGCTTTCTAAGCCACGCACTCAGCCCAATGTAACTTCACCACTTCTTCCAGTTGGAGCAGGAGCTGCTGCATTTCTTGTTGCTGTATTTCAAGTACTTTGGCATCATTTTGTGAAATGTTAGAGGGGGTGGAGGAAGACATGATAATACAGAAGCAAGAGCAAAATACTTTCTTTTCTATTTATATATTGTTGACCTAGGTATCATCATGGGATTTTTGGATAAACTCAATAGGACTTTGAAGGCTCAGTTCTAAAGGGGGAATACTGTCATATGCAAGTCCATCCATCCAGAAATTACATTCCCATGGTGGTATTATCTCCTAATTATACAAGCCCACCTTCCATAGCAGCCACCTTTTTTGCAACATGTCTTACAGCGGTGCTGTAACCATCCGGGTATTCCATCTTCCATGGCAGAGATACTCCTATTTGACTTGGTCTTCCATGACAGAGTTACTCCTGTTAGTATCTCAACACTAAAACCTCTGCTCAGGGTAATAGGGGCTTTACTACTGAAACCCCAAGCATCTCCTATAATATCTATTCATATATAAGACTAGTAGTTATATTGTAATTCACTAGTCTGATAATTGACAAAGATAATTCTTATTGAACTCAATCTCCAGTGTTCAACAGTGACACACCAAATCAACACTTACTTCCATCTTGGACTTCTTTTTATCATCTGAAGTTGCAACCATACGGCAGACAGACAGTGCAGCACATAAGCTGAAGCTAAGGTCGTTTCATAAGTTCACACATCTCCAAGTCCATCTTGTGGACTTTCATCCCTGGTGTGAACCATGCCTAATATTGATTTAGACAACATCCTCCTTATGACAAGCAATTTCAATATTAGGAACTGTCTTTAGAGCCCTAGTTTCCCTTTTCAATCTTCTTTTAAAGACATTCTGTTTAATATTGTGGATTATTTTCATCTTGAACTTTCTAAACCTACTGAATATTTCCCCACTAGGTACTTTGATAACTATCAAGACTCAAATTTGGTCCTGGACTTAGCTTTTATTTGCCCCAACTCAACTGAATTTAATACCTACCACATCTACCCTGATTGGAGACTGTCCTCTGATCATACTCCCATTACTGTCAACATTTCCATTGTCAAGGAACAAGTTCAGGTATTGAAGTATGCTCTTATCAAAAAGAGTGAAAAGGAGGATCGATTTATTGCTGAAGTGAAAAACTTCATAAAGAATCTCAAGACTGATTCTATTGTTGATATCAATGTTCTCCAAGAAATTGTCAACTATATATGGCATAAGCATTCCAAGAAAATCAACATCACAAGGTATTCCAAAGCCTGGTGAGACAATAACTGTTGTAGAGATCTAGATACATACCGACATTTAAGAAGTTTGGATAATTGGAAGAAATTCAAAGAAACTGTCAAGAAAATGAAACAAAAGTTCTTTAACAATAAAATTGCCAACAAGAGATACAGCCCATAGAAGCTCATGAACTGGGTTAAGAAGAGAAAGCTCTCTGCTACTGAAGCTATTCAATATAATAGATGCCTTTGTATTCAACTTGAAGACTTATGGGAAGTGCTTCATAACATATTCAATTCAGCTCAGAATTGACAAATTGACATCTCCCTTTTGGACGAAGTTCCATACAAAAACACTTTGAACTGGTTACCCTTCTCAAAAGTAGAACTCATCAATACTATCTATAAATACAACAACTCTTCGACTTCCAGCCCAGATAAATTGTTGTGGAGCCATCTTAAAGTCATTGTGAAGAATAATGAATGTATCAATAAGTTGATTGACATCACTAACACTTGTATTGACTTAGGTTACTAGCCATCTCACTTCAAAACATCAACTATGATTGTCATCCCTAAACCAAACAAGACATCGTATGATTCTACCAAATTGTTTTGCCCTATTGTTTTACTCAACACAACTGGCAATATATTTGAGAAAATAATTGGAGAACAACTTCAATTCTTATCGATCTCCAACAATTTTGTTTATCTGTGCCAATTAGGTGGTCTCAAATATCACTCATCTACTGACACTGGAGTAGCTTTGATCCATATCATCCGTTCAGGTTGGGTAAAGAACCTATATAATAGCACTGTTGCCTTTGATATCACACAGTTCTTCCCTTCTCTCAATCACCAACTCCTACCTCTTATCCTAAACAAGGTGGGTTTTGATCATAAAGTCTTGAAGTTTTTCAGTAATTACTTGGTTGATAGAAAAACAAAGTATTTGATTTTTCTAGATCACATAGAGCACTTAACCTCCCTCCACTAGATCTATTCCCTCTAGGTGGACCACATCTACTTCCCAAGACCATCTGGAAATATTTGGGCTTTATATTCAATCGCAAATTATTGTTTCAGCATCATATCAATTTTTATATGAACAAGGCTATCTCAATAGTCAAGTGTATGAATATGCTTGGAAACTCCACAAAAGGCCTCATCTCTCTCCAAAAACGATGTCTTTATAGATACTGTACTCTTCCAATAACACTTTATGGCTTTTAGTTGTGATACTACAACAAAGCCTCTCTTTACTACTCTCTCAATATATTAAGGAAAATGCAATGCAGAGCAGCAATATGGATCATAGGAGCTTTTCATACTTCACCTATGGATGGTATCAAAGCCATTGCTATTTTAATCCCCATCCATCTTCACTTGAAAAAACTGTATGACAGATTTCTTCTTAGAAAGTTTTCTCTCTCTCCAAATTATATCATCAAGTCATTTATCATCCATGATAATCCCCAATCTCTTTTGTATCATCAAACTCTATTGACTAAACTCACTTCAAAGCAGTCACTATGCCTTAAGAGCCCTCTTATTGACATGGACAATAGGTGTAACGAATTCTTCCCTTCTTTCTCTCTGTTATATAAGGAATTTTCCCTAGGAAATCATCTTCATGACATTTTTCCAAATCATGTCTCTTTTCACCCAAAATCCTAAGATGTCAAAGCCCAGATTTGAAAACTTGATAATGTTGTCATCACTTTCTCATCAGATCCCTCATTGTGCATTGTTGTCTCAGATGTGAGCATCAAAAATCAAGTTGCCACTTCTATATTACATATTCATTTGTTTGATCAGCTGGTAGTCAAAACACTTCATCAAGCTGTCAATATTTCCACCATGGAAGTGGAACTGTTTGCCATCAGATGTAGTATTAATCAAGCTGTCGGTATTCTGAACATCAAAAAAATCATCATCATCACCAATTCACTGCATACTGTAAGAAGGATTTTCAATCTGCTGTCATGTCATACAAACTTAGAGAGTTCTTCCAAAAAGACATCAATAACAGCGTCAAATTCTGGGATTGTCCTAGCAAAGAAAACTGGTATCTACATTTGGTGGTCGACAAAGAGTCCAAGAGCTTTGTGCCAACAATGTGCTTCTCAAGTATATCTTCTTGGGATTTCAGCAAAAAGCAAGTATACAACAACATTATATCTCAGTAGAAGATAACTTTTCAAGCATTTGACCTTAAAGGAAAGAGTTTTCTAGAACTTCTGGATGGCGACTTAAATCCTCTTAGCCCCTTCTATATTAATGGGGATCCATAGCTTCAATTCTTTGGCCACTCCAATTCACTTTATGTAAGAGCTACCAGAGCAATTGTCAATCATGCTCCAATCAGTGAATATAGACTTAGATTTTTCTCCAGAGAAAACTTTTTGTGTCTGTGTGGGGTATACCCTATTGAAATCCGATGACATATCTTGCATGAATGTAAGAGGTTTAATAATTACTAGAATCTAAGTAGAGATACTATAGGTTACTTTACGATGTTCCTCAAACTTAATAGTAGTGTTATAAGACAAGTGTGTGGACAGACTTTGGTAGGGTTAGGGTTAGGACAGAAATAGGACAGTAGTATTATTATTAGTTCACAATGGGAAAAGAGCACGTGAGATAATATCATAGGCCTAGAGCGGTCTAGAAGAGTCTACAAGACTAAAAGAGCCTAGACAATAACGTCAGGGAGCATGTACACTACATTGCTACCACATGTAGGACACATGGACATTAGGGCAGAATGCACAGTCTTGCACAGTTACTGTGGAGTAGATATGAGGTAGACACATTGTTGTAGCATAGACCACTTGTAACTTATATAAATAGGATAGCAATGCAGTGAGGGCTCCTTGTCGAGTTCTCTTGTAATCCCCACTACTAGATAGCCTTCTGAGAGCTTTGCTGAAGTAGGCAAACTACAAGTACCGTTCCGGCGAGTAGTTGCTATAACAAGTAGGGCCTTTTCTTTCATGTCTTAATCAGTTTTATTTCTCCTTATTTATCATTTTTTTCTCTTTTTCTTTTTCTTTTCTCTATAGTGTTGATTCTGTTTACTTGTATGTAGCTATGAAGTAGCTACCACAGTCTGCCATTATACTCTATATGATAAATTGCTGAATTAAAAAAAATAAAAAAATAAAAAAAGCACTTCAAGAAGTATTATGAAATTCACAATAGCAGAAAACAATTGATTCATTCAAGTATGATTTTGAAGGACATCAAAATTCTTTTGCAAAACATTTGCAAGAATAATTTTGTTATCAATACAATTCTCAAAATGCAAAGGGGAAGAGCTGGTAAGAGTATCCAATCACCCAAATTGGATAAATTTTTCTAGAAATCCCTTAAATATCAATGATTCACCTAGAGTCATTATATACATCAACATCAGGCTATCTCATCTTTGTTTCTTATTACAAAAAGACATTCTTAATTATAGAAATGTTTTTTGTGTTTTCTTTTTCAATCATATTTCAGTATACTTTTTAATTAATGTATATTCTGATTCATCGCAATTGGCTTTGAAATATCTTAAGGATACTGAAGTCAATATCAACAATGTTCTCATCATGACAGGCAACTTCAACATTAGAGATTGTAGTTGGGACCCCAACTTTAGGTTTCATTCTCTACACAAGGATACTCTTATCAACATTGCAGATGCTTTTCACTTAGAACTGTCTATGCCAACTAACCATGTCCTCACCAGGTATTCAGACAATCAATGGGACTCAAATTCAGTCATAGACCTTATATTCCTTCAGACCAGACTCATTGGAGCATAATAATCATTCTATCTATCCAGAGTGGCATCTTACTTCCAACCACACCCCACTTTCTGTTGATATTGCAATTTTTGAAGAAAATATCCAAACTAAAAAGCATACAATCATCAAAGATAGCAAAGAAGAAGACAATTTTGTTAGCGATTTAATTGAAGCCATCAAAGGTCTTAATACAGGTAACATTTAAAGTAAAAAAGTCTTGAATACATTGTCCAAAATTTTGCTGATTGTACAGAAAGAATTTGGTATAAACATTCAAAAATTGTTAATATCACTAAACACTTCAAAGCATGGTGGGATGAAAATTGCCACAGAAGTTTGGAGAATTATAGGCATACCAAAAGGTTGGAAAATATTCAAGAGTATAGTTAGGAAGACAAAATGTAATTTTTTCAACCTAAAAATCCAAGAAATTGCCAATGAGAATTGCAGACTATGGGAGCTTATGGACTAGGTCAAGAAACGAAAACTTCCAGCAATTGAAGCTATTTAATACAACAGATGTCCATATATTGAACTTGATAACTTGTAGCAAGCTTGTCATACATCTTTCAACTCAGCTCAAAGTTGTCAAGTTAGCTTGGAAGTACTTTAAGAAATTGCAAATAAACCAGTTATGAAATGGAGCTCTTTTTCAGAAGAGGAGTTCACTAGTGCAATTGCTAAATGCAACAACTCATCTATTCCAGAACCAGACAAATTGTTATAAAGGCATCTCAAAAGATGTATCAAAAATGTTGCATGTCTCAAGAAATTTATTGAAATTGCTAACACATGCATTGAATTAGGGCACTGATCTTTGCATTTCAAAATTTCTACAACCATCATTATTTCCAAGCCTAATTAGGAATCTTATGATACCCCAAAGGCTTTTTGTTTTATCGTCTTACTTAATACAATTGGAAAATTTTTTGAGAAAGTTATTGGAGAAAGGTTGCAATTCCATGCTATCTCCAACAACTTCATCTATCAGTGTCAATTAGGTGGTTTAAAGCAACAATCCACCATTAATGCAGATGTAGTATTAACTCACTTCATTCATTTAGGTTGGGCTAGAAATTTGATTACTAACACGTTAGCTTTTGACATTGCCCAGTTTTTCCCATTGTTGAAGCATCAAATTCTTTCTTTGATTCTTCTTAAAGCTGGTTTCAACTCTAAATTTTCAGTTTTATTTCAGGATTATTTAATAGAAAGAGAAACCAGTTATTTCTGGAATAACTTTTCTTCTCCAACTTTTTGTATCAAGATGGGTGTAGTTCAAGGATCTGCCCTATTACCTATTCTTTCTACTTTATATCTCTTTCTGCTTCTTCATATTTTTGAAAATTGGTTAAAAATATAAAAATTCCTGTTTCTACTCTTTCATTTGTAGACAATGGACTTTTCATTTCTCAGAACAAGTCTTTGACAATTTCAAATTTGAATCTTTTCTGTAGTTATCATATCATGACTTCCCTCCTCAAAAAATTTAGTCTTATTATAGAACATGAAAAGACTGAAGTTTTTCATTTTTCCAGATTGCACAGCTCTTTTGATTTCCCATTGCTGGACCTTACAATATAAGGAGGTCCCATTCTTTGTCCCAAGACCACTTGGCAGTATTTGGAATTTATCTTCAACAGAAAATTAACATTCCAACAGCATGTTGACTTTTATGCCAACAAAGTGATATCAACCATCAAGTACATGAAAATGCTTGATAACTCTTTGAGAGGCCTTATTCCTACTCAAAAAAGGCTTTTATACAGATGTTGCATCTTATCTA
>Ga0157364_1004350_pt1 | contig 14119 bp, 8 predicted proteins | sample AttsexASBM2_FD_111476 | JGI IMG/M metagenome (GOLD analysis project Ga0157364, IMG submission 111476) | Fungus gardens microbial communities from leaf cutter ant in Ribeirão Preto, State of São Paulo, Brazil - Atta sexdens ASBM2 | ecosystem: Host-associated > Fungi > Mycelium > Unclassified ... | reverse complement strand
ATTATATGATCATGTGACCTGTGACTGTGACATATGTGATCACCCTGTGACATGTGTTACATTCCCATCACATATGATATCACATCATACTTCTTTGTCTAAGTCTTCTTTGTTTTTTTTTTTTTTAAATCAACAATTTATTACACAGTATACGGTGGTAGATCATGGTAGCTACTTTGTAACTACTTACAATAGAAGCAAACTACATGAAGAAATGGAAACTGAGGAAAGAGAAAGAGAAAAAAAATACAAAGAACTAATCAAGGAGATTGAGAAGAAAGGAAAAAGAAATAGAGAAATAAGAGAATTTTAGAAAGAATTAGAAGTCATACCAGGATCAACCTGGGCTGACAGATAAAGCACTGTCAGTAAAGGCAAAAGCTTTGGGGTTGGCACTCAAAAACATGATGAAATGACTAAGAGCGTCTCTTCTTGGGTTCCAGTATCTGTTATGTCTCGTGCATTCATGTAGAATGTGTCTTCTTGTTTCAATTGGATAAGACCCACAAGAATATTTGAAGTCTTCATTGGTAAAGAAACGTAAACGATATTTGCCTATTGGGACATGATTCGTGATGGCTCTTGTAGCTTGAGCACACAGTGAATTGGAATGGCTGAAGAATTGAAGCCATGAACTCCCTTTGGTATAAGACGGTTCAACAGTTTTGAGGTTGTCATCAACCAGGTCAAGGAAGTGTCTTCCTTTCCTGTCTGATGCTTGAAAAGTCATTCTCCACTGTTTAATGATGTCATTGCTGTTGACTTTCTTGCAATAGTCCCAAGATATTTTATTCGGAAGTATGGGTGTTGGCTTGAATGATTTCAAATCTTTGTCAACTGACTTGTGGAGATTTCACCTGAGTTGACTAGGGCACTTCCAAAATTTAATGTGATTGTCTTGGCATCTTGTGAAAAACTGCCTTAGTTCATTAAGGATGACCAGTATGTAGATTTGATACAGGTGGGACTTAGTATCAAATATCTTCTTAGCTACGTGAATGGAGTCAGTGATGACAATGACTTTGGAGATGTTTTCCTTGTTGCAAGCCTGATTAATGCCACATCTGATAGCAAAGAGTTCTACTTCAGTGCTGGTGACAAAGGCCACATGATGAACCGTTTTGACCAAAGGTTGGTCACATATGTGGATATATGAAATTGAAGTGGCAATATCATTCTTGATACTCACATTGGAAACAACAATCGCTGTGTGGGGGGACATGGAAGCTTGAATAGTCATGTTGTCTAACTGTTGAGAGCGTATTGAAGCATTTTTCTCTTTACTTGCTAAATTAAAAGAAAATTAATCAGGAAAAATATTGATTATTCTAGAACCCGGAATAAATTCCAGGTTGAGAGGGGAAAAGGATGGGAAAACTCCATATATTTCATTATTGGAGTCTATGAGATGACCTTTTATGAAGGTTTTCTGGCGATCAGTAAGAGATTTGATTGAATTAGGGGGGAAATTGAGGCGTGTATTGAGGGGATCATCCATGAGAGTTTTAATGAGATGATTTTCTAGAAGAGAGGCTGACTGAAGTTGAGATCTGCCCATAAGTTTATGAAGGTGGGACTTTATGGGGATAAGACCTGCAATGGCTTCAAGCCCTTCTGTAGGCGACATTTTGAAAGCTCCTAGTATCCAAATGGTGGCTCTTCTCTGCATTTTCCCAAGGATTTTCATGGGGTACGAGAGAGGTGCTTTGTTATAGAACCATAATTGGAACCCATATAGTGCAATGGGCAAGATGCAACACCTGTATAGTAGTCGCTTCTGCAAAGGATTGATTCCACGAGTTAAATTTCCCAGAAGCTTCATGCACTTGACTGTGGAAATGGCTTTGTTTGAATAAAAGTCAATGTGTTGGTGGAAAGTGAGCTTTTAGTCGAAAATGAACCCTAAATATTTCCATGAGCTTTTGGGGCAAAGAACAGGTCTTTCTATTGGTGAGAGGTCAAGAGGAGGGGAGTTAAACATTCCATAGGATCTATTGAAATGAAACATTTCAGTTTTAGAATGTTCTATGTTAAGTCCAAATTTGTTCAAGAGACCAGATAGAACGTTGTAACTATAGAAAAGTTGTGAGTACGAAATGTCAATAGATTTGTTCTGGGAGATGAAGAGACCGTCATCAACAAAAGATAAGAGAGAAACAGGGATGTTTAGGGTTTTTAATCACTTTTCTAAAATATATAGAAGAGGAGAGAGATAATGAGCAGACAAGATAGGAGATAAAGTGGATCTTTGACTTACTCCCACATTTACCTCGAACATTGATGAAGGAAATTTGTTCCATGTATAATTGGTTTTTCTTTTGACTAGGAAGTCCTCAAAGAAAAATATGACTTTAGGGTCGAGGCCCACTTTTATAAGGGAGAGAATGAGCATACGATAGTTGAGAGAGGGGAAAAATTGAGCGATGTCGAAGGCTAGAGTACTAGTGGTTTTGTTTTTGATCCAGCCTGATCGAATGATGTGAGTAAGCACGATTCCAGCATCTGTGGTGGATTTGAACTTGAGGCCGCCTAGTTGACTAGGGTAAATGAAATTGTTTTTGACGACGTGGAATTAAAGTCATTCAGCGATCACCTTTTCAATGAGTTTGCCGATAGTGTTGAGGAGGATGATAGGGTGGAAGAATTTAGGACTGTCATAAACTGGCTTGTTTGGCTTAGGGATGATAACCGTGGAAGAGCGTTTGAAGTGATTGGGCCAGTGTCCCAAGTTGATGCATGCATCCGCAATGTTGACAATGTGAGAAAGGCAACTGTCTTGGTTTAAGATGATTTTGAGGTATCTCTACATAAGCTTGTCAGGTCCTGGTGCTGATGAGTTATTGCACTTGACTAGGGCTTGTCTAAATTCTTCTTTTGAGAAAGGGACCCAGACTATGGTGGGTTTGGGGCTTATCTCGTTGAAGATTTCTGTATCAACCTGCCAATAGAGTGCAGTATTAAAAGTTGTGTGAAGAGCATCTCAGAGGTTTTTTAGGGTGAGTTGACCTTCATACTTGATGGCTTTGGTAGTGGGGAGCTTGCACTTATTAATCCAATTCATCAGCTCCTATAGGCTACAGCTCTTATCTGCTACTTCCCGAATCTTCAAATCGAAAAAGGCCCTTTTAGTATTTTTGACAACTCTCTTGAACATTTTTCAATCATTCAAACTTCTTGATGTCCTATAGTTGGTGAGGGCTTTGTTGCACTCCTCTGACCACCACTTTTTGGAGTGTTTTGTGATTCTCAAACATTTTGCATTCTTGTTCCATGCTTGGTCAACTAATAAATTGAGTTTGTTGACCATGTATTCAAGATCCTCCTTGTTAGTGATGTTGGAAGTGTTGAAGTTTTTGAAAGATGAAATGACCTCTTTGATGAATGCATTTTCCTGTTTGCTCTTTTGCTAGATCGACAGTTTTGAGGTACTAATGATTTTATTCACGATAGGAATAACGATGGCTAAGGGAGCATGGTCGGATGTGAGATGCCAATCTGGATAAATAGAGTGTTGTTTGATTTCACTTGAACCATATCTGAGAAACATAAGGTCAATGGTTGAGTTGGCTTCTCCTATCATGTCCGAGTACCTAGTGGGATAAGGGTTAGTAGGCATCGAAAAGGCTAAATTATAAGAGTCTGCAATAATTAAAAGGTCGTCACTGATAGCTGAGTGATGTGGGAAGGAAGGGTCCTATAAGCTATCCCTAATGTTAAAATCTCCTGTTATGATGAGAATGTTGTCTATGTTGACCTCAATATCCTTAAGATATTTTAAGGCAGTATGGGACGAATCCGAATAGACATTCATAATGAAATATTGGACATGGTTATTAGTAAATAACATAAGAAGAATGTCAGGATGATTGATAATATCATGATGCAAAGAGAAATGAAGGGGGGAGAGGTAGGTATTGATATACACGGTGACTCTAGGGGAGGTCACTTTTTTCACTAGATTGGTTGTGAATAGAATCCAATTGGGGTGGTGGATGGTTCCTATTAAGTTCTCACCCTCACTATTCATATTGCTTGGGACCTGGTGGATAACTGACCAAGGTGGTTCTTGGATAAGTATAATGTCGAAGTGAGATTGAGTCTTGAGGATAGTGTTGATGATTAGATAGTTCTTGCAAACATTTTGCAAAAGGATGTTGAGATTATCCAAAATCATATTTGCTGCTTGTCACCCTCCAAAGAGCAAATCGATTTGACCCTGTTTTCATGGATCTCAATGTATTTCTTTTGGTGCTACTCCCTGTTGAATCAATGTCCCCAGAATGGGCACTGGTTGGAGTCAGCTTGGTGATTGCCCCTGCAATTAGAACACTTGAATGTATGAGGACATGGGTCACCTTTCTTTGTCTTGAGACGAGGGGAGTTTGTCTTTTCATTCACTTTGCCACACCACCCAAATTCTCGGTGGTTTTCAGATCTGTGTGGTCCATTGCACTTGACACACTTGGAACCTTAGATTCTGCAAGAGAAGGTAGCATGTCCCCACTTCCAGCAGTTTTTGCATTGGGGGATGCCCAGGTTCATGTTCGCCCCTCTAATAGTAGTGATATACCTGCCGACGTTAAAGCACCAGTTGATAAGGCACTTAGCTTTGTTACCGCTCTGATAATCCCAAATGTCGATCCAGACAATTGATATGTCTGACTTGGGGGATACTTTAACAACCCTTGGTCTAGAAGCGAGTTTGATATCGTCAAATATTTGATTTTGTTTCAGGATATTTTTGATGTTACTTGCATTGAGGCGATCCTGAGTTTTGCCATTAGGGAAGAAGGGGATATCAATGATCTTGAGGTATGATTTTGATTGAGGAAGGCGGGGTTCCTCAACTTGTAGCTCGTTGATGTCTTTTGATCTCTTTATATATTGGCTTATAATTTGGAGATCAGATTGGTTAACGACTTTGTTGGTGATGATTACTGGGCCAATTGGGTCAGATCTGATGAAGTCTACCACAATATCCGACTTGGCATTTCTGAGAAGTCTGTTAATGTGAGCGATATGTAACACAGAGTTCTTAGTGAAAGAGATAGTGTTGTCATTGCTCATAGGGACGATTACTTGCTTCCTAGATAGTCCTTTTGTGGTCATCTGAATATGTAGTTTGGGGTTGGGGTTGCCTTTGATGATGTTATTGACCCTGTCGATTTGTTTGGCGCTCAAGGCCAGGAAGGATTCCTTGATCTTGAGCACATCTGAGGTGCTTGCTGTTTGTCTTGAGGCTTGAGCATATAATTTGGTTGACTTCATATGGTTGGTCGTCGTTTTGTTACCTTTGAAATATTTTGAGATTGTGTTAACCTTGCTTTTGGATTTCACCAGAAGCAGAAGAGGAGGAGCTGGAGGTGCTTTCTTAATTAACATGGAAACCGGTTTTGCAATTTCCTTCCTGTTGCTGTTGGGCATGACTCTTGGAGTGAATTTAAATGATATTTTCATTCTAAGAGTGTTAGGTATGAAGAGTGTCCCATTTAGCCTTATATACCAATGATATGAAATTCCAAATAGCATCTCCCATGCCATCAAAATCCTTGAAATCATTGATTTCCTTACTGTTGACCTGTTTGTTAGCAATATATTTTGACATGAAATTTAAAGAGTCTTTGATGCTCTTCGAATCTGATGCAAAGTGCTCGATTGAACCATGAAGTGAAATGGGGTAGAATGATCCACTCCAAAGGTCTGGCTCCATAGGGACGTGTGGGTCGTAAGGCAGCTGTATGTTAATGACACTATTCTCATGGTGTGCATGTATTGGGGATGCCTCGTTGTTACCATTCATGGTCCTCATGGGGTATTGGAGGTCAGCCATGTTGTAGCAACCACTCGTCACTCAAGGACAAATAATCTCACAACAAGCAAAGCTCTCAGTAGAGCTATCAAGTAAAGAGTGGGAGAATTACAAGAGAACTCAACAAGGAGCCCTCACTACATTGCTCCTCTATTTATATAAATATAATGTAGTCTGTGCTACAACAATGTGTTTACCTCATGTCCATCTACCATGCTTCTACCTCAAGGCTACCATGCTTCCTACATGTGCCCTGACGTCATATCTTTAATCTCCACTGTACATGTGCACATCATGTGTATACTATGAGGAACTTATATTCCTTGACGTCATCCCTAACTCTAGCTCTTCATCTAGATTCCTCTCGATCCTTCTAGACCATTAGTCCTTTCAGACTGTTCTAGACTCTGTCATATGACTTCCAGATCACATGCTCTCCATCTGTTGTAGACTAATAATAACTACTGTCCTATTTCTGTCCACTAACCCTAACCTTAAAGTCTGTCCACACTCTTGTCTTACAATAAGCTGCCTTGCTAGTCCATAATGCTTTCTCCTGCTCTGTCTCGTAGGACAATTCAGGAGCCATATCTCCGCTTGTAGAGTCACAATCCATCCTATTATATATTCTATCACAGTATGGTGTTGCCCGTCCAAAGGATGCCATTGAAGATTCTCTAGAGAGATTAAGAGTGGTAGTGGGGGTTCTCTCTCTTGCCTCACAGTTGTTAGCAGGTTCTTGTCCTGTAGAATTGTCCATCCCTGTGCTGTTTGAAGGAAACACAGTTGGTAATGCTGAAGCTTGTGATTTGGGTGTTGTTAAAGAGCTGAAAGTAGAAGAAAGGAATTTATTTGCTATATTTTTAATAGGCACTACCATTCAAGATGGTGGTAAGAGGAAAGAAGCGATGTAAGTCTTCTTTGTTTAAGTCTAAGATAATAAAAATAAAAATGAAATCTAAAGTAAAATAAAGTTAAGTTCATTATCCACAACTCTGACAACTAGCTAGTTTATTGGTGCAAGATCTTATATAATCTACCCTAAAGACTATATTTTATCTATAAGATTAACATATGATAAGCATATTATATGATATTACTATTACTTCTTTTAACATGTTCCTATTTATGTTACAACATATCCTAGGATGTATTAACTGTTGAGTATTGCAAACTTATTGTAACTAGAGTCTAATTGAGAACTATTAAGCTCTTCTTCTCTTTTCAATCTCTGTCATTGTCCTGATAACTAATTCTCTTTTCTTGTCCAACTATTCTTTGATTTCTACAGTGTCTAACAATGTGTCCAAAACTCTCTATAATTATAACAGTTTCTTCTATAATCCATGTTAATAGTATATAAGTCTTTTCTAGGTGCAAACACTACCTGCTGTTGTTATAAGCTTACCATAACTATATTTGTTCTCTTTACTCTCTTTTTGGTATGGGTTCTGGTCTCAAAAAATAGGTATCAAGTTCTAATATTACAACTTAAGACTTAGTAAGTAGTTAAAAAAAGAATCTTGTATGGAGTTTACATAAGAAAACTCAATAGAGTTCCTAGTACAAAGTATCTACCTTATATATACTAGATAGTAGTCTGTGTAAGACTAATACTAACCTATCCTAAAGATCATGTATTATCTATAAGATTAACATGTACACCAAATGTTGTATAATATCATATTCTAGAATCTTCTACATTCTTCTATGTAATACATGATTGCATGACTGTGACTGTGACATGTGACAAACTTTTGAAAGTTATAACAGTCATGTATAACATTATGCTATAACTCTAACTCTAAATCTCAAATAAGAAAATAAAAATGAGAAAGAAAAATAAACTAAACTAAATCCATTATCTTTAGCTATGATATACTATTACTAGTCTCTACCAACACTAACACTCTACATGGTCATCATACATTTTCCTATTGTATTAGGTAAACATTTTTGATATCTTTCTCATTATTCTTAATTATATTTATATTATTATTTCTAGTTGTATTAGCATTGTTCTGCTAAACAAAGTAGTATTTCTACTAATCATGCTTATGTACAGGCTATCTTAACATTCCAGTAATATCTAGTATTAGTTGTTATGACTTAAACCTCAAAATTTTAAAATAAAATAAGAATTGTGTATAGAGTTTACATAAGAGAACTTAATAAAGTTTCAAGTACAAAGTATCTATCTTATATACACTAGGTTAGTGATCTGTACACCACTATATCTAACCTATCCTAAAGACTATATGTTATCTATAAGATTAATATTGTGGAAAACATATTGTATAACATCATTATCCTAGAATCTTCTACATTCTTTTATGTGATATATATGACTAATGTATAATATTTCATAATAATTATATTATAACCCTAATCCTAATTCAAAAATAAATAGAAAATAAAATGAAAATGAGAAAATAAAATAAAATAAACCAAGTTTATTGCTTTCAACTCTAATATTGGTGCTTTTTCCTTATATCCCTATAGATATATATTCCACATAAAAACTCTGCCCCATGTTATGATGTACCTAAACACTAACATTTTTCTTTTTCTTTTATCTATTTTCCTTGACTTAATATTTCTTTTCCTTTAGTTTTCTTTTTATTTTTATTTTTTACAATGAAGAGACATGTGACTGCAGTCACATGACATATCACATGATGTGAGATCATAGGCCTAGACTTTGGAAGAAGGGACTAGAAGAATAACATCAGAGCACATGTATATAATATAGTGTCCATATGGAAGATATGAGGATAAAGTATAGTAAAGGCATAAATATTAGAGTAGAGTTATTTATTGCTAGCACAGACCATGAGACTTTTGTATAAATAGTATAGAAATGTAGCAGAGACTCTTTGTCAAGTTCTCTTGTGATCCTCACAATAATATCCACCTTTGAGATTTATTGTTTGTATCTCTATTGGTCTTTATGACTAGTAGTTGCCACAATATCCCACATCTAGTAAAGAATAATACTGGTATAGCAACTCAAACTACATAGTTTATAAGTACTTTATAAAGCTATATTTTTGGCAATTAACTGCTAAGCAACAGGAGAAATTAATGATAAACCTGAATATTTTGAAAGATATAAAAACTCATTAGTAGCTAAAACCTACAAACTCAGATAATATTTAAGATAAACAGAATTTTATATAAAGTTGCTAGTAATTTGTGTATTCTAACCACTTGTAAATAATTTCACTATCTTCAAGGTAGAAGAATATACCAAATATATTAGTTATTTATCTAATGCACCCATTTTTTCATCCTATATAAATACTGTACTCTCTACTAAACACTACAAGTGGGAAAGAGGCTCCTTCTATGATCTACAATTACTACTCTTAACTCTTATAGAATATTGCTATACTTGCCAATCACTCTAGAGACTACTAACACTTCAAAGCCATACATAGTACATCCTCTAGTATATTTCAAAGCTATAGAGATTTTCATTAGTCAAAAAAGCATTTTCTAAATATATACAAACTCTTAAGATCTGTATTCATCTTATTACAAAATGAGCTACTTGCTTTTTTATGATATCTGAACCTTGAGTAGACTGTCAGAGGTTTAGGAGTAATTCAGAAGTTCAATAATAATGACAATGATAATAAAGATCAATACAGATATCAATAATAAAAAGATAAAAATTGATATTGTTAAGTCTGAGATTTAATCCTCAGATATAAAAGTATTTATACAAAATGGCAATAGTCTGTGTATAAACTATTTTCATTATATGTGTTTAATGAGGTACAAAGTTATGAGGTGACAAATAAATTTCTATTTTAACTATCTCATATACAAAAGAACTTTTAATAAGTGAGAAATCTTAGCCATTTATATATTTTAGTATTAGACTAAGGTAAGCTCATTCAACTTATTTAGTATAACCTAAGCTAACAGTAGCACCTAATATTCACTCCAATAGGTACAAAATATAGCTATTCACACATTTTAGTGTTGGACTAAGTATTTGTTTTAATAGCATAATCAAAACTCATATTTGGTAGAATTGTTATCCATTATAGCAGATATCAGACTAATTTTAGAAGGTAATTAATTATGTTACTACATTAATATGTTTATATCTCTATAAATACTGATCTTCATATAATGTATAATTTATTATTAGAAACTATTTGATGAGCACTTTCTAATGCAAGTTTGATTATATGAATCTATTCAGTCATTCCTAAGATAATAGCCAATGTAACATGTAGTTACTAATATTCTGATATCTCCAGTAATTTGCTGTTACTTTTGTACATACTGCATATATACAGATAGCTATCATTTGGGGATTTTTAGTATAACTTGGTTTATGAGAACTGGTTCACTAGTTATAGAGATATAAGTTGAATGAAGTTTGTAATATATCTATAATATTAATGAGATCCTCAATGAGGCTAAATAAGTATCAGAAGTGATGGATATTGTACTTTGCTACAAATCACACTTAAAGTAGGCTTTACTTATGATATCTAGTTTAAATAAGTGGAGTTTAATTCTTGGGTTCATGTAATGTGGAAAATATGACCCTGAAATTGACTAGTAAAGGAGAGAGGTTGTCATGACATATTTGTTACAAACTCAAGACCTTAGGGTTGGTCAAGTAAATAAACCTTGTATTGGGTTAATACAAGAAAACTCAATAGAGAACTCTGTACAGACTTGTTTACCTTATATACTAAAACTAATAGTTTATACTTTACTACTCTAGCCTAGCCTAAATGACCATGTGTTTTTCTTAAGGTCAACATACATATAACATGTTGTATAATATCATCATTTCAGAAGCTTTTATCACCTTCTATTATATCATACAATTATATAATGATAAGACTGTGATAGTATCATAGTGTGACATTTTGTGATGGTGACTTGTGATGTTACATTGAACCCTAACCCCAGATTCAAAATGAAAAATAAAAATAAAAATAAAAATAAAAATAAAATAAACAAAGTCTACTTTCTACAACTCTGATAATATTATCCTACATTATATACTGTATTTGTTGTCAAGATATTTGAAAGGCTAAAAAGTGCAAGATACATACTCTGAATGTATGCTACTTTAGTCTCTTTCCTATCTTGGCAGAAGATTCTGAAGATATAGTTATTTCTTTCTATATATTTCATAGATATAAGAAAGAGTTGGAAAACCATATTTACATAATTTGACTACTCTATAAGCCTTCTAATCTAAATTCCTACATTGTAGCCACTTTCTTAGTATCTCTCTAAAACTTTTTAGTAAAATTAAACAACAGATAAAGACATACTGATTTTCTCTCTCATATCTAGAGAATCAAGTTAGGTTTCACAAAGAAGAACTTTAGCATACTTCCAAACTACTGCTAGCGAGATTGTAAGGAGACCTACTTCTTTGATCCCAATACCACTATCTAGGTCTGTAAGGTTCTCTATCTTTTACTTAGCACCACTGCCAAAGTCTATGATATTCATATCTCTAACTCTTAACCTCACTCCACTACTAAAGCTTATAGTATTTTATTCTCATAACTTTACCACTTCTTACTGCTTCCTATATAGTTTAAACTCAACTACCATCCTCACTACCTCCCATCCACTACCCAGAGTAACCTCTCTTTCTTTTTAGGCTAATATTACAGATGTTCTTATCAGGAATGTCCATAATCATGCTGTCTTTATTATTTCTCTACATACAAGCTAATCTAGGAGATAAGAATATATTTTATATAAGATACTTGTTGTCTTCAAAAACCTTATTCTGTTCTGTTAGGTTCTCCTAGAAACACAACTCTACTAAAACCCTATAGACTTTATTTAGATGTTCTAATAGAGATCATGTAATTTAACTTATCTCTGGGATTAAGCCTGTAAAAAGACCATTAACTCTGATATTCAATGTCAAAAATACAGAGTTTGTTACTTCTGCTGTATCATAGACTCCAATGTTTAATACCAAAAACATAGAGTTTGCTATACTAGCTCTTTTATTCCTATAGTTCAATTTTAACTATTTCAAGTATCTTTGTATATATTATCTTATATTCCCATTTTGTAAAGGAACCCACCACTTTATCAAAATTTGAGTTATGAACACCATTTAATGTCTATTGCATTAAAGGCATATTTCTGGCACTTCCAAATATTTTGACAATTAGTGCAATATATAGAATATTATTTTATAACCACTTTCCCCTTTTTCCAGTTCATCTCAGAGTTGTAATCCTTGAGCCACATACAACTGTAGATAAGATATTGCTTACCTAGGCTTGAGACTACAAGCAAAGCCTGTTCAGAATACAACTAGTAACATAAGACTATATCTACTACCTTAAATATTTAACTATCCTCACTGGGAATGCTGTTGGCATTGTAGATTAGTATGGATCTTAAGAGTTTGTAGGTATTTATACAGCGTTTCTCTATGAAGCTGCAATTATTAAAGATTTCTGTAGCTTCAGAGTCTACTAGTACTTATATAAAAAATATCTCAGAGATATCTATAATTTTTAGGACAACAGGAAGATACAAGAATGTTTTGTAAGCATTAAGAGCTTTGATTGTTGGATATAGGAGTAGTTTCTTTTCTCACTTGAAGTATCTAACAGAAGCCACAGAATTGATATAGAATGAGCAAATAGATATGCCTAATTGTTATGGTGTGCTTGGATACTAATCTTTTTCTTTTTCTTTTTATTGACAATGAAGAGGCATGTAACTGCAGTCACATGACATATCACATGATGTGAGGTCATAGGCCTAAACTAGACAAGAGTAGGCTAGAAGGATGATATCAAGGAGCATGTTAACAGTATGTCTACCTCATAGTGTACATATGGTGCACTCATAGATGATACATGGACTTTAGGATAGGATTAATTATTAGTAGCACAGACCATCTGTAACTTATATAAATAAGATAGAAATTCAGCAAAGACTCCTTGTTGAGTTCTCTTGTAATCCCTACAATGATATCTGTCTTTGAGATTTATTGATTATGTCTCTATTGATCTCTGTGACTAGTGGTTGCCACAATATTAATAGGTCACTGTCCTCAGAATTGTATTCTTTTACCTTAAGTACAGTAAACCTATTTACTAGCAGTCAGTGCACAAAATTCTGGCTACTCTATACAAAATCCTAGTTGCCTATAATACTATTGAATCTGTCCAAGTCTGTAGACTCTAGCTATTGGCTAATATCAATGTTCTTTAATATATGTAGGTTCTCTATCAGTTTTTTCTATTGTTCAGCAGTTAATTGTTAAACATTGAACCTCACTAGATACTCATAAACTATGTGGTTTAAATTTCCACAACAATAACATTCTCTGGTTAGTAGAGTATAGGGCTTATAGATAGTATCAATATTTATAGGAACACTAGGAGAAAGTACCAGTGGTAACTGATGAAAAGGCAATGATAGAATAGGGATGGCAGTCTAAAGATAGAGACAACTGAGAAATCCCACAATGTTTAGAGGTTAAAGGAGACAACAGAAATACTATACTAAATGAACTAGAAAGCTTCATTTGTTTGGTAGGCCTAATATATCCTGTGCACAGCCTCAAAATAAGTAGAAAGAGTTAGTGTCTTTAGATTAATCTGGTTTTAAATTACAGTTTAGAGGCTGTAGCAGATCTTGACTATTATAATGTGAAGTTGGTATAGCTAGCTTCTGAGATTAGTATTTGGAACTTATCTAGATAGTTTTCTATAGTACAGCTCCCTTGGTAATAGCTAGTCCCTTCTAACTTGTTGATAGCTTTGGTAGTAACATTAATCAGGTAAAAATGAGTATAGAAGAGTTCCTCAAATTCTAACTATGTAAAAACAGGAAAATTTTCCATGTTGGACTCTTCTCAAAATAGGCTCTTAAATCACTTCTAATAAATGACAGAGTCCATAAAATCTTATCCTAGTTGCATGTAAATTCATTTATAAATAGCTAGATTGTTATATACCATCCAACATCTATACATTTTCTCCCTCTTCTAATGTGGATCACACTCTATTCTAATTACCTATCAACCTAAGAACCAGATTCTATATTCTCATCAATCCTATAAAGTTCTAAGTGATAATTTCCATAATATCCAACAACCTGAAGTAGACATAGTGAATAACTATTATTAGATTAATGTCAGGCGCAGTTCACACTGGGGTGGAAGTCCATGAAATGAACTCAGAGATGAGCAGACTTGTGGAATGACCTTGACTTCAGCTTATGTGCTGCACCATCCGTCTGCCATGTGGTTGCAACTTCAGATAATAGGGAGAAGTCCAAGAT
>Ga0157364_1004349_pt1 | contig 14120 bp, 9 predicted proteins | sample AttsexASBM2_FD_111476 | JGI IMG/M metagenome (GOLD analysis project Ga0157364, IMG submission 111476) | Fungus gardens microbial communities from leaf cutter ant in Ribeirão Preto, State of São Paulo, Brazil - Atta sexdens ASBM2 | ecosystem: Host-associated > Fungi > Mycelium > Unclassified ... | reverse complement strand
TGATGTGACAGCGTGACTGGTAACCCCTAACCTGAGTTGTTCTAAAAATAGAAATAGAGAATAAAAGAAAAACGAAAAAGAAAAATAAAAGAGAGAAAATAAAAATGAACAAAGTCCACCTTCGACGATCTTGACATCTAGATACTGTTGTTACTAGTGAGATCAAACAGAAGATGTATGATATCTGAAAATCTGCAGATAAATCTCTGGTAAAAGTTAGTGAAATCAAGAAATATCTGTAAGTTAGTATAATTTTAGGAACCAATTGGTTATGAACTTCAAATACCTTTATTAGATCTATTTTGACTTAATTTTTAGAGATGACCAGGCTCAAGTACTTAATCTATTATTTATCAAATTTGTACTTTTAGGATAGAAAAATATCTTAAGCTTAGCCAGAACTTCTATGTTAGGAACAGACCAGCCACTGAACCAGTTACGCTAAAAGTGCGCAATGTCAAGCTTAGCTTTGACATCTGGCTGGTACTATATATGTACTTCATACTGTACTCCTGACATTCTAGGACTTTGCAGACTACTCTATAATGTTTCTAAAATGTCCAGATGAAGATTAAGATATCATTCAGATATGCAATCATAATTCTTCAGCCATAAGATTATGGAAGTTATTATTTGGAATATAGCTAGACTATTGGTTATATCAAAGAACATTACCAAGAACTATTCTTTAAAGAGTTCATAGTTAGTATAAAAGTTATCTTCCACTCATTTTTAGGCTTGATGTAGACATTGTTGAAACTCAAATGGATATCAAGCTTGGTAAAGTACTTGGTCTCCTAGAGCTGTAAAATAAGCTTAGAGATCAGTAAAAGTAAATACTTATTCTTGATAGTCACTATATTGAGGAGTCTATAATCTATATCAAACAGAGAGAGCTATCTTTCTTCTTGATGAAGAATACTAGCATAGACATAGGAAACCTAGAAAGGTATATCTGATTAGTATGAAGATTCTTAGCAAGAAATATATCCAACTCTAACTGCTCTATAGAGAAAAGAAGATATATCTTAGATAACTTGGAATCAGCTCCAGGGATAAGTTTTTGAAGTCAATATTCAAAAAATTATTGATACCAAATAGAGATATAGGAAGCATATTTCTATTTCATGAGTTGGGTTCACCCAGTTGATGGTCTCCATATGGAATGGAGAATGACTCAAAACTTTGAAGAGCACATATATTGATGTCATAGTTGAACATACTTTCTCCTTGTAATATACCACACTATCACCTTGCAAATTGGGTATATTACTTGATGTCATTACCTTATTCTGAGTAATGTCTTCCCTTGTCTTTGGGGAAGTGTAAGAAAGTACAAAACCTTAAGATTCACATAATTCATCAACCTGGTTAGCCTAGGAGAAATTGTTGCTTTGAGCTTTCATTCTTTTAACATAAGAAATGGAAGAAATACTGAAGTGTGCTAACAACTCTCTTAATAGTATAATTCCATTAGTAGTAGTTCAGAAGTATATCAAATTTTTCTTTTGCAAAGAATGACTCAAAACTTTGAATATAAGGAGAGAGAATAGATATGTTGTTATCCATAACTTTATTTTGGTAGAAAGTATCAGAGAGATACTATAAATGGATTACTACAACATAGATGTTCAAGTTTGGGAATATAGAGAATAGTTAGGTTATATCAATTTTACTTGTAACTTATATCTAATTGTTATTCTTATGTTTTATCAGTTAGCATCTTATATAGTAGTGGAGACTTCATTATGTTTTCCTTATTCTTCTCTCATTGTTTTCTCAAGAATATCTAATCTATTTCTTATAATTATTAGATATAGATATAGTTTTGTATCCTTATACTTTACCAATTGATCATTTCTTTTACTCTTACTCAAGCCTTTGCTTAAGTTGCAATCTGAGCCAAGCTTAGGATTTACAACAGTTAAGATGACTGAACAAAGTCTATAGATATATAAAGTTTTTTTTTAATTTAAAAAATCAATAATTTATTATATAGAATGAAGTGGTAGACTATGGTAATTACATAACATAATTACTTAAAAAAAATTAAAATAATAAAAATAGAAAAAGAAAAAGAAAAGTAAACAAAAATCTACTATATTAATAGTTCTAAGTAATACCTTTCTGGAAACAAAATTCTTCAGGATTAAACTTTAGAAATGTAAGAACATCTTTGAGGGATTTTCTTCTAAGATTTCAAGATTTTTTAAACTTTATATGATTAAACCAAATATGTCTTCTTATTTCAATAAAATACTTTCCATATATATATATAAAGAATTCTTTAGAGAAAAATCTAAGCCAATATTTGCTGATATGAGTGTGATTTGTAATCAATCTTGTGACATGTGCACATATTAAATTTGAATAGCCAATATATTTAATTGAACATCATCCTTAGAATATATCAGATAAATAAATTGATTATTATTATTATTTAGATTAAGGAATTAGGAAATTTCTTTCCTTATATTCTGATACTTGAAAAGTTATCTGCTATTTATGAACAATATTATTATATTCTTCTTTTTAGCTAAACTCCTATAAAGATTTGTCAGGGAGAATAAGAGTAATTTGAAGCTATTTAGACTTTTTATTAACTATAAGATATAAGGACTATTTGATATTACTCAGACAATTCCAAAAATTGATTGATTTATTTTGTTATGACCTTAAGCTTGGCTCAGATTACAACTCAGACAAAGACTTGAGTAAAAGTAAAGAATATGATCAATTGGTAAAGCATAAGGATATAGAACTGTATCTATACTATATATACTTATAGACTATGAGAAAACCAGATATTTATAATAATACCATACATGAGGATAAAATAAGAAGTTCTTAAGAAAACAATGCCTACTACATGAGATACTGACTAATATCTTCTACAGTATAGCTAATCAATATCTTATATCCTTGACTCTACACAACATAATGAAGCCATACATTAACCATGAGGAGATAATCATAATATATTTGAGTTATTTTTAAAGAATTCTCTAAGATATTTTAATATGGTGATAGAATAGAGTTAATGAGAATAAATGTTCAAATCAAAGATTTTTCTAGTAGCAGAAATAACATTTGTAATAATGATTATGCATGAAATGTCTTGTAGTTGAGTAGTATAATTGATACTACATTAGATAGCAAATAGTTCCACCTCTAAAAAGTGTTACGATTTAACAATCTTAGAGTTTGTCATATGCAAGTCCATCCATCAGAAGTTACATCCCTGTAGTGATATCATCTCCAAATTATACAAGTCTGCCTTCCATAGTGTCCATCTTTCTTGCAACATGTCTTATAGTGGTGCTGCAATCCTCTGGGTATTCTGTCTTCCATAGTGAAGGTACTCCTATTCAACTTGATCTTCCATGATAGAGTTACTCCTGTCAGTATCTCAATACTGAAACCTCTACTTGGAGTAATAGGTATTTTACTACTGAAACCCCGAGCATCTTCTATAATATCTGTTTGTATATAAAACTAGTAGTTACACTGTAATTCACTAGTCTAATAATCAATGAAGATAATCTCTTATTGAACTCGATCTCCAGTGTTCAATGGTGACACACCAAATCAGCACTCACTCCCATCTCAGACTCCTTCCCATTATCTGAAGTTGTGACCATGTGGCAGACAAACAGTACAGCACATAAGCTGAAGCCAAGGTCATTCCACAAGTCTGCTCTACTCCAAGTCCATTCTGCAGACTTTCACTCTGGTATGAACTGCGCCTGACAGAGTTAGTCAATGAATAAAACCTTGTATTAGTTAACACAAGAGAACTTAATAGAGAGCTCTGTACAAGATAGTTTACCTTATATACTAAAACCACATGGTCTATGCTAACTACTTCTAGCCTACCCTAAACAGTCATGTATATATTTTAAGGTCAATATATGTTGCACATATTATATAACATTATTCTTTCAGAACCTTCTCCATCCTTTCATGCATCTTGTGGCTTGTGACAATTACTGTGACCATGGTATCTGATGTGACTGATGTATGATAGTGTGATCTTGTCACTCTAACCCTAACTCTAGTTCTAAAAGTAGAAAGATAGAAAGAAAATTGAAAAGAAAATAAAAATAAAAATAAAAATAAAAATAATTCAAGTCCACTACTTTCCACTTTGACAAAAAGGCCACATTCATTACATGATGAATGTTTTCTTGTAGTTATTTCTTAACCTCTACAAATATGTGAAATTAAGGTAGCCACATTGTTCTTGACACTAGTACCTGAAACTATGAGCATGATATTATAATTAGCAAGGGAATTCTTATAAATATTATTAAGTCTATTCTGATGAGTAACCAGAGTTTTAGATTCTTTTCAATTAACTGAGATAAAAGCAAAACAATTAGAAAAAATATTTATTAAACAAAATTCTGAAGAAAATTCTTTATTTAAACTATCAAAAAAAGGGAATACTTCATTTAACTAGTTATTAGTATCTGTTATAAGATTCTTGATTTTCAAACCTTATTTAGATATAGGATAAGTTATAGCTATGTAATATAGTATAGCCTTTTTGAAATGATGCTTGTCTAACAATGAATTGATCATATATTGCTTTGGAAGTATTGCTATTCATAGGTGATAATATCCACTCATTTTGTAAAAATGGAAATGGATAGAAATGAGGCTGGCTATAACTTTAACTTTTCAAGATGGCAATATATAAAAAGCTTTTGTAATCTAAAAGCTGTTCTCTTTTGTATTTTTCTCAGCTTTTTGAGAGGTTGATATAATGGAGATCTTTTGAAATACCAGAGCTAGAGGCCATATAAAGTGATAGAAAGTACACATGTTCTATATAAGAGATATTTGTATATAGGTGAAAGTCTCTTAGTTGAGTTTTCCAACATCTTCATGCATTTGATGATAGATAGAGCTTTGTAATGAAAATGATGCTGAAAAAAGAGTTTTCTATTGAAAAAGAACTCTAGATATTGCCAAGTGTTTTTATGATTGAGTATTGATCCTTCTAAAGATTTTAAATCTAATGGAGGAGGATTAAATGTTTTAGATGATCCAGAGAAATGAAAAACTTCTGACTTGTTATGCTTGATGACAAGGCCAAACTGTTTGAAAAGAGAAGAAATACTATAGCTACAAAAGAGGTTTGTATTTGATTTTACAAAACTTTTTTCCTGAAAAATAAGAAAACTATCATTAACAAATAACAAATAACAGAATAGAAATCAGAATAGAAATAGAGAGATTCTTTTTCTTTTTTCTAGTATATGAAAAATTGGAGTGATATAAGGAGCTGATAAGATAGGTAAGAGAGCAGATTCCTAACTGACACTAATAAAGAAGAGAGAAGTAAAGTTGTTTCAAATATATTGGGTTTGTTTATTGATTTAATAATCAGAGAAAAATTGAGATATCTTTGAATCAAAGCCTGCTTTATCAAGAATCATAGAAAAAAGATGATGATTAAAAGAAGAGAAAAATTGTGTTATGACAAACACAAGAATGCTTGTATAAAGACCTTTTACCCATCCAATTTATACAAGATGAGTTAAAAAGATACTAGTATTCATTGTCAAATACTACTTGATGCCTTTCAATCAGCTTGAATAAACAAAATTTGATGCAATAGTATAAACTTGTAATCTCTTGCTTATTGCTTTTTCAATTAATTTGCCTAGCATGTTGAGAAGCACAATGAGACAAAAAAATTTTAGGATATTGTACAACAGTTTATTTGGTTTCAGAATAATGATGGATGATGATTTTTTGAAATACATTGGCTAATGACTGAGGTTGATATATATATTCACTATGTTAATAATATTAGAACAATATTTATTGTCTTTTAGTACCTCTTTAAGATAACTTCAGAAAACATGGTCTGGACTAGAAGTAGACAATTTATTGTATGTATTGATATCATCTTTGAGTTCCATGCTAGAGAATAGAAACTATTTAATTTGTTAACATAAAGATATTTCCTTAAGAACTTGTGAATTGATGGAGTGATCTTAAGCTGAATTGTATAACTAATATAGTGCTTGTCACAAATTGTCCAAATATTTGCACAGTCTGCTATTGAATTTGATGGCTTCTATTGTTGGCAACTTGTGCTTTTTGACCCAGTTCATGAGGTACTATAGTCTCTTGTTAGACAATGTAATTTCTTGAGTTTTACTATCAAAAAAGACTCTTTTAGCCACTTTCACTGTTTTCCTATACTTGACCCAGTTGCTTCTTTGCCTGAAAATCTGATATATGGCCAACTTTCTGTTACATTCCTTGTTCCACCATGCTTTGGACCATTAAGTAATGTTAACCAGTTTTGAAAATTTGTTCCAAAGGTCTTCTACAATGATAGCAAATTCTTAAGTTATATTTTCAAGTATTTTGCAGCTATTGATGTTAGTCATCTCCATAGAACCTACCCTTGTCCTGAGCTTATTGAAAAATTCTTTCTCTTTGTTACTGTTTCTAATAATAGATTATCTTTTTTTCTGAATAAACTCTTTCTCTATAATATAAACCAATAGTGGGACATGATCTAATAAGCTTTGAAAGTCTGGTAAAATATCATGTTTGTTGAATTTCACTAATCTTGCTCAGAGAAACATTAAATCTAATACTGAATTCAAGTCTTGGAAATTATTTATATATTGAGTAGAAATTAGATTGATAGAAGTTGACATTTCTAGACCAAAGCTATTAGCCACTTCTCAAAGTATGTATATATACACTGAATAATAGGAATATGATAGGTTCCAATCATTATCTCTAATGTTAAAGTCCACTGTCATAACTGGAAATCTTAGTATTTTTTAGATACTATAAGGCATTTTTTTGTTCATCTGAGTACATATTGAATAATAAAAAACATTATACTACAATTGAAAAAGGAAATGAGATTAATATCCCAATGATTGAAGATGTCCTTTCTTAATGAAAATTATAGACTAATCAATTTGGCATTGATATAAGTGATGACTCTTGGATAATCATTATTGTTGGTAGATGATCTTGCAAACATGATTCAAGATGAGTGGTGAGGAATACCAATAATTTTTTCCTCTTTCCTTAGATAAAGAACTCAAAATTTGATGAAATAATAGACTAAGATAGTTCTTGAATAAATAAAATATCATAATTTTTGTTATTTTTTAGTATTGTTTTAGTGAGTAGTCTGTTCTTATGAATATTCTGTGAAAAGAGGTTAAGAGATTTCAAAATCATTGTTTACCTCCATCTATAGTTAAGCAAATTGAATTAGCTCTAATTTATTGAAGCTTCTGCATCTTTTTGTTGTGTTATTCCTTGTTAAACCTATGTTTCCAAAAGGGGTAGTTAGTACTATCTGTCTAGTTGTCATCTTTACAATTAGTGTATTTGAAGTCATAATTATATGATTTTCCTTTTAAAGCTTTAAGTCTTAGAAATTTTGTTCTGAAGTTAGATTTGTAATATCATACTATATCTCTGTAATGTTCTAGTTTATGTAGTCCATTGCACTTCTGATATTTATATCCATAAATATAACATATACAGATAGTATGCTCCCATTTCCAGCAATTCTTATATTGTGGTACTTCAGTATTTATATTCATTTCTCTAATGGTTACAATGTGATGACCTACATTAAAGCATCTTTTGATAAGACACTTTGTTTTTAAGCCATTTCACAAATTCCAGATATCAATCCATACTATTGCTATGTTAGATTTTAGGAAGGTCTTGATAACTCAGGAACATGATGTCAAAATCAAGCTGTTAAAGATATAACTGCTTTGAATCACTCATTCAATAATATTAGGTATAATAGGAAGATTAGTATCTTCCACAAAGTATGGAATTTCTAAGATCTTAAGATAAGATTTTGATTGTGGAAGTCTTGAGTTCATAATATTGTTTGAATCTACATCATTTAGGTCCTTGATATATTTTTCTACTATATTCAAATCAGAAGATACTACTACTTTGTTAGTAGTAACAATGATATCTTTATTGTTTGACCAAGTATAATCAGCAACAATTTCAGATTTAATGCTTTTTAGCAATCTGTTAATGTTTTTGACATGTTTTTTTGCTTGACTGAGAATTATTTTCACATTGTTTGTACCTATTGGAATAATAATCTGTTTATGAGAGGAGCACTTAGTTGTCATATTGAACTTTGATTTACCTTTGTTTCCTACCTTATTGATTACATCATGTACTTCTGAAACTTTATTGGGAGAGAATTTGGGAAAAGCTTTCTTGATTCTGATAATTTTGTTAATATTCTTCTTGAGTACTTAAACATATGATTTGATATAAGATTTGGAGTTTGACAGTGATAATAAATTCTTATTGTAAAATTTAGATTTGGCTAGGACACTTTTGCTAGGTCTTGGAGAAATTAGAGAAGGAATTCTAGAAATATTTACTTTCTTTTATTTTGTCAATTTGCTAGAAGACAATTTGCTGAGATCTACATTATTGGTGCATATCTTGTTGAATTGTAAGGACATACTTTGCCTAAAAGTCTTGTCCTTGCTTGTAGCTAGCTTGTTCCAGCCTGATTTGTAAATTGCTAATAGAAGATCTCATACTGCAAAACCAAATTCTGTAATTTGAGAGATATTATCCACTGTTTTGTCCTTTAGTTTCTATTACCTGACAAAAGCTACAATCCTGTGAAGTGAGCAAGTAATGTTTTTAACATCATCTTTTAGATATTCATTAACCCCAAAGATAAAAACAGAACAGAAATTACCATCCTACAACTGTAGATCAGTAGATTGATTGATTGCATATGGGATAACTGATAGTTCTGAACTTTGAAAAGCAACCATGTTACTAATATGAGGATCAATTGCTTTGACTACTGGTCTCATATTAGTAGTCTCATTCATACCTTTCCTTACCATTGCATAGAAAAGAAAAAGACTAGAACTTTGAAGATCTGCATCCTCTACTTGTTTAGCTTATATAGGATAGTTGGCTAATATTTGAACTCTATCAGCATATGCCATGAATGAAATATTTGATAACTTTTAACATTAGTCTGTACTTATAAACTGTTTTGAAGTTTCAAAATGAAAGAGAATAATATATTTGCTAGTTCTCTGTTGGATGCTACCATATAAGATGGTGGTAAGAGATAAAGAAGCAATAGATATGTAGAGTTTACAATCTTTAGAAGAAACTTAAGTTATATTATTTACATAAAAAATAGAGTAAGGTATATCTTTAGGATAAACCTAAGAGAACAGAACAAAGTCTCCTAAAGACAGTAAGTATTATAAATACTCTACAGTTTATTCTAATCTAGTAGAACAGTGCTGGGATAATCAAAGAATGATAGCAATCAGATAATCAGAAACTATGATGGAAAAATTCAGAGAATTACTTACAAAAGTAGAAAGTATGGAATAATGATTTTAGAAGTGATAGTAGTAGATGAAGTTTAGGGCAAGACTATGATAGAGTTGTTATAGTGAATACTACATGGAATATTACAGGGTTATTTATAGATTTTGGTATCTAAGATAGCTATATCAATACTATAAGCTTTGTGGTGGGATTCAGAGTCAGAGATGAGTACTGTAAGCTTGTGATAAGGTTTAGAATTAGAGATAAACACTATGAGCTTGTGGTAGGATTTAAGGGCTAAGACATAAAAGAGTCAGGTCCTCTTATAAGTTATGTATATAAAATATTCTAGCTCTTCTTTATATTTACTATGTATGTGAGAAGTAAGAACTATATCTTTGGAGTCTTCAATTAAGACAGGCAAAGTGCTAGAACAATATGTATTTAGAACAAGCATTTATTGTTTATCCAATTTCCAGATATTTTGACAACCAGAATAGTGAATGGAGCACTATGTCATAACCATAACTCTTTTTTTACCAATTAACCTTAAGATTGTGTATTTTTAGCCAGATTTATTCAAGAATGAGATCTTGCTTACTTAAACTAGATACAGTGAGTAGAGTCTACTATAAATATATCTTGTAACAGAGTATGATATCTACCACTTCTAATATCTGACTAGCCTTATTAAGAATACTATTGACATTATAAATGAGTATGAACTTTAAAAGCTTCTGGATGTTCAGATAGTGTTTTCCTACAAAACTCCTGTTGATAAAAACTCTGGTAGCTCTAGAGTTAACCAGCATATATATAAAGAATGTCTCAGAGATATTAGTAGTCTTTAGAAAGACAAGTAGATATAACAATGTTCTGTAGACATTTAGAATATTGATAGTAGAATGTAGAGACAGCTTATTTTTCTATTTAGGTCAATAAATAAACAAAGTCCAGTTGTCTTAGAGTAGATACACAGGTGTGTTTGAAGAGTCACTGCAGTCTTTATTATATTCTTTTATAAGGAGTATAGTAAATCTCTTTACTAGTAGTTAGAGCATACAGTTTTCTAATTACTGTTAGAGTGATTAGCAAGGTCTACAGAATTTCATGAAATTTTACAACCTCTAGGAAGTTTTAAATATATTAACTAAGTATAAATAGTACTTATACCCAGAAAGTTTTAAAAGAATAGAGTAAAGACTCTTAGAGACAACAACAACTAGACAACAACTATTCTAAATACTGCTAGAATGTATTCTGATCTGGTAGAACTGAGAAATGGTAATGACTTAGTAGTTAGGAACTCTAATAAAAGTATTTAGAAAATTTACCAAAAAAGAAAAAAAGCTCATAGTAGTAGCAATTAGAAGGAAGTGGTCTTAAAAAATTAAGTAGTGTTAAGCATAGTTTGATTATAGTGTCAGAGCTGTGAGTAATAGATGTCATGATATGCTTGAACTCTTATATTTTATTTTGATTTTCTTTTCTTTTTATTTATTTTGATTTATCTTTTTATTTTATTTTATTTTTCTTTTACTTCTTGGACAATGAAGAGACATGCAACTGAAGTCACATGATGCATCACATGACATTATATCATAGAACTAGAATCTAAAAGAAGAGGCTGAAAGAATAACATCAAAATACATATCAACAGCATATTTACCTTATAGTATATACATAGTATACTTATAGTAGATATATAGATATTAGGATAGGGTTATTTATTGTTAGCATGGACCATGTGTACTAGTATATATAGTGTAGGAATATATTAGAAACTTTTTGTTGAGTTTTCTTGTAATTCTTATGAGATACTTTGTTTTTAAGTTTACTTTAGTGGTTTATTGGTTGTTTTGACTAGTAGTTGTCACAATGGTAGAACTTGAATACTCTACATAGACATTGCACCATACAGTCTTCTTATTATTTTATTTATTCTCTATTCCATCCTTGACTAAGGAACAGCTCAGTTCTTTAGTTAAGAATATATAACTGGGCCCTAGGCTTAAGGAGTATACTAGCTAGACAGGGGAAGCTTGGTTATTCTTTTGTACTGTAGTCCACTAGTATATATTGGATATAACATTTTTTGTGGATATGGTAGATAGTTATTTCATATAAAAGGCTTGTGCTGTGGGTTCTCTTATAATCTGTTTATACAGAGTAGCAATATTGTCTAGTAAGAAAATGTCTAGTTTAGGAATTTCCTTCTTAGAGATATTAGTGTAACAGGTTGATTAGGGCAGTAGTCAGTAAGGCAGTAGACAGATAGTTAGTGGATAGTATGAGGTCAGATAAGAAGAATATTGGCTAGTACTTACAGAGAAACACTTTTGGAGATATTGTTTTCTATTATCAGACACCATGGCAATGAGTAGTTTTAATCAGAATATTGTTGATATTAGTCAAGTGAATATAAAGGGATTGATCAGAGATATAGAGAAAGAGAAAGAGACTAGATTGTTAAAACAAATAATAGAAAATAACATAATGTTGTTGAATTTACAAAGACAAATATTGGAGTTGCAAGTAGCAGAAGATCAGGAAAGGAGAAGGCAACAAGAAAGAAAACAAAGAAGGAGAGAAAACAAGAAAAGAAGAGAAGAGAAAGAGCAGAGAAAAAGAAAGAAGAGGAAGAAGAAAGAAGAAAGAAGAAAGAAAGAGGGTAAATGATGAATGAAGAAGAGTAGAGGAGATGAGAATAAAGGAAGAAAGAAGAGCAGAGAAGGAATGAAGATGGTAGGAGGTATGGAAAAGAAGAAGAGAAGTGACTAGGAAAAGAGTAATGATAAAGAGAAAGTGTTTTTTGTGTGGAGGGTTTGGGCAATATCATATTGCCTGTAATTATAGAAATGTGGATAGTGAGAAAAAAGAGGGATTAATACCAATATCCTCAAATAAATTTGAAGTATTGAAGAGTAGAGTGATGAACATAGAAGAAGATAGGGAAATAAGCAAAGATAGAAAGACAATTTTGAGAGAAGAAAGATTGAAAGGGGAAAAGTCAGTAAAAGTACAAAAGACAGGAGTAGAGAAGAATGACAACAGGGTAGAAACAAAGGAGAAATTGTTGAGAGAGATAACAGTGAAGATATGATTGAAGCAAGAGGATAATAAAGAAGGAATTGTTGTAGAGGCATTATTAAACAGTGGTGCCATAGGGTTGGTGATGAGTTCAGAGTTTGCAAGGAAGAATAAGTTCAAGAAAAAGAAGTTAGATAGACCAATTTATATAAGGAATGTGGATGGTATCTTTAATCATGAAGGACTAATTGAGCATACAGTGAAGGTTGAGTTATTTTACAGAGGACATAAAGAGAGAATGAAGATAGATATGATAGGAGAATAGAAGTGGAGCATGATATTAGGGGTACCATAGCTAGTATGCCACAATCTTAAAATTGATTGGAAAACTGGGGAAGTAAAGATGAAAAGATGTCTGGATAAGTGTGAGAAGCAGTGGAAAACAAAGCAGACCAAGCTAGGATAGCAGAAACAGAAAGAAAAGAAACAGAATAAAAAGAACAAGAAGTTTAGAAAACTGATAGTTGAAGAAGAAATAAAGATAGCAAGAATAATAGAAGAAAAGAAAAAAAAAGAAGATTTGATTAAAATTAGAACAGTGGAAGAAATAGTTTCTAGAATGTTCCATAAGTATTTCAAGATATTTGAGAAGAAGGAGTTAGAGAGAATGCCAATGAGGAAGACTTGGGATCATGTCATAGATCTTAGGAAAGGTTTTGTGTTAAAAAAGAGGAAGATATATCTGTTGTCAAGAATAGAGAGAGAGGAGATACAGAAAGTTTTGAAAGATTAGTTGAGAAAGAAATATATTCAACTATCAAAGTTACTACAAACATCACCAGTGTTCTTTGTGCCAAAACAAGATGGAAAAAAGAGAATGGTACAAGACTATTGATACTTGAACAGTTGGACAATCAAAAATAATTACCTATTGCCACTGATTTTGGATTTGATAAATGGTATTGGAAAGAAGAAAGTATTTACAAAGATAGACTTGAGATAGAAGTATAATAATATGAGAATCAAGGAAGAAGATGAGTGGACAGCAGTATTCTCAATGCCAAAGGGTGTCTTTGAGCCAGCAGTAATGTTCTTTAGACTGACAAACTCACTGGTGACTTTTCAGATGATGATAAATGATTTGCTTAGGAACATGATAGAAATAGGAGATGTGGCAGCATTTATTGATGATGTGATGATAGGAACAGAAATAGAGAAAATATGTGTGGAAGGTTAGAGAAGTTGGATTCTTAAGAGTGGCAATAGGACCAGATAGAGTGAAAATGGAAAAAGGGAAGGTTCAGGGAGTAGTAAATTGGCCAGTACTAAGGAGTGTGGAGGATATACAGAAGTTTTTGAGATTGGCAAGTTATTACAGACAGTTTGTTAAGAACTTTGCAAGAGTAGCAAAACTTCTTCATGAAATAATGAGGAAGGATGTAAAGTGAAATTGGGGAGAAAGACAGTAGGAGATATTTGAGAAGTTGAAGGAGAAGTTTATAATAGAGCCAGTTCTAGTAACACTAGACTTAGACAAGGAAATGAGAGTAGAGACAGATGCATCAGATTTTGCTATGGGAGGAGTATTGTTGATAAAGTGTGAAGATAAGAAGTGGGAACTATGTTAGGTGCGGCTCGCACTTGAGGATGAAAGTCCACGGAGTTGGCTCGGTCATGCACAGAGTGTAGAAACTCCTGCAATAAGCTCGGTGATGCGGACTTGCCAGAACGACCTTGGCCTCAAC
>Ga0157364_1004348_pt1 | contig 14121 bp, 2 predicted proteins | sample AttsexASBM2_FD_111476 | JGI IMG/M metagenome (GOLD analysis project Ga0157364, IMG submission 111476) | Fungus gardens microbial communities from leaf cutter ant in Ribeirão Preto, State of São Paulo, Brazil - Atta sexdens ASBM2 | ecosystem: Host-associated > Fungi > Mycelium > Unclassified ... | reverse complement strand
TTATAGAGATATAAAAATATGTAGTTATATTATATGGTGTGTGTGTGTGTGTGTTTGTGGTTGTGTGTGTGTGTGTGTGTGTGTGTGTGTGTGTGTGTGTGTGTGTGTGTGTGTGTGTGTGTGTGTGTGTGTGTGTGGCTCAATACGAATAAAATCAACAATAAAAAAGAAAATAAATTAGAAGGGCTACGAGTCAGATAAATCGTTTTATATTTAACAAGTAAAAAATAATCATTGCAAACATAAACATTAGAAACATTACAAATAAATCAAATGTTCTGATGCCGCCAATCGGGTCATTATCAATGTTCATGAAAAGTTATATAAATTAATCATCTGATAAAAAAACTTATAAAAACATAATTGGATGCTAAAATTATGAAATGTGAATGAAATTATGAATATGTATAAATAATTTACTGTCTTATATCTATGCTAATTCCATTAGTTAGAGTATACATCCGTGATGATGTCAATTGCTGAATAAAATGTTTAAGTCTTGGTAGTTGTTTTGTGTACAACAATATTTATAATAATAATAAGCTATCGTTTTGTTAATACTCTAAATCGTGAAATATAATTATTTGTAAATTGAAAGACGATAAGTTTAAAATAATGTGTGCCATTAAGTTAAATTATAATTTAATCGTTATTAAGATGTGTGTGTGTGTGTGTGTGTGTGTGTGTGTGTGTGTGTGTGAGTGTGTGTGTGTGTGTGCGCGCGTGCGTGTGCGCATGTGTATGTATGTGTGAATGATACCATGTAGATTAATAATCGTTAAATTAAATATTGTATATTAAATTATAATTTAGTCGTTACTAGAGCAGGATAGAGTTCCAAAAAGGATTTTCTTGTCGATTGACATACTACTGTATTTTGATGCCCTGATTATGAATATGATAATGAAAATTGCCGATAAGGTCATTTTTAAAATCAAATATTTGTCAAAAAACAATTTTTTTCACATTTTTCGTGCATTTCGCGTGAAAAGTCGTGCGCTTCTAAGCAGGGAGGATGGGATGGGAATCGCTTTGCGTGGAAATCCTGCGCCCCTAAACAGAGGGGAAGTGGGATAGAAGTCGCTTCGCATGAAAGTCGAGCGCCCCTAAGGAAGGGAGGTGGGAGTCACTTCGCATGAAAAGCCATAAAGAAATTGTACATCTTATCCAACTTTCAGCACGTACTGACAAGCATGCTAAATAGTGACGCCAGATTGCGCGGTAAATGACCGTCAAAATGATCTTGTCGGTAATTTTTCATGATCATATTTGTAATCAGTACAAAATACAGCACCAAAATACAATAGTATATCAATCTACAATCGAAGGGTTCATCCTTTCAGAACTCCATCCTTAGAACGTATATGTCAATACAAATACCTAAAGTGACATATAAATTTAAAATTTTGTCCAATGTGAGTCAAACAATAAAATGCAATACAATTTTGTAGTCGATAGAAATAAAAGTAAGCAATAATGCGATAGAACTCGTAGTTTTTTGTTAATCTGTGTTTCGAGACATTATAAATTAAAATAATTCAGAAAAACAGGTAGAACAAATTTTTTGAAGAAGTAGGAAATTAGATAGGAGAATGAAAATAGGAATGGAAATAAGAAGAAGTAAAGAAGGAAAGGGAACTATGAAAGAGAGAGGGACTGTATAATTTGGAGATATGTTTCGGGCAAAGATTCCTTATCAATTTGCTTATTTCTGTCTTTTTATGTGAACCATCTCTGGTATTAGTTTCTAGTTGTAAGAGGGTAAGAGGATTAAAAATTTTTACATTCCACTTCATCATTCCATTTAAAATTATGGATTCGTACGATGATCAGTAATGACAGATGGAGAACCTGTTTTTTTTCATTCGATTATGAAATTGTACTGTGTTTTATCATTTGACTCTCATTGGACAAAATTTGTTGTACAAAGGTATTTATATTGATATACACATATTCTAATAGCGATTAAATTATAATTTAATATATACTATGTAATTTAACAGTTACTAATCTACATAGTATTATTCATATATATCTTAATAGTGACTAAATTATAATTTAATTTACAATAGCAAACATTATTTTAAATTTATTGACTTTCAATTTACAAATTATTGTATTTTACAAATTAGAGTATGTTAAGATATCGATGGGAATAGAAAATAAAAATATTAAGTAGTTGCAGAAAAAACATAAAAATTTGTTCAACCGACAATTATAAATCCAGGAACGAATAAATAAATCTAGAGCGTCGATAACGTCTACCAATGCGCATCTCTAGAGCCACTATGTACTACAACAGAATATTAACAAAACGATGGCTTATTATAAATGCTATTGTGTACAGAACAACTATCAAGGATTTAAATATTTTACTCAGTAATTGATACCATCACGAATGTATCACTCTTAATATAATTAGCATAATGATGAACTAGCATAGATATGAGATAGTAAATTAATTTATACATATTTATAATTTTAGAATCCAATTATTATATTATTATATAAGTTTTTATTATTATATAAGTTTTTTACCAAATCATTAATTTATAACGGGTTTTTCGTGTACAATAACCCAGCGTTGAAATGTCTGGTTTATTTATAATGTTTATGTTTGCAATGATTATTTCTACTTGTTAAATATAAGACGATTTATCTGGTTAGTAGCTCTTCTGATTTATCATTGAAAATAATGTAATTACAAAAAATGTACGTTATATCAAGAAAATTATAATATATAATACTCTTCATAAGTTTGGGAACATTCTACGTTTTTCAGGTTAAATAATTATTTAATTGAAAAAAGACGAAATAAAAGTACATACATATGTACTTTTATTTAGAACGTATCTAACATATGTATGCAATAGTATTTCATCTTTTTGCAATTAAAGATTTAATAACATATTATTAAAATGGAATTTTAATTAAAATACGATTCATAAGAAATTTGATTCTTATGGGGCCATTTTACAATTTTTACGGAGTATGAAATCAACTTGCAACTCAAATTAGTTTATAGAAACTTTTATAGAAATCGTTAAATTACAATTAAATGACAATATATATATATATATATATATATATATATATATATATATATATAAACAATAGACCGAAATTTAATCTTGAGCGTTTCGCTGTGAAATGATTACTGTGATTTGCTGTGATTGTGTGTATAAGCTTATAGATGTTCTAGATAAATATTTATCATTTAGACGTCTTACGAAATATTTAAACCAAAAACATGTATAGATTGCTGTCATGTAATGGCTTTCCTGTAAAACGTAGGGTATTCTCAAACTTATGGAGGGTATTGTATAATTATTGATAATAATTTTTCTAGGTAAAAGCGCTTTGGAGCTTCAATTTCCATTTTTTAAATAGCATACTTTTTTAATCTTTCAAGAAGAATACCAGAATGTGTTCTCTCTGATTTGATTGAATTTTATATGTATAATAATTCAGCCCTACGATTAATTTGTGGTAAAATTATAGAATGCGGTTCTCAAGCATTTCCGAGAAAAACGCATTTAAAGATTGACGTGTTGGTAATGTGCCGAGCGGTAATGAACGAATTGGCAAGAAGCGTGATACGTAAGACATCCAGACTACAATGCTGCGTATCGCGTAATCGCTGATTCAATTTTTCACTTTTATTTTTTTAAGGTCATTGAAATTGTCTACAAACTCCTACACACTAAATTTAAAAAGTGTATATTTAAAAAAAATGGTGACCTTGAAATTTTCGAAACGCCTTCACCGTAAAAAAATTATTACCAGCATATATTATGGTCTTCTACATTTTGTGTAATTACAATATTTTCGTATCTCTAAAAATAGCGGAGACATTCAAGATAGATATTCAAATTATTATTATTATTGTCCCAACCTGCATATATCTATATATATATACATATGTATCGAGTGTGTCGATAGTGTTTCGAGATCACTAGTACTACTCTTTTATCTTCGCAGAATAAGATCCAACCGTAAAAGTATTCAAACAAAAGTTGAGTTGGTACTCTCCCAAAAATCGCAATTTTTTTCAATAATGAGCAAAAATAGTTATAAAAAGATATGTATGCAATGATTTAAGAGGGAATTGTAGTTTTGTAAGTAAAAATTTATTTAAAAAATGAATAAGGTAGTTAGTTTAATTTTTTACTTAAATATCATGTAAAATCTTTTAGCATCTATATGCTTCAATTGTTTATAAATATAAAGATCCTTCTCGCGACCTTACGCAAATGAGATCCTCATCTCTCCTCTGCCAAAGAGCGTACGACTTTTCATTCAAGTACAGCTTGCTTCACGTGGAAAGTCTTGCGCCCCTAGGCAGAGAGGAAGGAAGGATAGATCTTGCTTTGCATAGGAAATTAAACGTCTTTTAATAGAGAGAAAGAGGGGGAGAAATAGAGTGTCCATGCATTTTTTTCATTTTTGCGAATGTTTTACTCCGGTCTCACGCTAATATCAGAGAGAAACCTGAAAGAGCACATAAGGGTTTTTTTCCTGTAACTTCAAAATGCTTTCGCGTACTACTTCTGAAGAAGAAATAGATGTAAATTACACAATAATATCCATTTTTTTGCAGGGCTCCTAATGGAAATAAATTGCTGAAATTGTTGAAATCTTTTTGATTTGATTTAGATTTATTTATTTTATTTATTTATTTTTTATTTATTTTTTTTTAGTTATTTTAGCGATTTATTTCCAATGTGAATATTTTGCATGATGAGTATGAAGACGTTGTTCACAATTCAAACACTCGACTAATAATTATTAATCATTATTAATCGAGTGTTCGTATTGTGAATAACGTCTTCATATTTATCATCTAAGATATTTACATTGAAAGAAATCTTTTTTTTAATTCAATAGTTGATTAAGTGATAATTCAGTGCTCTTCCGATTCTGCAATACGTCGAATCTGCCAATTTATGTACATCTCCGAATAACATTGGACACAGTCTTCGTAATGTGATCTTGCGGCTAACTATTGTTCTTTTATTACTATCTTACTGAAGAGGATCGAAGCGAGGATCGAAACGGTTATCACTTTTGATTAATAAAGATCATATCACACCAATATCCTTTTAATCTTAATTTCATAAATTCATATTGTTTGTGCACATAATATATTGAGTATTGCACTATCGTTTGGTCTATACATCTATACGAATTATAAAACTTTTTTTAAGGAAACATCTATATTAGGTGACAGCTCTACGAGTTGAAAAAATATGATTAACTTTTTTTCTAATTTCAGTATAAAGTCTATTACAGCACTCCCAAATTTTGCGTCTACTTTAATCCTGTAAAAGGATTTTTGATTCCGTTGAGTAAATTCGGAGATTCATATCGATCTGTAAAATCCCGACAATTTGACTACTCCAGCATCCTCTTAAAGATTCGACTGACATAGATTTCTAGTTTATCGATTGTGTTCTCACATATAGATATAGTTTAAAATAAGATTCTAATAGTTATTCTACAATGTGCTTTTTGTTTTCTGTTTTTTGCTTTTTGTTACTTTTTACATCTTGTCGTTTTGCTTCTTATCCAGTTTTTTGTTTTATATCGTGATAAAAGTTAATGAACTTCAGAAGAACAAGAAACACATAGTAAGAAATACAATTGTCGATAAAATGCAAAGGAGCAGAAAGCAAAAAATAGGAAACAAAGAGCACATTGTAGAATAGGTTTTATTGAATACGAAAAAAATGCCATTTAAAGCCATTTTTGGAACCGCTTATAGCGGACTTTGAATCCATTTTTCTAACGAATATCAAATTTTTTGAGCAAATGACATTCATCTTATTTTATTTAATAGGAGATAGAATATTATAACTTTTAACCGTTACTTTTTTTAACTAATTGGACATCTGAGTAACTTCCCTTGTAAGTGATCACTGTGCTTTCAATAGAGTTTAGTTAGAATCGTTTAATTTGATATCATATTTATTATTATTAAGTGTACCTCTATTGATTTACGAGATAAAAAAGAATGAACTTACAAGGAGACATCTTGTATAGGTACATGTATAAACATGCATACGCGCGTACGCACGCCATGTCCGATAAAACCATAACAACATGTTTAAGGGTAGATTCTTGAAATCATTTTAAGACAAAAATTCAAATATTAAAATATCGAGATAATAATTTTTGAATTGTATGCATTTAAAGTTATCAAATTATATTATTTAAAATTAAATCATTTCATGCGTTCAGATATGATACAATGCAAAGTGCCAACCACATCTGAATTTTAGGCGATATAATTCGTTAAATGCTTATAGTTTCAAAACTATTATAGTATTATACTTCGACATTTTGATATAAAGGTCTTCATCTCAAGATAATCTCAGGAAATCTAATCTAAGTAGCGATCTATAATATATTCGCTGCAACAGCAAAAATGTGACTATACGCAGGAAAAAGATTAGTCAACGCTAAAATAGCTGTGGCAGTTAAAATGTCTTTATCATAGGAACAGTTAATGTTGTTGCTATCAAAGTTGCTCAATTTATCATCTGCTAAAATTTAAATGCTGCAGCGAAAAATATTCGCTGTTAGAGTAAAATGATGTTTAGCTAAATATATTAAGCTAATTTCTTTTTGCAACAGAAACTAATATTTGCAGCAAGATTGAGAATTTAAGCTGACATTATGCTTTGCTGCTAGTATTAGAATGATTTTAATCATTCTAGCTATCAAATTTGACATTTTTGACAGGAGTACTTTTATATTAACTATTGCGTTTAAAAATATATTGATACACGAAAAAAATGTTGTATTAACAGCATTTGTCAATATTAATCTATTCAACATTCAATAACAGTATTAATGAAATAAACATTTTTTTTAAATAAAAAAAATGATGACGTATTTGTTGCATTAATTATAAATTAACAAGATTATTTTCAATTAGATGTTATTAATTTACCATTATTTCTCTTCTCTGTAGTATTGAAAGTCTATAATTCATATATTATTATCTATATATATACTATATCACGTATATATTACACATTTCAATGCCACATTTCTAAATACTGTAAATACCAATACTTATCAGATCTACTTGTAAGATAATGCAGGCTTATTTAATGAGACAAAGATAGAAGAGAAATCCAATCTCCATTCATTCGTTTCGTCTCGTTAAATCAAACATGTGTCAAATCTGAATAAAAAAATAAAAAATTATAATAAAATGTATTATCAATTTATGTATTGTAATATAAGAAGACATACATAAAGGCTTATTATGTCCTATAATTAATATGTTCTATTAATTTATATTAAAGGATCCATAATAAATACATGAAATAAACTTTTGATACAGACCCAATAAGCCAAAGTTATATGTAAAGTATCTCTTAATTGTAATTTCAAACAAAGAAAGGACTCTTAAAATTAAAAATTGTTAGAAAAATAGAGCAAATGAGAATACGATGCGGTATTTGGTGCGCAAAGTTCACAAATAAATCATATAATTAATAAATTAAAACAAAAATATATTTAGCTTGCTTAAAAAATTGAACATTTCAATCACATTTGGGACCATCCTCAGCGATACAAAGAATTAGAATAAAGAATGCCGATTGACTTGGCTTTAGAGAATATTTGTAATACATAGATAGCTGAGCATTTCTAGTGGCTGTAACATCCTCAGAAATGAAGTGATAATTGCTTTTCAATTAGTTTTAAATTCAACTTTTTCTTATTTGGAGGTAATATATATAAACAAACTTTTGTTTATGTACTAATGGATTCTGCTTTATCTCCAGTGATTGCAGATTTAGTTATGTAAAGTTTGGAAAGTAGAGCTCCACATATTTTGAGATTCTCTATCTCGTTTTATGTAAGATACATAGATAACCATAAGATAAGATTGCCACGCTGGTACCTTCGAACATGATTTGTTAATAATTCTTAATATTTTCAACTCGTTTCAACTGAGACTTCAATTTATTATTGAAATTGATGATAACTCTTTGCATTTTCCAAATGTTAATATTTCCAATAACAATAATGATTTGATTAGTTCCATAATTCAAATCCACCTTCTCAGATAAATATTTTAATTATTTATCTGCACTTCCAATCTTGCAAAAGAAGAAATATTAAATGTTGTATGTCAGATTACTGATAAGAAGATTGCGATGCAACTTATGTTGGTCAGACTGGTAGGAAATTACAAATCAGAATTTCTGAATACAACAATCATTAATAGAAATACTATCTGTCAATCAGTTATCACTGATCATAGACTGCATTGTAATTACGAATTCGATTGGCAGAATGTTAGGATCTTAAACATTGAAAGATTTTTAAGCAAACGTTTGACGTCAGAGAAATGATTTTTATAAAATTACAAAATAACCTAAATTTACAGTCTGACATGGATTATTTAAATCATGCATATACTGGCATTCTTAGTGAGTTATAAAATTGTATGATCTTTAATTACTTACAATTGTAATTTACATCTATTAACTTTAAATATTCTTTTTTTGTTTATATTATTTTTATTTTGATGTTCTTAATTTATAATGATTCTGACTTTAACTGTTAACTTCTTTCTAACACCTAGTCTTTGTTCTTAATTTTTAATATTATCTGATTTGTGTAATTATTTCGTTCGTTTTATGTTTTATAACACCCGTGTTATATTACAATTGATTGTACTAGAGAATAAATAGCGGCTAAGATAATGAAGAATAATTGCCACTCGTGTTAGCAATTCTATTAAGTATCCTTTTAATTTTAACTCATAAAGTTGAATGTCGACAGCAAATGTATTTTATCTTTAATAGCCAATTTTTAACAATAACAGTAAAGTTGAACCAGCAACTGACATTTAGCTGATATTATTAAATTGGTGCAAAAATAATGTCGGTTTTTATTGTTTTAAATTTTATCGCTTTACTGTACATTCAAGTATGTTCATGTTGAACCATTTTTACATATCCACAAGCGCATAATACAACGATGGTTTTAAAAATTTCGTAACAGAGATGAGAGCCTTGAAGATGAAAAGGGATGCGGACGGCTTGTAACCATTGACAACAAACAGTTAAAGACAATTATTAAATCGGCTTCATTAAAAACCACTCAAGAGGACCACCCAGGAACTGAACGTTGATCACTCTACAGTTGTTTGTCATTTAAAACAAATCGAAAAAGTAAAAAAGCTCGATAAATGAATTTCTCATGAATTGAACGAAAATCAAAGAAATCGTTACGAAATCTGTTCTGCTCTTATTCTGCATAATAAAAATTACTCATTTCTTAAGCGCATTATAACATGCGATGAAAAATGGATTCTTTATGACAACAGGCGACGATCTGCTCAAAGGTTGGATTATAATGAAATATCAAAACACTTCCCTAAGCCAAAATTGCATCAGAAGAAGATAATGGTGACCGTTTGGTAATATTCAACAAAAATCATTCATTATAATTTTCTAAAACCAGGCGAAACTATCAGAGAAGTACTGCGATTGACAAAATGCATCAGCGATTATAACATCAACGTCTAGCATTAGTCAATCAGAAGGGACCAATTTTGTTGCACAACAACACTTATCCACACCACAATATAACTACATACAATAGCGACAATACGAGCAAACGAAGGATTCAGTTTTGTTCTGCGCATGCATTGGCTGTAAAAGAGTATGGCTACTGTCATACTAGCATTAAAATTGTGACAACGATGATTGAGACACAATAAACTACGATTGAGAGCTGAATGAATATTGTGTATAATTACACATATTAAGATGAATAAAATAGATGGAATCTCTATTTTTGGGTATCGAATTGATTCTTATCCACTCTATTCTCCGGATTTAGAATAAAACAAGAAATTATTGAAGCTTAATTCTGTAATTTTGCATGGAAATCTTTCTCGTTTCTTTTTTCATTTTTATATGGGGCAATTACTAAATTTCTCATTCGCTTTAAACAATTACGTAAATAATGCGTTAATTCTGGCTGAAATTTGACTTGGAAGGATTTGAAGAGTAATACTTTCCAGGTTTCATATCAAATGAATTGTGACACCATCTCATAAAGATTTACCAGACTTATCGAACCATCCTCGTATTACAATGATTAAATAAATACAATTTTTCATTGTTTTATCGTTTTCTCTATCCTTATCCTATATTCTTAGTACAAATTTGGATATATGTTGGATACAAAACTGGAGCATAAAATGTCTTAACGATTTGTGTTATGGCGTCTTAAAGAGATCTTAAAAATGTTTTATGTTCCAATTTTAAACATTGTGCTATCTGAAATTGTCAAAATCAAATTGTAAATTGTTGACTTATAAATATCATGTTTCACATATTGTTTTATGATTTTATTTGGTTATTCCGGAAATATATAGAAACAAAATAGACCTATATTAATATATACAGTAGTATATTTAAAATATATAGAATTTATCCGAATTTAAAAAATACTTTATATGCAAAATATTACATCTTTCGATGCCATTCAAATTCAGCGATCTGTAAAACCTTCAACATAGCTAACAGTCACGTAACCACCGACATCACAGAAGCCAACAACTACTGTATGTAGTTATACTGTGTCTACATGTTGCACAATCGACTCTGTAAAAACTGAACTTGGCTACGAAATTTTGCCTCACTTAGCATACTCATTGACCTCTCACCAATTGCCTATCACTTCTTTAAACATCTCGATCACTTTTTACAGGGAAAAATCTTCAATCAAACTGCTGCTGAAAACACCTTCAGAGAAATTCAGAGAATCGATTCTAGAGTTCCAGAATTCTATGCTAATGGAATAAAGAAACTTCTATTTCGTTGGCAAAAATGTGTAGATCCTAATGGTTCTTACTTTGATTAATAAAAGTTTGTTGAATTTAAATATTTACATTTGAAGTTAAAAGTTAAAAATCGTTATTTTTGTAATAGCCTAATATTAAATTCTTTTTTTGCGTGTAATATAATATTCTGCTAGTCTTAATTACAATTTGTTATTTGGCAACCACAGCTATTTTAGCTGTATTACATGCAAAAAAAAAGGATTTAGTAATACTAGTTAAATATCAGTTGCTGGTTTAAACTCTGTTGTTATTGATAAAAGTTAGCTTTTTATTGAAGATAAAATATATTTGCTGCCGATATCCAACTTTATTTTAAAATAAAAAAATATTTAACATGAGCTGAGTAAGTACCTATTTGTCACTATCTTAGCCGCGTAACCAAACATTCAATTCGCAATTGTTTCTGGAATGTTGCCGGTTGCCATTTTATTCTAATAAAAAATATTTTTCGCTGCAGCGCTTAAGTTTTAACAGTTAATAAATTGAACTTTGGCAGTAATGACAGCATTAACTGTCCCTATTATAAGGACATGTTTTAACAGTCACAGCTCTATTTTAGCTGCGTTGACTAATCTTTTCTCTATGTATAATAGTTATACAATCAGTACGCCAGCTAATAGGAAAGTCAAAATGCAGCTACAGCTATTTTGATAGCTATATAGTTGCTGTGACAGTTAATAAAGAAGTCAAAATATAGTCATAACATTTTTAACTATATTGGTAACTGTACAGTCGCTAATAGCTAATAAAAAAGTCAAAATGCAGTCACACCTATTTTGATTGTACACATATGATAATTTTATCGTCAAAATTTAACTGTAATTTGTGTGTCATAACAAAGAGTAACATAAACTATTAGTTTTAGGTTAAATTTAACATGTATCAGCGATGATTAAACGAACTCATTCATTTAAGAGACTTTAAAATTATTACTTAAAGATTTATGTATCGTTTTATTTTATCTAATCAGTGTACTTATCAGTGTACTGAATTTGCATACGCGTTAGTATAATTATATGTACATTATAAATTGTAATAAGTTATCTTTAATTAATCAATAATTAATCTTTAAATCTTTGATCTAATTTAAGTAAGATTTTAAGTAAGACAAAGATACCGGATTGTTACAAGTTCATTTCTATTTGTAAAAAAATATTCTTTCATTGTATTTTAAATATTTGTACATAATTTCAAGTTAAAAATTAAACTTTCATTAAATATTAATTTATACATGAAGAATATTCTGTTTATTAGTTTTTATTTTATTCAGATTATCACTGCTGTAACGTATCGGCTAAGACAATCTCTTTACAGCAAAATAATCGTGCAATTGAATAACTGCAATATAATTTTTAAAGTTTAAAAATATTGTCCCATTTTTGTTACTATAATTTTATTAAAACGTTATAATAATTTTGTGGCGATAGTTATGCTAGACAAAAATGCTGCAGTGTAAGCTGCGACAACGTTATCGCAGATATTTTGAAGCTGCGTGATGGCTATAACAACTTTTCCGCAGCAAAATAATTGCACAGCCAAACGGCTGCGACATCGTCTTCAAAACCCAAAATTGTTGTCTCATTTTTGCTGCTACAATTTTGTCACAATGTCATAATGACGTTGTGGTAATTGTCATAGACCCAAATGCTGCGATTTAAGCTGGGACAATGTCATCGCAGTTTTAAAGCTTCATATGTTGGGAACCTTAAACATTGTTATGGTTTTTACCGGACATCATATATATGTTTATATATGTGCGTATATATATATATATATATATGTATAATTTATTAACCTGCATATATTGCTGTTGAGAAATTTGCTGCTGCATGTGCTGCTGTTGCTGTTGTGTCATATGCGGTGGTGCCATTACACTGCCCATTAAGCTCTATAAAAATGGGAATACATGTATTCTTTGTTCAAATTTACATTTTTTTTTCTATGATTCGAATTATTCTTACATGAATTATTAATCTCATAAAAATAAAATATCTTCATATATTAGTTCTTATACATTAGAGAAATAAAGAAAAATTTAGAGAACTTTTTGCATAGAATGTTTTACTTATTATATATTATTATAAGATAAGCCAAACGATAGTCTTATTTCATTTATAGAATGATGAATAATACATTAATCATTAAATTTATTAATTAATATATTAATTTTTGTCTATGTACTAATACTTATGTCATGAGAACAAGTATACAGCTCATAATTTCGAAAAAATTAGATTTGTTTTCTATAACATGTATTTGAATCTTTTTTTAAGTTCTACCATGTATTTGCAATAAGATTGTACTTGTTGAGGATTTCCTTGCATGGCTAAATGATGGGATGACTTTTTATTAACAGCTATTTGTTGCTGCTGTTGCTGATGTTGAGGCGACGAAGGTTGATGTTGAGGACTATAAACTTGATATGTAACATTTCCTGGCGCAGTATTGTTGGCATAGCTTGTGTATCCACTGTATTGCATTTGTTGTTGCGGCTGTGGTGTTTGCTGTTTTTCATTTTCACCTGCACCTTTGCTTACCAAAGATGCTCTGTACGCCGCGAGAGCTTTCAAATATTCCTTCTTAGCTGCTTCGGTTTTCTTTTTGTAATACTACATGAAAGTTTATATTTTAATTTACAACATGGGATATTAACATTACAATTATACTAATATGTCGCAATTTAAAAAACAATACTCAATTAATTATTAAGTAAATAAAAGAGATATGTAGGGTAATTAAGATTTTAGATACTTACATTTTTATGTTCAATGTCTAATGCATCCCACATTGACGCAACAATTTTAGATACTTCACCGAAGCTGGCGTTTGGATGTTTTCCCTTAATTACTGCCTGAGTATCTCTAAAGAAAAGAGCATACGCTGACACTGGTCTGAAAATCAATCATCAGCGTTAGATTATAATTTTAAGTAAATAATAATGTTCAGAGATTAAATTATGTTTAAAGGATTATGTTCAAAGTTTTTTTTAGAAATCTATTAGGTGTACAACTTTGCTTCCGCCGTTTTCTTATAGATGGCTTTAGCGGTAAGTGGTGGTCGAAATAAATAGATCATAGAGACGTCATACAATAAATTTGGGCATCTGTCAACATAACCCTATAGAAACATTAGTCGATTTGTGTCTGCATCATAAAGTTATTCTCGATTGAAAATGTCAGTTTACGAGCCAAATTTTCATTTGCGGGAGGTTTTAATTTTTTGCTTCAATATGAAGAAATCTG
>Ga0157364_1004347_pt1 | contig 14122 bp, 18 predicted proteins | sample AttsexASBM2_FD_111476 | JGI IMG/M metagenome (GOLD analysis project Ga0157364, IMG submission 111476) | Fungus gardens microbial communities from leaf cutter ant in Ribeirão Preto, State of São Paulo, Brazil - Atta sexdens ASBM2 | ecosystem: Host-associated > Fungi > Mycelium > Unclassified ... | reverse complement strand
CTTCTGAAAGTAACCGTTGAGCAGAGCGTCTGGCCGAAAGAGGTAGAAATGCTCATGACGCACGTTGGAGATACCAGCCAGCTGCCCGAGGAGCACGTTCGCCGCATTCGCCTGCATATCAGCCGCCTCTGGCTGGAGCGCGTGGCGCCGCAGCAGATCATCATTTCCGGCACGTTGCTGGTGAATAACTTCACCGATTACTTTGCGCGCCTGAAAGCGCAGGAGGCTGCAGCGTGAGAGAGATCATTGTTGATAACTTCGCCGAAGCGCTGGTGCGCGCCAACCTTCCCGAACTATGCCAAAGCCGTAAAGAGCAGGAGACAGCAGCATGAATAAGAATACATCCGCAGATGGCGCCCTGATGGCACAGAATGAGGCTGAGCGTCGTATTGCTGCCTGCATTAATGCATTTGAGGGCATTCCTACCGAGCGCATTGAAGGTAAGAATTTAGGGGAAATCCTCGCCGGAGAGGTGCGGCTTCACGGCGCCGGTCCGCGCGCTGATGGGGGATTCGGCTTTGAGTTTTCTGGTGGCGTTTGCCCGTTAATGGCCGAGGCCTACGCTGAGCAATTCAAACAGTCAGGTGCCATCAACTATCTCGAACTGCTCTTTAACCATTCTGATATTGGCCCGCTGACCATCACTATGCAGCGTGTTGAGGGTTTAACTCCGGCCCAAAAGTTAGCGCAGGCTGAGGCTCAGCGTGATGCTTTACAGCAAAAACTGGATGCGCTGGCGGCAGAGGCTGCTTACCTGCGAGGTGAGATTAAGCAGCACAGCCAGAGCACCCACTTTTGCGAGGTGTGCGGTAAAGATGATCCCTGCCAAACCGACGATGTTTGTCGTGCCCTAAGTCATCAAATGCCAGCCACTAACGCCTACCTCAACTCTGTGCGGGCTGATGGTGTGGAGATTCTGACAGGAAAACTGCAGCAGCAGATTGATGAAGGTGTTTTTGACGCTAAAGAAATCGGCGTGGCCGCTGGGGCAGTTTATGAAGGCGCTCAAATTGCTGCCCAACTCCGCGCCGGTAAGGATGCTGAGTGATGGCAAAGACCATGATCGATTTTACCGGTGCTAAATTCGACCTGACCGGTAGCAGCTGCAACGTATTGCCGGATGGCACCAGAAAGAATGAAGTTCAGCACCGCCGGATAATTCTGGCGGACGGCACCGAGTATCAATTTGACCGTTATGGCTGGTCACGCTGGTTTCCAAATAAAGACCGGCGTCGTTTTTCTGACAGCTCCGGCTACTGCCGAAAATGCAATGAACGGTATAGCTGGATGCTCAATCAGGGCTGGAAGGAAAACTTTAAGGAGGAAGTCAGCCATGCGTGAGCGCCCAATCATCTTTAACGCAGACATGGTTCGTGCAGTTCTCGACGGCAGAAAGACGCAGACGCGCCGGATCATCCAGTCACCGGCCAAAAATATGCAGGCCAGTGGGCAGAAAGTCATCGACTATCGCGAGCCAGGCGATAAGTGGTATGGCGAACATGTTTTCTCAATGCGTAACCAGAGCGGCACATGGTGCGATTACACCAATGAGCAGTTTCTGGCTAAGTGTCCGTTTGGTGCAGTAGGTGATCGCCTGTGGGTGCGTGAGACGTGGTCTGTCGTGAGCCACGCATTCGATGATGATGGCCTGATGATTGATTACATTCCTGATCGTCCGGCAAAGGCGGTGCATGAAAAGCCCTTCGGCAGAGGCTATTACTCTGGTTACACCATTTATGCTGCTGACGGCGATTTTACATGGGGTGACGATGATGGCTGCGTTGATGGCCGTTCATGTTGGAAGCCATCAATCCACATGCCGCGCTGGGCTTCCCGCATAACTCTGGAGATTACCGGCGTTCGTGTGGAGCGTCTGCAGGGTATTAGTGCGGAGGATGCCGCTGCTGAAGGCATTGAAGGTCGAGCAAAGATGCATGACTTTGGTGTGTTGTGGTCGTCCATCTACGGCGATGACAGCTGGCAGGCTAACCCGTGGGTGTGGGTCATTGAGTTTAAGCGTGTGGAGAATCAATTATGAAAACGCCTGATGTTAAATCAGCATTAAGGGCGCGCTTTTGCTCACCTGAATGGGCAATCTTTTTCGAAGTAGCTGACGGTACCGGTGCTAACCAGCGTCGCTGGGCGGATGCCGTCGCGATGAATATGTATCCATCACGGGGTCTGGAGATCCACGGATTTGAGATCAAGGTAAGCCGTTCTGATTGGCTGCGTGAATTAAAAAACCCTGAGAAGTCTTCTACGGTGCAACAGTTTTGTGACCGCTGGTGGATTGTAGCGCCAAAAGAGTTAATCAAGCCCGGCGAACTCCCTCCGACGTGGGGACATTACGACATCACACCAGCAGGAGTCATTCGCCGGGTAGTTGCTGCACCAAAATTGGAGGCATTGCCGACCACCAAAGCATTCATGGCTGCCATGATGCGCCGGGCTGGCGGAGTGGACGAGGCCGAGGTTCTGGCTGCTGTAGCGCGTGAGCGTGAGAAGCTGGAGGAGCAGTATCAAGGTCGCATTCAGAGTGAAGTTGACGCACGCAGTTATAAAGCCGCAGCTGCGCTTGAGAAACTGGCGGAATTTGAGCGTGAAACCGGGCTATCACTGGATGGCTATGGTGCCGTCAAGCAGATCGCCAATGCCATCCGATTTATCCAGCATACAGGGGCGCTGGCCACCTGGCGCGGGCTTGAAAGCATGGCTGCTGAAGCTGAGCAGTTTGCTGGGAAAGTTCGCGAATTTACCAGCCAAAATTCTATCTCAGACAGCATTTCAGATAACCAGAATCAGGATGGCACTCTAATCCAGGAGGCTGCGCAGTGAAAACTATCATCGTGACCGTAGAGCTTGAAGTCCCTGATCATGCGACCGACAAAGACATCACCGACTTCGTTGACGTTGAATATGGCCACTGCAATGGCATGAAGCTGGATAACCCGTGCCGCGGCGACAACTCGGAAATTATCGAAGCTAAGTGGAAGGCTGCCTGATGACCGACAAGCAAAGTATCCGTAACCAACTCGATGGGCTGGTCCTATATATGCACTAATATCCCAGCATATAATTTTCACGCTATGACAGGTAAGATAGCTTAAAAATTTTACTGCCTTCAGCTTCAAGTTGAGGTGTAAACAAAAAGCATACGCAAAGGGGAGGGTAAGCGGATGGATACTGATGAAGGGATGAAAATTATCCTATCGCCGGTGCAACTTGCGGCGCTTTTATCAGATAAAAGCGTAAGTGAAGGTGAAACGCTGAGCAACAGGCTTTATGGTGGTTTAGGGCTTGCGGGAGGCATTGTTGAGATGTTCGGGGCTGGTGCAATGTGCGTTGTACCTGAACCAACAATGTTAACCAAGGCCGGCTGTGTAATTGTGGGAACTCATAGTTTGGACACGGTACAGGCTTCTCTGCGGCAAGTTTGGACCGGGCAAGATACCCGCTCAGATACCTATAATTCTGCCGTATTATTGGCTGAATCCTTAGGTGCAGATAAAAACACAGCAATGAAAGTCGGATTCACGGTTGATGCAGCCATTCCAATCGCGTTTTCATTCGCTATCGGTGCTGAGCGCGTTATTGCGATCCGTAGTGGCAGGATAAACCTTTCTGCACATGAGGCTCCTCCGGGAAGCCGGGCAGGAGGACATACAATTGATAAACATGTTGGTAAAACAGCGGAAGAATTGTTGGCGAGGCTTGAAAGTAGCCCAAAGCTAAAATCATCCAGTAGCTTTAAATCTAAAAGGGATGCAGAGATTCTTATCTCAAAAATCTTACGAGATAATAAGAATCAAATTACTGCTATGGCGAAAGTTGTGCCATTAAACGCCAACCTGAAAAAATCCTTTGATATGAACTTTGCCAGGCAAGTAGGTATATCAGTTTCCAGAGGTTCAACTGAAGTGAAAGCCTGTTATAGAGTCAGGGTTGTAATTAAATTTGAGCGCTGGCAAGGAAAAGTTTATTTCGTGCTTACAGCTTATCCGATGGTGTAAAAATGAAAAAAATTAATGTTGATAACCTTGACGGTCTAATCTTTACCTACTTCGGCATGGATTATGAGTTACACGGCCCAGGTGATAGCATCGAGTCGCAAATTGATGCATGGCTATCTGAAACGCCACCTGCTTATCAACAAGGCCTAGTTGATGATATAGAGCAGTTTCAGTTTGAAAGCGATGATTTAGAAAAAGACTTTGATGAACGTTATGGTTTCGAGTTTTCCCCCGAATTATGGGGTACGACAATAGAGGGTTTCTTCGAAACTTTAAAGTTGAAAGTGGCTGAGTCACTTTCAAATAAAAATTAACCTTAGAGGAAAGGGTTGATTATTCTAGTCACTCGGCAATGGTGCCGAGTGCAAAGTAAATTAGATACGGCCATTCCAGTGCTTAATTACGTTTTTTTCTAGCTCGGTGAATAGCGCCCCTCTTATAATACTTCCAATAATAAATATCGATAGCAGTATAATGATGGATTTTGCTGATCCATCGACAAAAGAATCTGGGACATGATCGCCTGAATGCTGTATGAATGCACCCAGGAAAAAATAAGTAATAAATACGCAGATAAAACCAATCAGGCCAATGCGCGACGCCCATTCTGAAAGGCGATATACCCAGTATTTAAGTGGCATGCTTGCTTTTATTTCTTTTATTAAAATCTCATCAATTTGATGGGTTAGTGGTTTAAATTTCAAAAATAGCATAGTTAAACTACCTTTTTAAATTAATTAATAACGGGGTGGAATTATACCCCTCTTATGCCTATAGCAACTATAAACCTCTTACATTATTGTATGGCGAAAAGTTTATTTTATGCATAACTATATATTTTTCAAGATCTAGTTTAAGAAAGGAGCTGTAAATTTACCTTAGCATCTATTAGCAACAATAAGCTCCGATCAACTTTATTTTACGGTAAGTAGCTCTGCTAGGTTGGTTGTATAGCGGGGAGAAAGCATTTCACGTTTCATCTGCCATGAATTATCCGTTCCCTGCCCAGCAAACCACACTTTCCCAAGCCCCGACTTATTGATCTGATCCAGCGTCAGCATCAGCGCATCGGCGTTCGCGCGTGGTTGGTTTTCGCTGAACATATCGAGCTGCGCCACGCCTGACTGGTAAAAGTCCCCCAGCATAATGCCGGCTTTCGCATATCTGTAGCCGTCTCGCCAGATCGTATCCAGACCGCGGAGAGCAAAGCCGAGAATATCGCGTGTATCGCTTGTAGGGTATTCACAAGTCAGAGATGCGGTATTGGCGTATTGCGGCTCATTGCCGTGGCGACCAGTCGCGATAAATACGGTGATATGGCAGCATTTTGAACCTTGCTCACGCAACTTTTCAGCAGCGCGAGTCGCATACGTCACAATGGCGTGTTGCATATCCTCTAGTGCGGTGATGCGCTGACCAAATGAGCGGGAACAGACGATTTGCTGTTTTGGTGGTGGCGCGTCTTCCAGAGCAATGCAGGATTCGCCATTTAGCTCGCGAACAGTACGCTCCAGCACAACGTTAAAGTTTTTACGGATCATATTAATATTGCATTCCGCCAGCTGCAGTGCTGTATTAATGCCCATTTGCTCTAGCCGCTTTTTAATTCGGCCGCCAACACCCCAGACATCTGAGATATCAACTAATGCCAACAGCTTACTCTGCCGTACTGGACTGGACAAATCGACAACGCCCCCAGTTTTTGTCCATTTTTTTGCAGCGTGATTGGCCAGTTTTGCAAGGGTTTTCGTCGGGGCAAACCCGATCCCGATCGTTAATCCTGTTTCTTTCCTGACCCTATTCCGCATCTGACGGCCGAACTCTTCTAGAGGCATGTAACTTGCGATCCCGGTGGCATCTAAAAAGCTCTCATCGATTGAGTAAATTTCCTGACCGGGTGCCATTTCACCGAGGATAGACATCATCCGCTGGCTCATGTCCCCATAAAGGGCATAGTTAGAACTGAAGATGTGAACGCCGTTCTCGCGAAAAAACCGCTCATATTTGAAGAGGGGATCGCCCATTTTAATGCCGAGCTGCTTAGATTCCGCACTGCGAGCAATTACACAGCCGTCATTATTCGATACCACGACTATAGGCTTGCCCTCAAGGTCGGGGCGAAAAACCCTCTCGCAAGAGGCATAAAAATTGTTAGCGTCGGCGAGCGCAAACATGGGCTGTACCTTAAAATAAACACTGTTTTTTTATACAGTATTAAGTAAGGTCATTAAATTTTCAACTGCTGAACACAAGAGCAAGTTACTTAAGTTCTTGGCGCTACGCGACTGACTGCACACGGCAAGACTTTTCCGCCATCCAAAGTATATTTTCTGTGCAAAAAATAGCGTAACTTTTGTGCTGAGCAATAAAGCTGCGGTCAGCAAATTTTTGAATTTTTTTTCCTGGATGTTGACAAGGACTTGGAGCCTTGAGAAACGCGGACTTAGGAAAATTCCCCCTGAGCGATCAGTAAAATCGCCGCTGCGTCAAGGCTTGTTAAGTGCCTGGAACTTATTAGAATGTACATCATGTAGCCGGTTCCTTGTTTGAAAGAACACCACATGTAGTGTTCATTCAAAGAATCGCGTACATGAAGCTATCTGTGTATACATCGAATTCTGGATATGAAAAAGCCCAGCTAAAAGCCAGGCTTTTCGAACCAAACATGGGTTGGTGGCCCATAGATGGCTGTACCGCACTTATCTAACAGGTTCGCGTAAAGGATATAGCTCTAAAGGCGTAAGATCAAAAATTTTTGGGCCTTAGACTCCGCTGAGAACTTAGCTACATGAATTTCCAAAGTATTGATTTTTGCAAGTCAGGTATTTACGGGTGGTGCCGAAATACCTCCCTCATAGGGAAAAATACCGCACTTGTCTAACAGGTTGAGGCATGTAAGGCGCATCAGAGGAAGGGTGGCGCGCTAGGTATTCTACCCGGCCCAGAATTAAGGGTTTAACCGGTGCAGATAGTGGAGAATGTCATGAAAGACATTTTATTCCTGGTATGCAAATTGGTAGGGCCACTCTCAGTGGTCATCGGCCTCATTTACGACTACATTCATAAGCGCTAACAGGACGGCCACCAGTCAAGGCTGGTGGCTCCTCTCATGGAGGCTCAACTTTCACCATGGGTGCCATTAAAACCTAAGCCAGCCATATCAGTTAATGCATAAGCAACTACCCCCCAGATTGGTAACTCTTCATCTTTTGGGAGTAAGATCAGCACGCCATCACCATTTAATTCCTGAAGGGCAGGTGCAGGTTTTATTAACAGGCGACGCAAGACCAACTCATCATTAACATTGGCAACGATTATATTCCCATGCTGGGGTGTTAAGCTGCGGTCTATAGCCAGTAGTGTACCTTTTACAATTCCAACATCTGGATAATCGCTCACGCTGCGCAGCAGAAAGGTTGAATGCGGTGAAAGCGTTACTAAATCACCAAAATTTAGTCGTTGCTCGGCATAATTTTGAGCTGGATTCTGAAATGCCATGTTTTCACCATTTTTCAAAAGCTTAGCCATTAATAATAGCTCAAAATTGCAGGGGTTCAAACTGAGTTGCATACCTCATCGCCCGAAAAAAGGCCAGTCCGCCAAAGTGCCGGCAAGGCTGTTAAAATAAGCAGTATGCGCAATTTAAGCGCGCTCAGTAAGGGCAACATCAACTATCAGGAAATGAATATGACCCATGTTTTTCGCGCATTACAGGCATCCGCGCTGCTACTGGCGACCTTATCAGCCCAAGCAGCTGATAAGCGCTACCACTGCGATATGACACGCGGCGTATTGAGCGAAAAGGCCAACCAGTTAGCGGGAGGAGTTGATCTGACGCTAAAGGCTGGTGGTTTTGAGGTTTACAGTGCTTACACCCGACAGCGCAACGTGGTCACTGGCATGATCCCGACAAAACCTGGGGCGAGCACATACCGGAAAGAAGAAGCTAACGGGGATCTGGTCCTGCTCTCTACCAGCAGAGGCAGCCCATACGTGTCGATCCTGACGAAAGACGATGATAAAACGCCGTGGCTGCTCATCATCACTAGCTGCCGGCTGAAGCAATAATCAGGGGAGAGATATGCCCAAAAGTGTCTGTGAATATTGTGGTGGCCATGCAAATTTGCTTTGTGACAGCACCATTGCCTGGCTCGGCATGAAGCTGTGGAACAGGGAGCGATCGCGTAAGAAGCTCGATGCGAAGAAGCACTACACCTGTGATGCGTCTATCTGCAACAGCTGCGCTACCCACCAAGGTAGAATTATTTACAGTTTTGGCTCTGACACGATTGATATTTGCCCCTATTGCGCGGAACGCGAGGAAGCGGCGGCAGGCGACAACAGGAAGATCTGGGTAATCTGCGCCACGCTGGAAGAGGTGAAAGACGTTCGCCGCGCTCATACTGTAGGGCGCCGGCGCTGGTGGATGAAGCGGCAGAAGCCGGTGCAGGGCGGCGGGCAAATAACGCTAGACCTGTGATATTGCAAAATAATAAAAATTAGTGTTATATGATTCAAGTGATAAAATCACCGTGCCGGAATCCGCCGGCGCAGTGAGGAATCACCGATGTTTAAAACCCTCTGGCTGGCGATCGCCGTCCTTTTCTCCTGATACCTGTATCAGTGCGTATCACATCACGATGCCGCGATGCTTAAGTCTCTCGCTGTACTGGTGGGCGGGGGCATCTTACTGGAACTGGTCATTTCCCTTTTTATGATGCTGCCTATGGGGTACAGCGATAATCCGGCCAAGTTCATCAGTGCAGTTAAAAACATGCGCCTGGGCTTCTGGCAGATGCTGATGAGCGCCATCTATCTGGCGCTGGCGCTGTTCAATGCCTGGTTGCTGGCCAGAGGCAGCTACAGCATACTGGCGGCAGTGTCAGCGATGACAGCGTGCGCAGTATTTGGTTTGAAAGTGATGTTGTGGAAGACGCTGAAGGATTGCATGGACAACTGGCAAGCGCCAGTTAGCAGAGACAAAAAAGGCCGCTCAGCGCGGCCCTTTCTTTAAGCTGCTACCACTTGAGGATATTTGGTAGCATCTTCTGCGACAAGGATAACCCCGTGCCGGCTTTTATCAGGATGAATGCTCCAGATCTCACCCTCAGGGATACAACCGCCGTCATAGCGGATTTTCGTACCATCATAAGGGTAAAATTTACCTTCATCTGAATCCAGAACAAACACAATCAGCTTGTCTGATCTGCGGGCGATGCGCTGCCACAAAGCTTTGCCGCCTGCATAGTGAACATTGTCGCTCATCAGCGTGATATTTTTGTTCAGGACCAGTGCTTCATACATCAGTGAAGCCAGGCCGATATCACGCATTTCGCCTGAAACCAGCACGCCTTCTACCTGAACGGCATCAGTATCCTGCCAAAATTCTTTAACGCTCAGGATGCCGTCCATTTTTTCAGGGCGACCCAAATCAAGCCAGGCAACTACGCGGTGACGCGTGTCGTTATCCAGCATGGTTAATTCGGCCTCAATAACGGCGGCTTTGGGCGTTTCTGCATCGAAGATAACCAAGTAGGTTTTGTCCGAGATGACAACCTCTTCGATGATTTCGAAACGACGCTGTACCGCACTAGGGCTGTAGGACGTCGGTAGTATCGTCATATTCGAGTCCCCCAAGTTAAGTACCGGCATGTTCATTCCTGATAATGTTAGTTCATGTTCAATAACTGTACTTTATCATTTTTGAGTAATTGGTATAGATAAATTTATCCCCTTTATTAAGGTATTTGAGGGGTTTTTTAGTAATCATGGACAGGTAAACGGTGAAAATGGCAATAAAAAACCGCCAAAGAGAGGCGGTTTAAGGGCAGGGAGTTTCTAACCAAGAAAAACAATACAGTTTGCCAGAAAATAATAAATAAATTAGTGTATGGACGCAACCACACCAAAGTAATATGACTTTAAGGCGCCTCAAGGCGCTTTTTTATTGCGCAATCCGGTCGCTCCGTTTGGCTGGTGGTCTGAACGCTGATATGATGCGCGCTGTGTCCGTACATGGGCACTCTTAACTCCCTGCACATAAGGCGCCCCGAGCGCCTTTTTTCTTGCCCTGTCGCGGCGTTGCTTCAAACAGTGTGTAGTTTTTGAAGAAAGTACCTGCTTATAATCCGCACAAATAAAAATGTATTAGTGTTTATTACGGGTTGAGAATGACGCGAACGTGCAACAAGGTCACGTCCTGGGAAATCTCCCGGTATATGCTGGAGCAGGCGAGGCCAGTCACTGCCCGGGAAGTCACGCAGGCCATGCGCGACCGCTATCCCCATCTGGAAGCTGATCAGCGCGCAATCTACCTGCGGATGCGCTCCATATGCCAGTCACGGTGCTCTAACGGGGTGATGAACACCGACACGCGGCCGATGACCTTTGAACTGTCCTACATCGATGATACTTACTTTCTGGGGAGAATCAGCTCGTGCCGGATGGACGCGGTAAGAAGAGAGTTAATGCATCTGAGCAAGGAACAAAGGGAGCGCCGCGGGACTGAAACCCGCCAGGCTGCGCTCCGCATATTGAACGATCTGGCTAAGCGCCGCCAAGCTTTTTGAAACGCTGGGCAACGGCGCTGGCGGCCGGGTTCGCTGGTTTCGCTGGCTCTGCTGGCGCTTCCGCCTCAGGCTCATCGCTGGAATCAACCTGCACCGGTTCAGCTGCTTCAGCGCTGGTGGCCGCTGGCGGACGCGCTTCTTCCGCTGGCGCTGGCTGGTGGACCGGCTTAATGGCAGCAGCTGCCTGACCGGCCGCCGACCCCGCCGGCACAACCGCCATATTCAGGCGCAGCGCCATCGTGCGAAGGATCAGATCCTGCTTCTCCGCCTCGCTCGCCGAATGGAACACATCGTTATCAAGAAACGATAACACGCTGCCCAGCCCGGCCTCTTCGATCATGGCGCCCGAGCGAATCACACCAGACGTTCTCTCACGACGGAGAATGGCGCTCTCCTGAGCGCCGAGGTATTCCATAACGCGCTTAACGGCTGGCGACTGCTGCGTGAGCGTCGTGACGTTAAACTGCATCGTGATACGGCGTGCCGTCATTCATCATCCTCCAGCTGCTGCGCTTCGCCGGCGGCCAGCAGGTGCACCCCGCGCACAACAGCCAGTTCCGGATTCTCAGGAATATAGACGAAGCCGTTAGGGAACCATGATTCTGCAAAATTCGGCATGTAGTCGAGCTTGCCGCCCAGCCAGTTTGCGCCGCCGCCCACGACCAGCAGGCAGTCGATATCACTCAGGTTGCGGTGCATACTGCGGATATCTTCTTTAATGCGCTCAGAAAGCTCGCTGGCGGCTTTAAGGGCCAGGTGCTGGATGTTGATGCGCTTTTTCTCCATCGCCTTGATAGCGGAGCCGATGAAGCCGTTATTGATGATGGAATCCAGCGCGGCAGGGCTGATCTCGCGCGCCTCGTTGATGCCCAGCTTTTCCTCTTCCTGCTCCAGCAGCTCCTGGAAGCGGTCAAGCATCACGTGAATACCGTTTTCCGTCGTCAGGCGATCGATAACCTCATCGTTCGGGTCGAGCATGGCGATGTCACAGGTAAAGCGGCCGATATCCACCACGATAGAATACTGCACGCCTTCCAGCGCCTCGTTAGGAGTGCCGTCATCGTTGAAGCTGGCGGAGACGAAAGCGGGCACAGCCTCAGGCCAGATTTTCACTTCGACGATGCGCGGCGGCTTCACCTTGCCGCTGTAGCTGCTGACCGGCTGCATGAGGGATTCTTTTTTGGCGTTAATGCGCTTCTGGTCAACAGTCTTGCCCGCGCCGTAATACTGGTTTGCCGGCAGGGTGTCAGCCAGAATGACGTCACGGTCTTCCAGGCCAGCCTTAACCAGTGCGTCAATGATTAGCACGCGGTTGGCGTCAGAAATTTGGTATTGCGGATCGCAGGTATCCACTAGGTCCATGCGTGAGCCGGTAGAAGTCACCGAGAACACCTGATCGTCACCGGTTCGCCAGGTAGAAAGCGACTCTTTATTGCCTTGCTGCAGGTTGCCGCGGCGGATCACAGAGCGCATTAGGAAGGATTTCACTTCGCCATCAGGCAGCGAGTAGCGCACTGCGATATTGCCTGAACCGCCATCAACTGCGACAAGAATCGGGTGTTTCATTGGTAATGCTCCTTAGATTGACAAGAATATTGCAACGGTATCGTTGCACTGCGACACAAATAATACAGTAGTTTTAGCGCTGCGCCATCCCTTAATGCCCGTTTTTACAGCTATTTCTGGCTGACTGATCACGTGATCACCAGAATGATCAGGCAGTGATCAACCCTCCGTTACATTCAGTATGATCAAATTAGTGTTTATTATACTGGTAGCGGCGCACTGATGAGCTGGGACGATCACAAACAGAACTATAAAATGCTGGCGGCCTCAACCGGCATGAGCATCGCGGAATACGCCGCCCAGCACGGCCTGAACCCCAATACGGCGCGCCGGTACCTGCGCAGCGGTGACGTTCAGCCGGCCGGGAAAAAGGTGGTGATCAGCGCTGGTGGTGATCAATCAGGTGATCAGGGGGCTGATCACGCTAAAAAGGCCACGCGCAAACCTACCGAAAAGCAGAAAAAGAAGGCGGCCGCCCGCGAGAAAGTCAGTAAATACGCTGGCCAGCCCGCACGAGGCAGGAAGGCAGTCGCGCAGCCCACGCTGCAGATTATGGGCGAAGTGATCTCCCGGGTCCGTGATCAGGTGCCGCAATATGACTCTGACGGCGCGCTGGAAGAGGCCGGACTCATTGATGCCACCCGGTTTCTGGTGCCGACGCCGGACGATATGTCCGAGGCGCGCGCGCTGCTGGAAAAGGCCGGCGCCGACAACATCGAGATGATCACCCTGGAAAAGTCGCTGGCGCACCTGCTGCTGCTTGAGCGCGGCCGTGAGCAGATCATCAAGCTCTATGGCGAAGTCAGGGAGGTAGAGAAAGGCGAAACGCCGCCGGTGATGAAGCTCATGGGTGTGTTCCTGTCCACCAGCGAGGCGATCGCCAACCTGTCCCGCACCATGGCCCAGCTGCGGCAGAGCTATCACAAGGAACGCCGCGACCAGGAGAAACACGATCAGAAGCTGGGCGAGCCGGCCATCATTAAGCGGGCATACCGCATGCGCAAGAGTGAAGGCTGGTCTGCCCTTGAAACAGCTGAGTACATCGAGATGCACGGCGGGAAGGTGCCGCCGCTGCTGCTGGAGCTGGTACGCACTGAGCTGAAGGCGCCGCCAGAGAAATCGACCGACACGGGCGAAACCTCGCCAGCAGAACTGGATCGCCGCGCGCGGGAGCGCCAGGCAGCCCAGGCGGCCGAGCAGGAGCGGATGATCGCTGAGAAGCGCCAGAACGTCGCGCATATGCTCGACGAACTGGGCGTGGGTGATCTGGATGAGAACGGCGCGCTGAATGATGCCGCCCTCGCCGCGCCGTTCGCCGATGATGAAGAGCCAGACGAGGCGCTGAACGCCGAACTGTATGGCGATAATGACCAGTGGGACGACCTGCCGGAGCACGAAGACGATGGCGCGTAAGGTCATCCGGTCGGTGGTGACCGACCCGCGCTGGGAAGAGCTGGTGGTGAAGTACCGCTATGACTGGGTGACGGCCATCGAGGTGCTGTTTGACCGCCAGCTGACCTGGCAGCAGGTTGAAATCGTCAGGGCCGTGCAGGAGACCGGCAGCTGGACGTCGGTGACATCCGGGCACGGTACCGGTAAATCAGACGTCACCGGCGCCATGATCATCTGCTACATGCTCTTCTTCCCCAATGCGCGCGTCATCATCGTGGCCAACAAAATCAAGCAGGTCATGACGGGCATCTTCAAGTACATCAAAACGCACTGGAAAGCAGCGCTTAAGAACTTCCCATGGCTGGCTGAATACTTCGTGCAGACGGATACCAGCTTCTTTGAGATCACCAGCAAGGGCGTATGGGAGGTGATCCCGAAGGGCTTCCGCCTGGGTAACGAGGAAGCGCTGGCGGGCGAGCACGCCGAGCATCTGTGGTACATCGTGGATGAGGCCTCAGGCGTCTCCGATAAGGCATTCGGCATCATGGAAGGCGCGCTGACGCAGGACGATAACCGCCTGCTGCT
>Ga0157364_1004346_pt1 | contig 14123 bp, 8 predicted proteins | sample AttsexASBM2_FD_111476 | JGI IMG/M metagenome (GOLD analysis project Ga0157364, IMG submission 111476) | Fungus gardens microbial communities from leaf cutter ant in Ribeirão Preto, State of São Paulo, Brazil - Atta sexdens ASBM2 | ecosystem: Host-associated > Fungi > Mycelium > Unclassified ... | reverse complement strand
GCCGAAAGGAGGTAATGGAAAAATCGAAGACGACTCTGATGGCTATACCGACAATAGAGTTCCAGAAATGTTTCGAGAGCTGGATCAAGCGCTGGCATAAGTGCGTTGCAGTCGATGAGGAGTACTTTGAAGGGAACAATGTCACTTTTGATGAATAAAACTTGTATTTTGAATTTTCTGAATGAATTCCGGGAACTTTTTGATCAAGATAAACGGTTTTGTTTCCAATCTTATTGTTTATACACGCTCGTCTACAATGCGTAACTCTCTATTCGTATCGGTTATTGTGAAGAATATTGCTAAGGTCTCAGTAGTCTAAAGGCTTAGGAATGCAAGAGATCCGGGTTCGACTCCTGGCCGACATAATATTTTTTGCAATAAGTTTGTTGCAGTTGTTTAAGATTAATTTAGGAAATTTGGGGGAATTATTAATATTTCAGATTGATTGCGTTGAAAGTCCGATAATCATTGGCACACACTTATCATTTTTTTAAAATTAATTCATTTATGAATATATATAATAGTTCAACATCTTAACATTCAGACCATAGTGATGCTTCGTAATGTATTGTTGTGCCGGTATTTCACGGCACGGTTCAGAATCCACAGAGGACTTCGAAGGGTTATTGAATAGTAGCTTTGTAATTTTAAAATATAAAATATATTTAACTTTACACATAACAACAGTGGTTATTTCGTTACATTTCCACTTAGCACTTTCCACGTCGCGGTAGATACTGTTATAAATTCATTTAAACGACGGGCAGAATAACACAAGTTTCTTTAAATTTCTGACCGACGATCGCGTCCGCAGTTGCGCTTATATTCAGGATTTTTCGAGTCATCGTTGAAACGTTCTTTTTGGCCTGTCAGCATTCCGCATATCGGGTGACGATAGCTTCCGTGCCTTAAATTTACTATTTATATTCGTTCAGGATCTTCTTTTATATTAATTATTTAAAAGTAAAATTGAGTATATTTAATTTAATCTGTTTCGTCAATTATTTAATCGTTTATATTTATCGCACGTTCGTGGCGCAATTGTCACTTGTGCACAATTAGAACTCGTAAATATTTAACATAAATAGGTCTTGTTTTCAATTTTATTGTAAACTATATATAGTTCTTATGACATGTAGGATGATTCGAATAGAACGATAAATCTGCCCGAAAACGGTTTTTTATGGAACCAATCTAAAATAGTCTTTATTGATGATAGATAGATCTAAAAAATTCAAATCTGAAGTCAAAAAAGTAAAATTGCAAATATGACTGATGAATATTTGAAGTGATTATGAATTTGAAGTCAAAATTATACAATTTTATAATTATATAATAAAACGGTTTTTAACTACAAAATCATTTTCAATTTCGTCGGTCATATTTGACCTTACAAAAGTTGAATTTTATAAATCCAGTGAATTTTATAAATCCAATTCTAGAATTGCAACCATTGACTTAAAACTTACGAGTACCTAATTTCATCAAGATCAAATCATTTTTTGCATTGATCCGCCATTTTGGATCCGCCATTTTGAATTTCGAAAATCTGAGGTCAGATTCATAATTGACTACTTCGAAAACCCCCCGAGTATCCGGTTTCATTCTGATCAGGTTACATTTTGCAAATTGATCCGTTATTTTGAATTTTGAAAATCAAATTCGTCATCAGCGACTCCGAAAATCCCCGAGTAACAAAAGATTGTGCCTAGTTTTATAGGAGAAATTGGGTCCCGGGTGAACGACTTTGAGACATGCCTAAAATTTTAAGGTATCGAAAGAGAATCAACAATTTCATAAATCAAACTTTATAGAAGAAGTTTTCTGAGTGCTAGAACTCCAAAATTTAATATTATGACTATGTACCACTAGTCTTATTCAATTTCTCTGCGTCTAGAACAACTCTCCGCGGTGACGGCAATAACGGACCAAAGACATTGAAGTAATAATCTAAAATGTTTATTTGATACAGTTTATTAATCCGGCTAAGTTTCTGGTCGCGATTTGTGCCGTCATGTCACAGAAATTCGGATTTGCTTATAATTACGGTGACGTCCTGGAAGGGGGGGGGGATGGATAAGCGGTGAATGTATGAATCAGGATAAACTATACCAAAAGGGATTACCGTACCAAAAGCTGATTTACTTTGAAGCAGCTACTGATCGCGATGATATTCACTGTAGACAATGTGAAAAATATTTAAGAAAACCAGTCGCGTAAACATTAGTTGGCTGAAGAAGTGCTAGATTTCTTGGAGCCTAGTAGTTCCACAAGAGCTCCACTCAACATATTTAAATATATATGTCATGCCTGTTGATGTCATTATAAAAGAAAACGCAATGAAACAAGAGATGAAAACGTTATAGTTAAAAATACTGAGCCGCAGTCTTTTTGTCAATTAAAATCTTTTATTTCATACTTTGAGTGTCTCTTTCTCTTCATCGATTAATATATATATATCATTTATAACTATTCATTTGGAGGAGTCCAAAAAAAGTTTAGTTATCTTTGTCAAGATTGAACATATTCCATATACTAGATAATTCGAGAAATCAAATAAAACCAATCCTACATGGTACACAATATATGGTCATAATAGCGAACTGTTGTAGTACTCAAGGGACTTATTTTAAAGTTATTAATATGGAACTTTTTAATTCTTTTTTTATGCTCTACAATCCTAACTAGATCTCAATGCTTCAGTCGGAACCCAACTGGACACAGTCCTTTCAACTCAATCCTATATAAAGAAGAATATGTGTTTCAAAGAGTCCGGATTTTAATCAATAAATATAAAAATTTTTTATTCATTTCCTAAAATTGAGACTATAGGTTTTTTATTTCTTATATTAAAAACAACTTATTGTATATGTAAAATTTCAGATCAATTGCGAGAGGGGGTTCATTCAGAACTATATCCAAATCTTTGAATTATTTGATTTAAAAAAGTGATGTTTAAATTAAAGAAATGACGTTAATTAAAAAAATTTTTTCTTCGCAACAAAGAATCATTTCTTTGAATTGACGAAATCTTTCTTTGGATGCGCCGATTATTTGTGTACGTATATGCAAAAAAATATTCTAGTGCTAAGAGAAGATGCAACTTTTATTCTTTTTGTTTTTGAGTGATAATTATCTTTATAAACAATATTTTTTTGATAACATAATTTTAAAATACACTTACATTATTTACTTGAAATAATAAATAATATTTATGTAATATTTTTCTATGTGTTGGGAGAAGCGTTCCTCAGCCTTGTAACTTCAGTGCCCATGAAGTGTGGGGAGGGAGGGGGGGTTCTTATCCGTCGCTATGATATATATATTTTTTGTATTATCTTAGGGGGGAAATGTCCTAGAGAAGTTATTTGAGAAATAAAAATAAATATCTCGTTGATTATGGAGAAAATTGCAAAATGATAGATTTTTTTACTCAGTTTAGTCCGTTTTATCTGTCCATGAAGTATTTGGAGATTATTCTGGGATCTTGTGTATATGTATGTGATCGATCGGATAATGCTATATCTGCATTTATTAATTGGAGGTTTTAGAAATCTCCCAGAAACTTTGCATTTACAAAAGAACTATACAGAAACATTTCAGATATAAGATTTTATTCAAGGTAGTTATAGAAATATTGTAATTGTAATATTTTAAAGAAGATAGTTTCAGAGATATTACAAATGTGATGATAGATAATTGTAACATTGGAAAGTCCCTGAAACGCAACTGAAACATTCCGTATTATCAGAATTATTTTTGTATCTCCAGATATCTGCTTCTCTCTTCAGATTTTTCAGCTCCACTTCTCTTTTTTCTTTTTGTCTCTTCTTCAACTCTCTCAGCTTTTTTTTTCTCGATATACTTCTGTCTGTCTAACTTGTCTCTATATTTTATATATTTTTTGTACTTCCCTTTTCTTTTTGATATAATTTCTGTTGCCCACCAATTTTTGTTGCTCAATTCTCTTTTCTTTATTTTAATCTTCTTTTTTCCCAAAGTACAATTTTCTCTGTTTACTTTCTATTGTCTTCCCCTTATTCGTTTTACTTGAACTTCCTGTGTTCTTTGATGCCATACCTCCAATCTTTACTCTTGTAAACATGTCCAAAACCTTATTTTTCACCTTGTGCCTATCTTCTTCTTTAGTTTGCTTTCTCTATCTCTAATCTTTACTCACTCGTTTAAGTATCTTATTATTATTATGATGTAAATTACACTCAATTGTACTGAATTATACATCTTTTATTCGAACTACAATGGGAATTTTGTCAATCGTACAAGAGAAGACCGTCATACATTAATATAAAACAGAAAATTACAAAAGCAATGAGAGCCCGAGAAAAGAATTATATATATAAAAACATAAAGACACATTTTTAGTGCTACACTCTTGCTGCTGTCCATTATTGAACCAATCATGGACTTTCTAGTAACTTTATCAACTACAAATGAAATTAAAGGAGGACTCTTATCAATCTTAGTTAATAGATGACACAAGTTATTTTTCACAACAATTAAGCTCTAAACATAATGCGAGGCAGCGATAAGAATAGCAATAGGAATGGTAGAGAAATAAACGATATATAATTGTCGCCTTCCTTTGCATAATGTCGTGAAAGAAATAAAAATGCCAATTAATCTGATCTCGTATATAGATTGTAGTATATTCTTTCATCTACTTCAAAATTATAAATACACATAAATATAATGAAATATCTGAACGCTGATTGGTAGGCTATAAAGCGATAGACATAGAATTCCAACTCGTCGAAAATTTATTGCTATTGTCTTATTTTGTGTTTCCTTTTGTGTGCACTGATACATGCATTCCTTAATGTTGTTCCTATCGCTCTCGCTATTGCTATTGTTATTGCTGTTACCTCGCATTGTATTTAGAGCTTAATTATTCTCGTTATATTCAGATTGAATGCACAAACGCATACACTATCTAATTGAATTCCCTGTAAAATAATAATATATCAATAAAATTCAATACTTAATATTACGATTAAATTACGAATTATATTATTTAATTACGAATACAAATTTTAATTTATTTATATATTTTTTATGTGTAGGTAAGAGCACAACATCAAGAACGTGCTATTGATTTTTTATCAAGGGAATTAAAAGTTTATAGTCCAAAAGATGCTGAAGAACGCGTTTTTTTTATTTCTGCAAAAGAAACTCTTCAAGCTCGTATGCAAGAACAACGTGGGCAACCTGCTCATAGTATGTGTTCCAAAATTACTTATGTTATTTATAGTTTTTTTACAATTTAAAATCATTTTTTATTATATTTAGATTAACTAATTTTAAATAAATTAATTTATTCATACTGTATACAGATGGTGCGCTAGCAGAAGGTTTCCAAAATCGATATTTTGAATTTCAAGATTTTGAAAAAAAATTTGAAGAATGTATCTCAAAATCTGCAGTAAAGACTAAATTTGAACAACATTCTCAGCGTGGCAAACATATTGCAATGTAAGAAAGCGAAAGATCTCTATATATATATATATATATATATTTTTTTTTAATCTCTTTTAATTGATATCAGAAAGAAGGAGAAGAAATATTCCATAGAAATCCGTTTTTTATATTTACAAGAAAATGTAAACTGATCATTTTTATCATTTATTGCAGGAAAATACGTCAAGCATTAGATGAGATATTAGAACGAACACAAAAAATGCGAAGTGAACAGTTAAATATCAAGAAAGAGCTTCATGATAAATTAAATTTTACAGAGCAACAACTAATGCTATTGACTCAAGAAATGAAAGATAAAATTCATCATATGGTAGAAGATGTAGAACAAAAGGTTTCTAAAGCTTTAAATGAAGAAATTCGGCGATTAGCCGTCCTAATAGATGAATTTAGTGTTCCATTTCATCCTGAACCACTTGTTTTAAATGTATATAAACGGGAACTTCATACACACGTAGAAAATGGTTTAGGTGATTTTGAATTATATATTTGATGATTTGATATGAGGATGTTATTTGACAAGTTCAAAAATGTTTGTTATTTTTTTATTTCAGGATCAAATTTACGAGCCAGACTCAGTACTGCTTTAGCATTAAACATGGAAAATTCGCAGCGAGAAATGACCGAAAGAATGTCAAGCTTATTGCCTGAAAATAAAAGACAAATGTCACTTAACATTTTACCACGACGAGAACCATTCGAAATATTTTATCGACTGAATTGTGACAATTTATGTGCAGACTTCCATGAAGATTTAGAATTTCGTTTTTCATGGGGTTTTACAGCTATAATTAATAGATTTGCAGGAAAACAGAGTCAGAGATTAACTATTACTAATTATCCGCAAGAGGTAAGTTGTGGAATTTTGGTCAATTTTGAATTACTTTTTTTAATGTTGAAGCATCCATAATATGGCAATAAAATTAATTAAAAGTTATTTTAAAAATATATATTATTAAAATATATATTATTATTATTAAAAATATATATATGATTTTATAAGAATTTATTGATCTAAATCTGAAAATAATCTCTTTGCTACATCACCTACAATTCTTTTACGACAAAAAATTAATTCTTAGAATATATTTTAAGTTATTTAAAATAGATTGCAAAAAATTTACAAAAATTGTACAACTTAATTATTTACATTTAAATCTTATATAAAAGGTTTAATAATTCCTTTTCTTTTTGCCAGAGAAGTTATGTCTGTAGCTTTTCTTTTTGTATCTTGCTTTTCAATTTTCACGATGTAATATCCAACAATAATGTCTCATTATCATGGGAGAGTATATATATTTTTTCACTATGCACTTTAAATCCGCATTCATATTTTATAGATCATGAGAAAATTAAATGTAAAATTAAATATAAAATAATTGTGTGGTACATATTTTTATTGTGTTTTTCGAATTTAAAACTTAAAAATCAAAAATATAATCAGCACATGCTAAATCAAAAAGCAATATAAAATTGATAAAATAAACTATAATAAAAAAAGATTACAATTTTAAAAGTATATTGCCATTTTTTGTCTATTTAATGCCATTTTTCTCAAAATTATGACGTAATAATCAAACTTAGACAGTATATTTATATTCAGCAAGCAAGAAATAGGTAAAATTAGAAATAGATAAAATTAGAAATAGGTAAAAAAACAGTTTTTTCTATGTTGTTCTAGATAGTTTTTATAAATTATAAACAGTTAAAGATGAAAATTAGCTTAAAAAAAACAAATAAATTGTCAAAATATTATTCAATTAATTTAAAATAGCTTGCATTTTTTACTTGTTCTAATTACAAATTTTTTTTTAGTAAATTTTATATAATTTAAATTTTATTTTCACATATTTAATTATATATAAAAATATATTTTAAAAAAGGATGAAGAAAAAATCCTAAAAATCATAAAATGACTTTACATTGTACAAAAATACATAAAAAAATTGTAAATTTATAATACTTTTAATTTTTATCTTTTGTGATTTTATCAAAAAAATTAATTGAAAGGATCTCGCATAGTTCTTATGGAAAATGTTCCTCGGTTAAATTGGCTGGAATTAAAGTATGTTGTCCTCGAACAAAAAAAAATCTCAATAGGCACGACTCTCTAAATTCAATACTCTCTAAATTCAATACTTTTCTGTCCAGAAACATTTAAAGTGAAAATCAATAGTTGTATCATGTTTCTTCACGAAAAGTACTTAATAAAAAATAACTTTATTATAGTGTTTTGGAAAGTTCTTGTCATCGGCTATTACATTCTGGAATAAATGTTCCATTAAAAAAAATCGACTTTGATCTGATCTTGGCGATCCCACCTAAAGTCAAACAGACAAAATCAGTAAATAAATCTTTTCAAGCCCTACAATTTTTGTCCGAACACTTTTATGATTGGATCTTATTTTGCGAAGATAAAAGGATGATACGGGTGGTTTGTATATAAACATTCTATATAAACATTCGGTATATATATACAGGGTGTCATGAATATATGGCCTCACTCCCGAACAGATAAAACACACTAAATTGAGTTGAAAAGTCCTCTACCATTTTGTAATAATTAATGATATTAACGTTTAAAGATAGCCGAATACGCGCATCCGTCCGACTTACTATTGCTGAAGATATGGCCCATTGAGCGTACAACACGTAAGCCTTGAGAAGCGGGGATGGCCTAGCAGGCGCGCTTACATTCTCGTGGCGGTGAGCCGAATGCTTGTCCCATTCCTCGCGCGCCAAACTATCGATGGCTATATTCGGCGCTTTAGAAATAATATCGATTAGAAATAATCTCGATTGCGAAAATTGGGAAATGATTAAGAATTGTTGGAAAAAATTCAATTTAATTCGTTCTGAAGCATGCATACAAAAAAATGTTACGTAAATATTACTTGTTTCAAGTAAATAATAAGAATATTTTAAAATTATATTGGGAGTACAAATTAGTTCGGTCCGTTTCCCTAAAGATAACTCCAGCTGTTGTGAATGATTCATAGTGACAACTGATTTTGGCGATTTCAGAGAGATTAAACATCTGCTAATAATATTCAGTTTATATCGCTTTGAGTTTCATACAAAAACCTTGATTTTTACTATGTTTGAAATGTTGAATTTTGTGTTAACCAAGCAGCATTTACGAGAGGTTTTGATTTTCTGCTTTAATTGGAAGAAAAGTGCGGCTGAAGCCTATCGAATGCTCGTCGAAGTTGGTGACACTGCTCCAACTGATAAATCATGTAAGGAATGGTTTCGACGTTTCAAGGATGGAGATTTCAGCGTTGAAGACAAGCCTGGACAGCCAAAAAAATTCGAAGACAAAGAATTAGAGGCATTACTCGAAGAAGATCAGAGTCAAACGCAAGAGGAGCTTGCAGAATCATTGGGGGTAACTTAACAAGCCGTTTCTGTACGATTGAGAGCCATGGGAACGATGCAAAAACAAGGAAATTGGGTGCCTCATGAACTGAAACCGAGAGACGTTGGAAGGCGATTTTTCACTTGCGAATAGCTGATTCAAAGACAACAGAGAAAAGGTTTTTCGAATTGTGACTGGAGATGAGAAGTGAATATTCTACGACAACCCCAAGAAGAAAAAATATTACGCTAAGCCCGATCAATCGTTGCCATCGACCTCAACATCAACACCACGGTCGAACATTCATGGTTTGAAGATCATGCTCTGTATCTGGTGGGACCAAAACGGTCTTGTTTACTATGAGCTGCTGAAACCTGGCGATTCCATTACGGGCGATCAGTATCGGCTACAATTGATTCGTTTGAGCCTTGCGAGAAAAACGGCCGGAATATGAGCAAAGACATGAAGTTATTCTTCTTCATGACAACGCTCGGCCTCATGTCGCTAAAATCGTAAAAAAATATTTGGAAACGCTCAAATGTTTTACCGCACCCACCATTCTCCGGACATTGCTCCTTCTGATTACTGGTTGTTCCAAAAGATGCAACAAGTCACCGGTTCACTTCTTTCGCTGAAATCGGAAATTGGCTCCAAAATTGGATTGTCTCCAAAGACGAATCATTTTTTCGAGATGGAATTCGAAAATTGCCTGGGAATGGGAAAAAGTAGTAGGCAGCGATGGACAATACTTTAATTGATCTGTTCATTCATTTTGTTTTGAAATAAATGCACAAAAAAACGGACTGAACTAATTTGTACTCCCAATATTATCAAGAAAATATTCTTTGGAATGATATAATCGTTACTCAAAAGAAGAAGAATAAAAATTGCGTTCTCTCTTAGCACTAGAATGCTACTTTTCTGCATTTTTCTACACTACCGCTCATGGAAGTTCGGACATCCGCATAAATTTCATCGAATGATCGTGTAAAAAATTATGATATATAACAGCAATTGTATTATTTTTGAAATATATTTTAGATCACTTGTACACATACTAGCAATTGCAAAAGTTTTATAAATTATTTTTAATTTTATGTGCTAAAATTGAATTAAAAATATTTTATAAAACTTTTGCTAGTCTATCCCGCATTTATGGGGATAGGCAACATACACCATAGCATGAGCCCATATTTGTGTTCTCTGATCGAATTTTTGAATTTATTAATATAATGTTAATGTTGTACGAAGTAAAGATAATACTTTTTGACATATAAAATTAAAACTAATTTATAAAGCTTTTGCAATTGTTAATATGTATACAAGTGATCTAAAATATATTTCAAAAATAATATAATTGCTATTCTATGTCTTAATTTTTTATACGCTCATTTGATGTCAATTTATGTGGATGTCCGAATTTCCATGAGCGGTAATGTCGAAAAATGCAGAAAAATATCATTCTTGCTAAGAGACAACGCAATTTTTATTCTTCTTCTTTTGAGTAATAATTATATCATTACAAAGAACATTTTCTTGATAATATAATTGTAAAATACTTTTATTATTTACTTGAAGTAATATTTACGTTACCTTCGGTAATAGTAGGTCGGGCAGACGCGCGTATTTGATTATCTTTAAACATTAATATCTCGTTAACTATTGCGACCATTGCAAAATGGTACAGAACTTTTCGATTCAGTTTAGTCCGCTCTACCTACTCAAGACGGATGAGGCCATAAGTTGGAGCCTTGTATACACGCATATGAATATGTATACGTATTGCATATGTATATATACATACAGGGTGTCTGGAAATAATCGCCAAATATTTCATGGGCGCTTGCCAGGCTATCCGCTCCCCACGGTCCGCACGCCAAGCGATCGGTAGGCGTATACACTTTGCAGTAGTATTCGGCTATTTTTAAGGATTAATATCTCATTAACTATTGGGGAAACTTACAAAATGGCAGAGGATTTTTCGACTCAGTTTAGTCCGGTCTACCTGCCTATGAAATATTTGGCGATTATTTCCAGACACTCTATATAGAGAAAAAAAAGGGGAGAGAAGAAGGGAGGGAGGGAGGAAGGGTGGGAGGGAGGGGGGGGAGAGAGAGAGAGAGAGCGAGAGAGCGAGAGAGATTCATTTATTTGGTTTATGAAGAAACTTAGTACAATTATAAATTTCCATTTTAAACGCCTCTGGACAGAAAACTATTGAATTTAGGGAGTCGTGCCCATTGAGGCTTTTGTCCAAGATATTGGACAACAACATATTTTAATTCTAACCAATTTAAACGAGGGAGATTTTTCATAAGATCTGTGCGGGGTTCTTTCATCAAGAATTTGTAATTAAAAAATATTCTTTATGAGAGGTATTTTCTATGAAAGTATTATTATGATTGATATGTATGTAAAGGAGTGGACTGGGACTAAAAATATTTCCAGGCAAATGTTAGTAAGAGCTCCATATTTTAAGTTACATGTTTTAAATACCATGTATTTTAAATAGCAATTTATTTGTTTTATTTAAATAGGAATAAATAGTAATTTATTTAAAGTACTTAACAATGGCACGTTTTCAACAATTAAAATTAAATAATGTCGACAAAATTAATCTTTAGGGATTAGGATTAGGATTTTTAATCAAAAAGATTCTTTTCAATTGAATCATTCATATTGGTTTTAAAAAAAGTGTTTTTAATATTTTTCTTGAGCGCTTTTCTTAGGATTACTGCAAGAATCTCTTTCCTTGGGAGCTCACTGGGCATTTGCCCGACCCCAGTAGACTAATCCGTCTCTGAGTATACAGATAAATTTGATGAATTTTTGTCACATTTGTGACAGAAGTATAAAAATGATTATATTTTCAGATTCCGCCATGTATTACATCACCTGCAGATAGCATAGATTCTCTCAAATTTGTTTCAAGTACACCAAATTTTCCAACAAGATCTGATGATTGGTCTCTAGCTACTCGTATAGCAGTTGCATCTGTAACATCACAGGGTACAATGGGTGGTCTTATTGTTGCCGGCTTTGTATGTATAATACTATTTATATAATTTACTTTTATATCTCTCTTTTATATATAAACATACATGCGAGCGCGCATTAATAGAAATATTATGCAGTATAGAAGGAGCCATCTTCTGATGATTTTGATCTTGACTTATATTGTCAAAATCATACCTTGAGTAACTTCTAACAAATTTTAGCCGTCGCTTGTTTGTTAAAAAGTTATTAACAAAAAAGTTTTAAAAATGGCGTTTCTTTTCTATATAAAAAAACATTTTCCGCTTTAAAATAAATTTTCTGCTTTATAAAAATTTTCTTCGAAAATATTTTATGTAATATTTGTTTATATAATATTTTTATATAATATTTTTATATAATATTTTATATAATATTTTTTTAAAGCAGAAAAGAGGATGTTAAAAAAATCCGATGTTTGGGAACTCTTGCGGAATCTTAGTTATTCAAAATAAGTTGTTGTTTGTGTCCTACACATAAGAAATAGTAAAAATAATTTTATATCCCAGAAATGCAGGGAAAGTAGATATTTTTAATGTTATAAGTGCTTTCTTTTGTAAGTCGAATTTTTATTTATGTACACTACGCAACAAAAATATAGGGAACACTTTAGAACTCAAAATATTCAGAACATCATAACTCGGTGAAAAATTATCGCAGACAAAAAATTAAAAAAGTATTTAAAGGCTTGAAATATTTATTTTCGAAATCAGTAATTTGATATTTCAATCTAATATAATAATAAAGGTCTATGGCATGGCATTTTTACTTCGTGCCATAGATCTTCGTAAAGTTTGTAAAAAATTTTCAGATTTGACGAATATCCATTTGTCCGTATGTCTACGTAAAGAAACAGTCAGATTGAAATATCAATCGATTTCGAAAATAGAGATTTCAAGCTTTCAAATGCGTTTTTAATTTTTTGTCTATAATAATTTTTCACCGAATTACGGTGTTCTGAATATTGTAATTGAGCGCGTTCTAAAGTGTTCTCTATTTTTTATTGAGAAGTATATTATATCATGGTAAAACTTATCATAAATCAAATGTATTGCAAAAGTTTCTTAAGATAATTAGTACTTAGAAGTTTTAAGGGTCGCTCATCATGATTCTATTATTAAAAATGGAAAATTATGTATTTAAAATAGAGAATCTAAAATGGCGTCCTCGACATTTAGTTTTATACATAGAGTTGCAGTAATCGAATTTTTAATTCAAAATCTGGATCTGAACGTACTCTGTAAGATAAGTTGTCTACGAATCTTTATTAATTAAATGGAAATGTCAATGATGGCGCATTCAAAATAGCTGATCCAAAATGTAATTAAACTATTTGAAAACTGTCCTTTTAAATTGTCCTTCAATATATGAAAACTGTCCTTTCCTTCCTTGACAGTAAATGGTCGTAAAAGTAGCCTATATGTAAAGTGAGCCTATATGTGAGCAGAAACACACGGTCCGACAGCTATTGAAACGAGTAAAATATACTATATGCTTTTATATATAAAATTCCAAGATAACTTTAGTTTTCATCGATAATTATGACTTTGATAAGTGCGAGACAAGTTACATTTTCACAATTAAGATAACGAAATAGCACGCAACATAAAATTCGTCAAAACGTCATTTTTTCACGCCTATAAATTCGGCCATTTATCGTGATGCGGCGATGTAACACACACAATCATGAGCCCATGTCCGTGTTCGCCGCGGTGCGCCAAGAGTGAATGAGACAGTGAGCTTCTTCTCACATTAGTCGCTTATTTGAAGTGACCGAAAATACTTTCTCGGCTGCTCGGTGGCTCTAGGCATCAATAAAAAGCAAAGGGCATCCTAAATAACATAGAAGTTTTAATAAATTGTAATAATAGTGTTGTGCTCTCTCTGTTTGTTGAAATTTAAACGCAATGCTTTGAAATTCTTATAAAATGTATAATCATTTTGTTATTAAGTGTACGTGCAATTCTTGAAGAAAAAAAATCATTCTGTAAATTGCTGTGCAACTGTTCAAAGATGAAGAAATTAAGTTTTCCGCAGACAGATTTTTAGTGAATAAATGGCTTATTGCAAAAACTAATGAACATCAGGCTCGTTCAGGATTTGTTCGTCATTACGAAGGCTACATTTTATGAGAATTTCAAAGCTTTGCATTTAAATTTCAACAAACAGAGAGAGAGAGAGAGAGAGAGAGAGAGAGAGAGAGAGAGAGAGAGAGAGAGAGAGAGAGAGAAAAAGAGGG
>Ga0157364_1004345_pt1 | contig 14124 bp, 12 predicted proteins | sample AttsexASBM2_FD_111476 | JGI IMG/M metagenome (GOLD analysis project Ga0157364, IMG submission 111476) | Fungus gardens microbial communities from leaf cutter ant in Ribeirão Preto, State of São Paulo, Brazil - Atta sexdens ASBM2 | ecosystem: Host-associated > Fungi > Mycelium > Unclassified ... | reverse complement strand
ATATATATATATATATATATATAATATAATTTTTATTCAAAAATTATATATTAATAATTTAAATTTTAAACTAATTTACTACCATATTTTTAATATTCACTAATATTATAATATAACTAATTAAATTTCATGGCTCTAATCTTATAAATAAAAATCTTATAAATAAAAATCTTATAAATAAAAATTTATAACTTTATATTAAATATTAATTTTTTAAATTAAAAAATTTATAACTTTTAATTATAAAATATTTTTTTTAATCAAATTTTAGTTTATCTAATTTTCTATTTTTAATTATTTTTTCTATATTTCATTATTTATACATGACTTAATAATTATCTGATTTTTTTTAGAAATTTCTAATTTTTTATTTATTTTTTTACTTAATTTATTTATAAATAATAAAAACATTATTTTCTTATATTTTATTATTCAAATTATTTCATCTTTTTTAATAATCTTTTCAACTACTTTTAATAATATTATTATATTTAACAATTATATTTATCATATTCTTTTCTTTTCTTTATTAATTAAACTGAGTATCCCATCTTTTCATTTTTGATTCCCTTTAATCTCAAAATTTTTACCTTCAAATATATATTACTTCTTATTCTCTCTACCATTCAAAAAATTATTCCTTTTTATATAATATCTTTAATTAAACTAAATAATTTTCTTATTATTTATCTTATTTTAATTCTTTGTTCAATTATTCCCCCTTTTATGTGCCTAAATTTTAAAATAATTATAGCTTATTCTTCTATTAATCAATCTAGATAAATAATCTTAATGATTTATATAAAAACTTTCTCTTGATTAATATATTTTTTATTCTATTCATTTACCCTTATATCTTTAATTTTTATTTTCTCATTATTTAAAACATTTAAAAATTCTATAATTATATTTAATAATATTAATTTTAACATATTACTTTTATTTATACTTTTTAATATATCTGGTCTTCCTCCTTTTTCAATATTTTTTATAAAATGATATTCAATTTTTTTATTTATAAAACTAAATAATTTAATTGTCATTATAATTTTAATAATATTCAGATCTTTATTTATATTATTTATTTATAATAATATATTATTTTATTCCTTATTTTTATTTAAATTTGAATCAAAATTAATTAAATTAAATCATTATAATAATAATATTTTTATCTATTTATTATTTCCATTATTTCTATCATCTATTATTATAATTTAAACCTAAAAAGATTTTAAGTTATATTAATAAACTCTAAACTTTTAAAGTTTAATAAATACTTTGCTTATAAATCTTATATATTATTTTAATAAATCTTATATATTATTTTATTTAAAATTTTTAAATTTGCAATTTAATATTTTTTTTAAATTATAATATAATATATATATATAACCCTTTTATTTAATTATTATTTATTATATTTTTATTTTTTTTCAATATTTAATTAAATTTAAAATATTTAAAACATATTTTTTTTATATTCAATAAATTTTAAAATATATAAAATATTTTAAATGTTAGAAATTATTAATTTCTTAAATAAATTTACAATTTATTACTTTAATCAGACATAATTATTTTTTATTTTTTTAAATTTTTTATTTTATTATAATTAATATTTTTATCTTAACTTTAAAATTATATATATTAATACTAAATATAAAATTTTAATAACAATAAATATATATTAAATTAATAATTCTTTTTTTATCATAAATATATTATTTTTATTTATTTATAATTATTAATTAAATTTTTTATAATTTTATTATCTATAAATAAATGATTATTTTCTATCAATCATAAAGATATTGGAATTCTTTACTTTATCCTGGCTATCTGATCGGGTTTACTTGGATCAATCCATAAGTATAATCATTCGATTAGAACTAAGATCATGTGGCAGTCTAATTAATAATGATCAAATTTACAATTCTCTAGTTACTAATCATGCATTTATTATAATTTTTTTTACAATTATACCTTTCATAATTGGTGGATTTGGAAATTTTCTAATTCCATAAAATTAGGATCCCCAGATATAGTTTACCCACGAATAAATAATATAAGATTTTGACTCTTACCGCCCTTATTATTCTAAGAAACTTTTTATACACAGGAGCAGGCTGAACTCTTTACCCCCATTAACATCCCATATATTCCACATGGACCCTCAGTTGACCTAACTATTTTTTCCCTCCATATTACTGAAATGTCTTCTATTCTCGGAGCAATTAATTTGATTTCAACAATTTTAAATATACATCTAAAATCTATATCTCTAGATAAAATTCCCCTTTTAGTTTGTGTTTTGGCGATCTCGCTGAGCGCACGAAAATTGTAATGACGTGGCCAGGCGATCATCGTCCGAGCGTTTCCCGCGGAATTACTACGTCGAGGGCACTCGGTCGAGAAAATGCGAATTTCTCTGCTTTCCAGATTTTATTAAAAATAAGCCTCGTTCGCGGGCGAACGTGTTTACAGGTTACGGATACGAAAAGGATCTTAGCGGTAGCGCGGCGATGACCTTCCATGAGACGAGTTGCGTGCAGAAGATGAAAACAACAGTTTGTTTTGTTGCCAAGACGATCTGATATTATTTTTTTTTTAATCGATTACGCGTGACGTATGCGTCGTTTAGCAATCGACATCTCGTGGATTCATCGATTTTTCTAAGATGCGATTAGGCGATATAATTAGAGGTCGTGAATCACAGAGATACCGAACACGCCGCCCGCCTTGAAAGAATTGACTTTCAACATGACATACAAGCATGAGTTCGTTGGCGTGACATGAAACGCGAATTACTTTGATACGATTTAATATCACATTTAGTCATTAGACTGAAAATCATCGCGTACGCAAGCGATAAAATAAGTGAAAAATAATAAGGCATCTTTAATGAACATAAAGGAGCATATAATCAGATGGTAATAGCTAAAGATACTTAAAACTAAATGTTCGATAACGCATCAACTAAGTTTAAATTGATAATATTGATAGTTTAGACAGTGGTCTCACGTAACTGGCCTTAGCAGTCTTGATAGTTGCAGTGCGAGCAATGCCGTCGGGACCAGGATGAACCTCTAGGACCCACCCCATTGCCCAGTGAAGCGGAGCTAGGTTTGGCTGCCTTATGAACACGAGTTGATTAGTTGACAGCTGAGTTCCCTTGCTAGCCATCCATTTGGTTCGAGCTTGTAGAGAATGAAGATGTTCATTACTCCACCTGCGCCAAAAATGCTGCCGGATTTGCCACCATAGTAGCCTATATTCGTTGACATCGCTCAAGTCAACACAAGGAAGACTATTTAAAGTCATGTCAACTAAGAAATGTCCCGGACTTAGATACGCTAGGTCGTTAGGGTCGGCGCTTAATGATAAAACGCGAATTGAGGATAGCCTCAATTTCACAAAGGGTCGTTTGCATTTCCTCAAAAGTCAAATGAGTCTTGCCCACGATCCGAAAATACCACGTCATGTGATATTTTGCAGATTTTACGGCTGCTTCCCATAAACCTCCAAAGTGAGGTGCATTAGGCGGGATAAAACTCCAAGAAATTTCTAATTCGCGAAGAACATTTTTAATCTCGGACTGGACTTGTGGATCATTGTACATGTCGTATAATTCTTGAATTTGTTTATGTGCGTCCACGAAGGTGGTCCCGTTGTTTGAATATAGGTGTGCGGGTCTACCCCTACGCGAAATGAATCGCTTAAAAGCGGCAATAAAGGCCTCGGATATGAAATCACTTACTAACTCTAGATGGACCGCCTTCGTGGCGAAACACACAAAAAGCGCAACGTACGCTTTGTGACTCCGCGCGTTTCGACGCCTTCCCTCACGTAACAAAAGCGGCCGGCTTAGTCTATGCCGCAACGAGAGAAAAGTCTAGATACGTTAACTCGACTGGCCGGTAGTGAACTCATTAAGGTCTCTGATTGATTTGGCCTTAAAACAGGTTATACATTTTTGTAATATTCCACGTACCGTGGATCGCAATGATAGCGGCCAAAAGCGTTGGCGTACGAAAGCCATCGTGGCTTGCAAACCCGCGTGTAAGTTTCGAGTGTGTTCACGCTCTATAATACGTTGAATCAATATGTGTTTGCGTGGCAGGAGAATTGGATGGCACGCATTGAACGCGAGATTCGAATTTTTTAATCTCCCGCCAACTCGCATTAGTCCGCTTTCATCTAAGAATGGAGATAGCGATAAGATATTACTAGAAGTATTTACAATTTCGTTCTTGGCTACTGCTTCATATTCGCGATAAAACGCTCGCTGTTGCACTGTTCTGCAAATACAATCTTAGGCGGTAGATACTTCAGCGGCAGATACGAAACTGGATATTCTGTGCTCTCGGTAAACCTTGGATAATCTTAAACAATACACTATGATGCGGCATATTTTGTTTAAATTGGAACTTGTTTAGTAATTCGTCAATAATGCAAGGATGGAAAGTGGAAACGACTACGCGGATTTTCCTTTGTTCAGGAAGATCATTGTCTAAACGCGGAAAGACACTGGGCGGCTAGTGTTCTTCATCCTATTTTAGAAATTCGGGACAACCACCTCTCAGCTTCAATTAAGTCATAGGGGTTTATCCCACGCGACAATGTGTCGGCAGAGTTGTCGGGGGATGCGACATGACGCCAGCGACTTTTGTTAGGCGCTGAATTTCACCCACTCTATTTGCCACAAAGACTGACCACCGCGAGGGGGAGGTTATCCAGTTTAATACAATCGTTGAGTCTGACCATAGGTAAGTCGGGCATTGCGAGAGTTCCAAAGATTCTCTAACTTTGTTGATTAAGCGCGCCAATAATAAAGCGGCCGATAGCTCTAATCGCGGTAACAAAACGTTTTGAGCGGCGCGACGCGAGACTTTGAGCACAGCAACTTGAAGTGATAGTCGTTGAGACCGAGCTTGGTTCGAAGGTATATGCAAGCTCCGAACGCGCGTTGGCTAGCATCGCAAAATCCGTGCATTTCCACGATTGGCTGATGAACTTGAATTTAACGCATCGAGGAATTTTTAATTGATTCAAATTACTCATCTGTTCTGAAAGCGATCCAAATGAGTGTGGATGTCCTGAGGAATAGACTCGTCCCATTGGATGGCCAATTGCCACAAGTCTTGCAAGATGAGCTTTGCGATCACAATGACCGAACCCAGAAGGCCCAGAGGATCGAACAATCTAGCGACCTCGGAAAGTATGACTCGTTTTGATACGTGAGGTTCTGTAGCAGATTGCAGAGAAATTGCAATGTATCCTGACATTGATTCCATTGCATGCCCAGAATACATGAGTCCGCAGCATTATCTCTGATAATGACCGGCAAACGATCACGATTGTTTGTTTCTAATAATTCAGGACAATTCGAGGCCCATTTGCTTAACTCAAATGCTCCTAATTTTAATAGTTGAATAGTTTCATCACGAATTGGTTTCAATTCGTCGATTGTATCTGTTCCGGTGAGCATGACATCGACATAAAAATCTCGAAGGACGCATGCTGAACCGCGAGAATTGATGAGCGTGCTGCTCGGCCAAATGCTTAAGGCATCTGGTGGCCAAGAATGACGCAGAAGCTGTACCGTAAGTGACGGTAGTAAGTTCGTACGTATCGACATTAGCAGAAGGATCGTTACGCCAGAGAATTCTCTACAGGCGCGTTTGAGATGGATGCATTAAAATTTGCCGATACATTTTGATGATGTCAGCGGTGATGACATAAGTGAAAAAGCAGAAACGCATTAAAATTGAGATTAAATCTTATTGAACGGTAGGTCCCACTAGAAGCGCGCCGTTTAATGATACGCCGGAACTGCTGCGGCAAGATGCATCAAATACAACACGAATTTTCGATGTTTGCTCAACCGTTTTGAAGACGCAGTGGTGTGGAAGATAAAACGATATTGTTTCTTCCGCAGTGGCTCTACGCGTCGCATGTTCCCCAGCGATACATATTCGTCGAGAAACGCCGCGTATTGAGACTTGAGTGTAGGGTCGCGCTTAAAACGTCTCTCGATGCCCGTCAATCGCTTGAGAGCAGACTCACGCGAATCTCCAATGTTTAATATTTGCTCCTTGATTGGAAGCTTGACGGTATATCTTTCTTGAGAGTTCTGAGACACGTTGTCTAAGAAGTGACGCTCGCAAATGTTTTCCTCCATCGTGAAATTGTGTGATGTCGTGGAGATGTCGTCCATTTGCCAGGCACGACTGACATGTTCGTGTAATTCCGCATTAGTTACGGACGCGTGAAGCGAGTTGACCCTTGCGGTGATCGATATGATGCTATCCGAACGACCCGCCAAAATCCAGCTCAGTCCCGTTTTTTGGAGAGTTGGATGCTTGTCTGAAGACTTGACCGACGCATATTAGATTCCAAAACAAGTCCACTACGATTAAAAGATCAATATCCGACGATATGTGAAATCGTGGATCAGCTAAACGAATGTTGCGCGGAAAATTAAATTTGTTCCGTCCCAAAGAAAACGTCGGAATTTTGCCAGTAATCCAATCAGTAACGATGCATTCGATAGCCGCGGTGTAAGAGTTGACTCGCGATTGTAATTTAATTTCGACCACGTGATTGGTCGAGGTTACCGTGCCGTTGACGTCGCAAATCGAGAAGCTTGATGGACGCGTTTCTAAATCGAGAGCTTCCACAAATTTCTTTACGAAGTTCGTTTGCGATCCGCAATCCAATAGGGCTCGACATGCCCTGCGAGAGCCGTCGCTGCCGCAGATGAACACAACCGCAGTCGAAAGCATAGCTTGTTCGTTATTAGATGATTCTAAAGCATAATTCGATAAGAGGGAGGGAGGAGGTGTTGACTTAGGTGCAATTTTCTTATCGGTATTGCTAGTCGATGGGTCCGCGGCAGAGGGTATATGAAGTAACGTATTTTGCCTAGCAGACCTTGCATTGATCGGAAGTGCATTTACTTGACGCATGAGAAGAAGAGCGCAAGCAAATTGACGCAAAGTTTGCGACTGCGAATTTCCGCGAATCTTTGTGATATTGGAAGTGCCATGAAATTTTTGCAATAATAAATGAATTCTTCTTGACAGAAGTTGCATTTTGGTTTAACGGTAGCCGCGCACGACGATGAGCGCTTAACATTTGGCTGCGATTTTGCCTCGACCTTCTTTGCGGAAGTGGTGCTAGCCCTTGTGGTAGTCTCGAGCACTTCACATCGATGAGCGATAAAATCTAACAGCTGTTTGAGCGGAGGCGGCTCGTGGTCCATTAAGGAGGTTCCCCACTCGCGTAACGTGAGTGAGTCAAGTTTAGAGGTTAGAATGGGAACGAGAATCCCAGTGCATCATAGGACACTTCAATGCCTGAAGGGCGTGCAAATGTTTCGAAACCCCGTTAGAGATTCTTCTGAGATCGATTGGATTTTCCCTTGTCATAGTCGGCAAATCCAATATAGCATTGACGTGAGTTTGAATAATCACGCGCTTGTTGTCATATCGCTCCTTGAGAATTGCCCACGCGACATCGTAATTAGCGTTCGACAATTCTAATGAACTGATTACGCTTGCGTCGTCGGTGAGTGACGCTCGCAGATACTGAAATCTTTGCGTATTTGAAAGCGAAGTGTTGGAATGGATAACCAAGTTGAATATATTGAAAAACGGGAACCATTCATCGTACTTGCCAGAAAATGTCGGTAAATTTAGCTTAGGCAACCGAATGTGCATACTACTATCTGATTCGCAAGCACTCGAAGAGGACGGAGAAAAAATAGACGTTCACAATGTTGGCGAAGGGGAAATGAAATCGCGGATCTTAACAGATAATACGCCGGAACATATAGTACGCCTCCTCGAAACCGTCTCGATCACAGTCTTCGGACTCATTTAAAGATTCTAGAAGGAATTGTACATCGTTATATTCCGCCCAATAGTGTTCGAGTTTAGCCCTCCATTTATCGAGATGAGTAACTGTTGACGGGGTAATGGCGATTGACTCTATATACTCTTATAGACTCTTTTGATACGCGTACATGCCTTTATGGTCGTGCGTTGTCGCTTAAGTGTCGCCACTTCTGATTGGTCATTTTGAATGTGAAGGCGCACGCATATACGCAACGAACGCGGCGGAGGAAACTTAGTTGGCAATGAAGACAATGGTCTTCCTTACCTTGTTACGCACGCAATTAATCCTAGGAGAGGATGCGATAGATGCTAGATGCCTTCCAGTTGTTGGACGGAAATATTCCTCTCGCAGATGATGCGCCGTTGAGGGATGATTCGTTGCACGTCGTCTATTGGGCCTTGTTTTCCATTGTCGACAGGATTCTGCTCGTAAAATGCTGATTCTGCGCCAGAATATGACGTAATATGAGCCGAGCTGCGTCTCTGATGCTTAAACGAGGGCCTTGCGACTGCTTTATAGAATTGTGTGCTGCCGCTGGTGCGATGCTCGCACTGATTGTTGCTACTGCGACGCCTTTCTCGTCTCGATGTAGTATCCTTGACTGCCAAATTGCTGTTCGCCACTTCACTGAGGCTAAATACTTGAAGTATTCGGCTCGAAGGACCAAAAGATGTTTTGGCGATCTCGCTGAGCGTACGAAAATCGTAATAGCGTGGCCAGGCGATCACCGTCCGAGCGTTTCTCGCGGAAGTACTACGTCGAGGGCACTCAGTCGAAAAAAATGCGAATTTCTCTGCTTTCCAGATTTTATTAAAAATAAGCCTCGTTCGCGGGCGAACGTGTTTACAGCGGATACGAAAAGGATCTTAGCGGTAGCGCGGCGATGACCTTTCATGAGACGAGTTGCGTGCAGAAGATGAAAATAACAGTTTGTTTTGTTGCCAAGACGATCTGATATTATTTTTTTTTTTAATCGATTACGCGTGACGCATGCGTCGTTTAGCAATTGACATCTCGTGGATTCATCGATTTTTCTAAGATGCGATTAGGCGATATAATTAGAGGTCGTGAATCACAGAGATATCGAACAGTTTGATCAATTCTTATTACAGCTATCCTCCTACTCCTATCTCTTTCTGTCCTTGCTGAAGCTATTACTATATTATTGACTGACCGAAACTTAAATACTTCCTTTTTTGACCCTTCTGAAGATGGAGATCCCATTCTTTATCAATATTTATTTTGATTTTTCGGACATCTAGAAGTTTACATTTTAATTCTTCCAAAATTTGGCCTAATTTTTCATATTATTATAAATGAAAGAGGAAAAAAAGAAACTTTTGGAACTTTAGGAATAATTTATGCCATAATTGCTATTGATCTTTTAGGATTTATTGTATGAGCTTACCACATATTTACTATTGGTCTCGATGTAGATACTCGCGCTTATTTTACCTCAGCTACTTTAATTATTGCAATTCCAACAGGTATTAAAGTTTTCAGATGATTAGCTACACTTTACGGTATAAAAATCAACTACAACCCTGCATTATGATGATCTTTAGGATTTATTTTTTTATTCTCTATAGGTGGTCTCACAGGAATTATATTTTCTAATTCTTCCATCGACATTGTTCTTCATAATGACACTTATTATTTTGTAGCTCATTTTTATTATATTCTTTCCATAGGGGCTATATTCTCTATTATTGCTGGATTTATTCACTGATTTCCCTTAATTACTGGATTTAGATTAAATGATTTTTATTTAAATATTCAATTCCTATCTATATTTATTGGCGTCAATTTAATCTTCTTCCTACAACATTTTCTTGGTCTTAGAGGAATGCCTCGTCGTTACTTAGATTATCCAGACTCATTTTTATCTTGAAATATTATCTCCTCTATTGGCTCATTAATATCTATTTTAAGATTATCAATCTTACTATTCATTATTTGAGAAATTATCTAAAAAACGACTCATTATTAATATATTCTTCCTTAATTCTTCTTTAGAATGATTAAGTAGATATCCCCCCACTAAACTATAGCTTTACAGAAATTCCTTTAATCGCATAAAAACTCTCTCAATCTAATAATATTCTTTAATAAATAAATAATTTAATTCCACTACTTACTTATTACATTCTCACGCTCTTAACAATAATATTCGTGCTAAAAAGATTTTTACCATCCCTTGTATTAAATCTATCTCGGAAAGCTTTAGCCGATTGCTTGGAAAATGAACTGTAATTTGACTTATTCCATTCTGAATAATCTAAAAAACCACATTAAAAGGGGCAAAGATCGGCTCGACTTTCTTTCTAAGAAAGTTGTTTACAAAATATTTTGTATAGATTGTGATGCTAGTTACGTTGGACAAATCAAGAAGAAACTAAAAACCAGAACATATATCTGATGTAAAGAAAAAACGGGCCATAATTGCCATCAATCATTACGAACCATCGAGTGAATTGTAATCAAGAATTTGATTGGGATAAAATGAGAATTCTTGATAGAGAACCTTTCTATAATAAACGCTTGATATCGGAAATGATTCATATAAAGAATTTTATTTTATTATTATCTTACTATCTTTTTATACATCCAGCTAAAGTCAGTACAATTAAAAAAGTTTTTATTTTCGTAGTTTATAATTTTTAGTTATAGGTTGTTGTTACTTCAAATATGTTTATATAATTAATTTATTGAAAGTTTTTACATGTCTAACATTGATAATGACTCGATCGAAGTCAAAATGCCATTTGTTTTATATCCATTTTTATTTATTTTTGTTTTAATTTGTATTAATGCTTATTAATATATTTTAATTAATACTTACATTTTTGTGTTTTCACTTGGTTTGTAGCCCTTCTTAATATATATATATATATTTAAGTATAATATGATAATTACAATATGAATAATAATTTTTGATATTATCTTTGAAGTTCTATTGATGCGTCTTTTAAATGCATTCAGGCTTATTCTATTAAAAAATAATACAAAAAAATAATCAAATATATATGAAAGTAAAATTCTATTGTAAAATAAAATTCTATTGTATTATAAGATATTACATTCTGTGATACAAAAGTATGGTCAGCAGTTCTTTTAAAGAAACCGAATGTATTATAAAAATTAAAGTAATATTTTAAAAGTACATTCACTAAAATGCATTTACTTATTAATATGATGTCCAATTACCATTATTAAGAAAATAATAATTACGTAAAAGAGAAGTTTTTAATTTGCTGGAAAGTACGATCGCAGTATTTCTTATATTGCAAATTCTTATATTGCGCTCCTGAAATACACATCCGCGCGCGATTCAGCGGTTTGGCCGTCAAGCGTTGAGCAGTAGTGGAGAAAAAATAAGCAGTGCTTCAGCAAATCGGCCCGAAATATATAATTAATTTCGAACACTGATTCGGATAATAAGTTCCCAGCACTGATCTAGATAGCCTTCGTATTAAATATATTATGTGATATTAAAGTTTTTCACTAAGGTTTTTTTCAAAAAATAATTAGAAGATTGTACTATTTTTCATAAACAATTCTCTGCCGAGGTGTCATTTAATCTTCAGTTTTATTTCAAAATATATTTACCTGATTGACTTAACGCTCCATCAATCATCGGTGTTACGTTATGGTCCCACTTTGATGGGACGTATGACTTGTCCTTAGGAAAGCTGCCCCCTTTAACGTGATATCTATCCATCAATGATAATATAGGCTGTCTGATGATCAAACGAGATAGAATCCACCTAGATTGCATCTTAAAGGAAGATGCAATGTTATCTTGCGGAAATCCATTCAGCAGCGCTTTAGCTGTCAAAGTATGCATGATAGGTACACCCTGGATATCGCCACGTTTTCCATGCGCTATAATTTTTTAATATCATATTTATAGTACAATATTAATAGTTAAATATATTCGTATAAACTATTCAAATATTTATTATTATTGTTTAAATAAAAATTTATTACTAAAAAACTTACTTAAAAAGCTTATTACTGTTTAAATAAAAAAATATTTACTATTATTAGAACCGTTCAACCCTTCATGGTCACTAGTGTAGGATTTGGGTAGAATATATTTATTCTTTCGGTGAGATTTTACAATGACGAACACAAACAAACGTATACAATTCTAAGTGACGGAACTGAGTATTCAACGCAACATGCTTTCTAAACGTAAACACAACAATGGCCGCCATCGCCTTTCACTGCGCTTGCAGTCGATCTCTCTCGGTCCAATCACGCTTGCTCACGACATTCGCGTTCCCTATGAAGCATCAGTTGAAACGACCTTCGCAAAATCTGGGATAATTTCCTACATTCGGCCATTCTGACTAATCATGTGTCTTGCATACAATATAAAAATTTAATTATGTTTTACATACGTGTAATAAATAAAAATAGTTTTATAAAATTTAGATTTATCGTATACTTAGATTAATCTTACTCCCATTTGATATTACTTATATTTAATGTTGCTTATATTACTTAATGTTACTTATATCTTAATGTTTACTAGGGTTTGATATACTCTGCACAAGTAGATGTATGTATTGGCCCTTCGTGCTCACTCTAACAATATATGTATCGTTCGATTTAGTTTTTTTGAATGCGATATGGACCTAAATATTTCGCTCCTAATTTCTTATCTGAACCTGAGTTCACTTTATAATTACTAAATCATTTACGTTGTATTTATTCGCTGGTTTATGCCGAAGGTTGTACGTCTTACAATTTTTATTTCTTAACTCATCGTGCTCTACTTTAAATTGAGATTGAACTTCCTGTTCTACTATTTCGCGTAAATTTGAGATCAATTTCTTCGCGCATCTTCATTCCAAATAACAAGTCAAAAGGCGTAATATTGATGCTGCCATGACAGATAAAATTTAATATTTTTCGTTGTAATTTTCTAACGTGTTTGAATCATTTACTAGGATTCTCAATTGTTAACTTGGACAGAATCGATATAATTATTCTATCCATTCTTTCGACCTATCCATTCGCTCTAAGTAGTCTAGTTGTAATAGTCACATGAGTAATCGCAATAATTCAATAATTCGCAATAATCGCTAAACTCTTTGGACGTAAATGCCGTTCCTCTATCAGTTAATGTAAGTCGTCCCGAGGACGGGGCGAACATGCCATCTCACCCACAAAGGTATATGCGACAAACTATTCCAAAATCTAGTGAAGCCGCTCTAAGAAGGGCGGAACAAATTTCCTAAAATAGCCTGACAATCCTAAAAAGCTTTGAAAGTCTTTTAATCCTTTCGGCTTAGGGAAATCAATTACTGTTTTCATTTTCTCCGGTGAAGGATATATTTTACCGTCTTCTACCACATGACCTAAAAATTCTATGAACCTCTTCATAAACTAGCATTTTTTAAAATTGATTATCAAACCGTATTCGCTAGCAATTGTTAATACTAATCGTAATCGATTCAAAGCCTCTCACACTAGTGAATCAAAATTTTGGGAGTCTCGCGTGATATCAACATCTCTGTGCTGTCAACATCTCTGCTCGTTTCGGATTTTGCCTTACTGCTCAATTTTCCGCTTTCTCGTTTGTGACAAGCGCTGCTTCTACTTATTAGGTGTACAACTTTGCTTCCGCCGTTTTTTCCGAAATTCGAGACTTTATTGGAAAAACTGGTTATACATTTATGATTCAAAGTATTGTCCATCGCTGGCCACTACTTTCTCCCATCTTTCGGGTAGCGTACGAATCCCGCGTCGAAAAAATTGATTATCTTTTGAGGCTATCCACGAATCGATCCAATTTTTTACTTCTTCATAAGACCGGAAGTGTTGATCAGCCAGGCCGTGTGCCATTAATCGAAACAAGTGATAGTCAGAGGGAGCAACGTCTGGAGAATATGGCGGGTGGGGTAGGACTTCCCATTTCAAGTATGTCTTGATCACTTTCGCAACATACAGTCGAGCATTGTCATGCTGCAAAATTACTTTAATGTGTCTCTCGTTGTATTGCGGCCGTTTGTCTTTCAATGCTCGGCTCAAACGCATCAATTGCGTTCGATACCGATCGCCTGTGATTGTTTCAGTCGGTTTTGACACTTCATAATACACTACGCCGAGCTGGTCCCACCAAATACAGAGCATGACCTTGGAGCCGTGAATATTCGGTTTGGCCGTCGACGTAGAAGCATAGCCGGGAACTCCCCATGATTTTCTGCGCTT
>Ga0157364_1004344_pt1 | contig 14125 bp, 4 predicted proteins | sample AttsexASBM2_FD_111476 | JGI IMG/M metagenome (GOLD analysis project Ga0157364, IMG submission 111476) | Fungus gardens microbial communities from leaf cutter ant in Ribeirão Preto, State of São Paulo, Brazil - Atta sexdens ASBM2 | ecosystem: Host-associated > Fungi > Mycelium > Unclassified ... | reverse complement strand
GACGCGGGATTCGTACGCTACCCGAAAGATGGGAGAAAGTAGTGGCCAGCGATGGACAATACTTTGAATCATAAATGTATAACCAGTTTTTTACAATAAAGCCTCGAATTTCGGAAAAAAACGCCGGAAGCAAAGTTGTACAGCTAATACAATAAAAATATATACACGTATGCAAAAAATAAGTACATAGGGATTTTAGTGCTAATTTATTGTTCCAAAATAGAACCAAAAAAAATTCAAATATAATGTTGATTCAAATATTTCAACATATGTTTAACCGTTGTATACAACATCTATATTTAGAAAGGTCTTGGTACACATATTTTTAAAAATATTCACATTCTAAAATGATGTAAATTTATATTCGAAAGATAAGAATTCAAATTTGTTACTAACTATAAAAAAATAAAATGAATATATAAATAAATATAATAAATTCATTCCGACCAATGACGCCGAGGCTTAAATTCTATTAACTGTCAAAGAATTTAGTGCTCGCATGATTTTGGTATTAAAACAATCCTTAAAGATCGTAGTGTTAAAATACATTGCTGATTTTAATGCTCACTTAAAGTAACTTTTATTTGGTTTTATTAGGTTTTTTGAGTTTTTTGTATAAAATTGATTAGTAAAATATTTCTTTCACTTAATACTTATTTACATTATATTTTTTATTATTATTTAATTACATATTTAAATAAAATTAATTATAATATTAAATTAATTTGAAAATAATATTTTGTAAAAAATATGAATATGTAATATTATATTTCAGTTAAGAAAAACACTTCTATAATGAGACAAAGGAAGAAATGATGACATTACATATTATGAATTATATATTAACATTTATTTTGTATATAAACAGGTAAATACTTTAGATATACAGAATGTCCGATAATTCTTCCGATACAGTTCGACATAGCGGATTAAATTGAGATGGAAAATCCTCTACCATTTTTACAATTTTTACAATAGTTAATGAGATATTAATTGCTAAAAATTGCTGAAAATTGATATTTAATAATTTTTTACTCAAATACTATCAACTTTACAGAAAAACTGCAAAAGTTGAAAATTATTAAATTTTTATTCTCATAAAATTTATGAATTTTTTCAAAAATTTTTAATCAACTTTTTAATACTGAATTTTCTCATTTTTACCAACATGAGAAAATAGTATTAAAAAATTCTTAAAAAATTCTTAAAAAATTTTTAGTGTTCTATAAGAAGAAAATAAACAATTTTTATCTCTTGCAGTTTTTCTGTGAAGTATAATATTTGAGTAAAAAATGATTGAAAATAATTTTCGGCAATTTTTAGCAATTAATATCTTGTTAACTGTTGCAAAAATTGCCAAATGGTAGAAGACTTTTTAGTTTACTTTTAGTCTGCTTTACATGTCCACGAATTTTGTCGGAAGAATTATCAGACACTCTGTATATATAAACAAATAAATATTAAATTATCAGTTCAGTTATTTCAGTATAGTAAATTAAATATATAATTAAATATTTGTAAATACGTTTCTTTTATTTCTTTTTAAGAGAATAAAATATTTATTTTTCAACAATTTCAATAAAACTCAAAATTCACAAATTTCAGATTTTTTTAAGTGTTTTAAATTCCCAAAACTCCCGAATTTTTTTGACATAAAACAATGCTAGTTTTCTATACGCAATGCTAATTAATATACCTGACTATTCATTCATCACAGATCCTTAAATTGATGACATCAGCAAGGAAAAAACAACTAAAATTCTTGCAGAATATCTATATTAAAATAAAAATGTTTTAAATAAAATATCATTTATATTTAATAGCACATATTTGTAAAATAATAGTGAAAATTCTTTTCATGTTGTAATAGAATGAAATCGTACTTATTTTAATCTGATTGCTGTCATATAACTTGTTACGTTTTCTAGTTAAACATAATTTTGATATATAGATATGTTATTTGTTGATTACCAGAGCACAAGAAGTTTTCCAAATTTTATAAATCTATTGATTGCAAATATTTTATTTAGGTCCGATTGCACCAATGTTACTTTGATTTTAAGCGAGGCTTAAAACTCTTTCTGTCTCGTTTTAAAGCGAAAGAGAAACAGAGAAAGTTTTTGTACAACTGGGCCTTAAAACTGAAAAAGAGGAAGAAAATTTTAAACCTCGCTTAAAATCAAAGTAACATTGGTGCAATCGGACCTTAAACAAATACTGACATTTTAATATAAATTGTTATATAAATTGTTAAATTAATATAAGAATTTTTTTGTATTCACAAAAAAATTAAAGAACTATTATTTTTCTCACTTCTGATGTCAATTCAAGATGACTGCATTCAGTAGGTAGGAGCCTTAATAAAAAACAGAAAAAATTAAAGAAACATTTAAAGTTATGATAAACAGATAAATACTAGATCTAAGAAAAATTGATCTATGAAAAATAATAAATTTTATATAGTGCACTGTGCACTTAAAATGTGTTATAATAATCTGTCATTATCTTAAAGCTATTAGCGACTGCGATTGAGTAAATATTACACTAATGCTAAATAAGAAAAAAGAAAGAAAAATACATTTAAAATTACGAAATAAATACTTGATCTGTGTGTGAAAAAAATTAAATTCAGTTCTATTCTCTCTCTCTCTCTCTCTCTTTTTCTCTCGCATTTTTTATTACGTAATAACATAATAATAGTAAGAAATGAAAATGATCCTAGAATTATCCATATGATTTAGAATTATTACACGATGAATTACACGATTTTCTATTCAATAACAGTTGAAATCATAATAAAATTAATAAACGATAGTCAACATAATTTATATATAAATAAGGACTTTGCATATTACGCAAAAAGAATTAAACGATAATGATTTAAAAGGTGAGCGATTTGTTTTTCTAAAAGAAGTTTCTAAGAGAAGAGAGAGAGAACTTTTTCTTGAATAAAATTGATATTTTTTTTATTCCATCAAAATATATTCTTTATACAATCATTATACAATAAAAAACATTTTGTATTTATGTAAAAAAATAATGTTACATTTACAAATATTTAATAAGTATTACCAAACTATTATCATTTAGTAATACCAGAGGGTTGGGTAAGTTAACTTTTTTTTAACTAAATTAAGTTAAAGTTAACAGCCTTAATTAAAATATAATTAAAATATAAGTTAATCCATAATAAAATTAATTGAATTAAAAGTTAAGTTAATAAAAAAAGTAATTAAAAAGTTAAAAGTTAAATTTGGTTCGAACAATAAAAAAAAAAGAAAAAATTTGATATTTTACATTATTTTTTTTATTTTTCCTTTCTTATTTATTTATTAAAGAATCTGATTATTTTTGTTCACAAGTAACGATTATACAATAAAATTACTAAATTATATACTAAATTATATTAGCCTCTCGCATTATATCTAAGGATTGATTTCAAAAAATTCAAATCAAAAATTAATAGTTACTGATAAATTGTAATTAAATTAAGTTAAAAAGTTAAGAATCTAAAATGTAACTAAGTTAAGTTAAAATTAATTAACTTTTTAACTTAATTTTTAATTCTATTTAATTTAGCATTACTCAACCCTAGATAATACTTACTAAATATTTGTAAATGTAACATTATTTTTTGGTTATATTAAACAATTTGATTCTAATAAAATGTTTCATATATATATTTCAATCTTTTATTTCTATATAATTTCTCTCTCTCTCTCTCTCTCTCTCTCTCACACACACACACACAAAAATTTCCTGTGCTGATATTATCTTTAAGGATGCTCATATTAACTCCAAAGGGTAATATGAGCATTGGGTGGGTAATAAGAGCACCCGCCATCATTTCAACATTAGCATTAAAATAATCAATTTGAGAATGATAAGATAAAATATCAAATACATAAAACATCAACAAATGTATCAATTAGTATGCATAAGATTTTTTTATTCTTCAGTATGCTAGATATATCAAAATGTTTTCTTAAAGATGCTCATAATACCCAATCTTCTAGTGTGCCCGATGAATATAAAAATTTGTAATTGAGCTCCAAATTGTATTTATTCAAAATTTTCATATTAAAAAAAATGTAATCATATATTCATTCAAAATTTTGAGTTTTCAAAAAATTTTTATTCACAAAAAAATTATATTTAACGAGTATTCATATTCATTCAAACAAAATATAAACTGAAAAAAAGCTCCAAGAAGCAATCGTTACTTCCTAACTATAACCGGTACTTTGATGACTTTAAATAAAAAGAATAAATGTTATTTATTTTATACATTTTTTATTTGTAAATCTATCTATTTGATAGAGAACCATATTTCGATATAATTCCGGTTATATGACAGTAATATTATAAATATTTTATAAAATATCTTGGGCGCGACGTTCATTATGATCTGCAGACATTAAATTTCGAGATACATTATTTATTCTCAATAGAAATATCTTTGTTTAATCTATAGATTAAACAAGAACGCCCATCGTATAAGTTGCGGACTAAACGCACGATGTAATCGCGTAGCCATTGTTTTTATAGATTTCTGTTTTCTCTTGTAGACTTGCAAGCTATGTGCAGATAATACAGAGTAAAAGTGAATACGAAATGAAAATATTCGTAATCATTTAAAAAATATTCATTCAAATGGAATGAAAAAATATTTATTCATTTCTTAACAATAAAAAAGAAATGTATTCGAATGTATTTTCATTCATTTTTTATTCATTTATTCGAATATTAGATGTATTCATCGGACATACTATTCTATTCTATTACATATGTTAAATATTACAGAGGCATCGCCTAAATTAAAAATGTAAGAATAGCACTTAATTTCAGTTAAATTTAACATAATAATTGTGTCAATTTAACATAAAATTTGTTTCTAAATTTACTTAATTTAACGTAAATGTTAGAAGTATTATGCTTCTTGTTAATTTTTTACATGATATTTGTGTTACTTTTTTACTAATATTTATCTTATGTTAAATTAACACAAAAATTTAGATGCGGACCGCATGGAACATGTGAAATGCATTAAATTTAACACAAAATTTTTAGTGTATAGTAGCTTCGCGTTTTGTGAAAGTTGTACTATCTCGAAAGATATTAAAAAATGGAAGGAATTAAAAATAAAAATTAAAAAAATAAATTTTATTTTATCCTTGTGAAAATTGGACGGAATCCACAATTATCAGTTTGTGTGCAAAATTGATTTATTGGGAACGCGCACGTCTATGATAGAGAAATATCCAACTAATTTGAATCACTAATAAAGTAAGATGACCATGCCATAATTACTGTTAACGAAACATGGAGTCTTGTATGTAAAAATGCTTAAATGCGCTCTTAACATGGCATAAAGGATTAAGTTGATAATGCGATGCAGATAAATATATACACAGAATAGCTAAGATGCTATATGATACATTCCAAAACAGAATTTTTGTTCCCTGTCAAATTATGTTAGATATATTTTCAAGTTAAATAGTAATTGTAATTTAAAAAAAAATTCAAATAGTTATCGTAATCAAATAGTTATCGTAATTTTATATATAGGCGCCTTAATTTTTTTTGTATCTTTTCTAAATTCACGCTATTATGCATTACAAATAATTGTTTAAAAAAAACATAAATACGTTAAACTAAAGCAGAATCCAATCGAAATACTTTTAATCTAATATTTACGATATATGTTCCTCCTGTGACTATATATGCCCTCCTTTATGCTAGCTAACTCTGGTGCAATTGTTTCTGACGCGCCGTAATCGTATATTTAGTAACTTTCTCGCGGCACACTTCGTGATGCCGAAGGTGGTCTCTTTCATGTCAGTTTTCCGTCTCCTCTTTTTCTCTTTTTGTTTCGAAGACCTGCTACCGACATCTACTCACCTGTCTGTTTATGTAATACACGTAATCGACCGGAGAAGCTACGCCACGTCGAGAGAGCAAGAGAGAAATTTACGCGACTCCATAAATTTTAGCTAAATCTCGATTTGCACCGATAAATGTTTTATCGGCATTATCTCTCTTAATCATTCAATGATGGTACATGCAGTAAAATATAGTAAAACATACGAGTAGACGTTGATAACAGATCTTCGATATAAAATTTTAATGATAAGAAGAAAAAATATCAATAAGAGCCAAATCACAAATAATGATATAGACTTATAGACTTTATTATATTTACTATTTAATTATATAGTAAATCATATAATGACTTCTATATAAAACAATTAGATTTTTTTAAATTAGGTCCCTTTCTGTTGCTAATTAAATCGAACACAAATGAAAACTTAAAATAAACTTTTAGATAAAAAAAAATTTTATTAAATTCATATAATTTATATGTTTTATACCATGTATAATCTATGTATTAGCTAAGACATAAGCTTCGCTTGTCTTAACGCCGAGATACTAATCGTATCTCCAGAAAAATGAAAAATTTATACTTCAATATCTATTTATTTTTCAATGTCTATTTATACGCAAAAAGCATCATTCTACTAAGAACAGTAATTTCTTAGTTCTTTTTTTTAATATAACAATTGTCTTTAAGAATTTTAAAAATTATTTTCTGAATAAATAAGTCTTAAAAGGTGATTCTTTAGTAAAGTGCCAAAAATTTGCAAAAACAAATATCTGCGTAATTTAGATAAAATATTATAACCAGGTGTATATCTTAAAAATAATATGAAATGTACGATAAAATAATAATGAAATATACGATAATAAATCAAGAGTTACATTTTTATCAAACGAAAAAAAAATGACATTAATGTTCACCTTTCGAAATTAAATTCGAAGTTAAATTCGATACTTCAACTTTATTATATAAAACAATTATTGTATAAAACTATTTATTATACAAAGAAATTAGACATTTCTGTAATAACTCGATTTACTAAAGAACCACCTTAAAATATATTTATTATAAAATTTAAATAATCTCATTATTACATCATTATTATGTATATTAAAACAAAAATTAATTTTCTTTTGAAAATATAAAATTTTATCGAAGAAACAACTTTATATAATAAACAAATCGAATTTGTTTTGATATGTATAGTAATCTTGATTGGAATATTAATCTAGTTAGGTTTCACAATATATATATATATTTTAAATAAATTTGATGCTTATGATAGGAGTTATAATAGATTTGCCGATATATAAACTTTTGAAATACTTGAAACACTTATGAATATATTTAAATACGATCTGTAATTTTCTGTGTATAATCATTCCAATAGACATAAATATTACATAGAGAAAAGTCCCCTATTATGAGATAGGTGCTTAATATGACATAGCGACGTTTCTGCTAAACTAATAAACACTATCTATTGGTTCCCCTATTACCCTGAATTTATTATTTTTGGATTGAAAACTATTTAGCAGAAAATTCCTTATTAGATAAAATCTGTAGTCATTGTAAAACAAGATTTTAGAATTTGGATGTCTCCAAGTTTCATTGATGTGAGCATTTTAACCTTGTTAATTATTTAATAAATAAATACTTGGCAATAGATTCTTTATGTAGTGATAGAGTAAGGTCATACTAATAGAAAAATGAGATATGTTGAATTGTTTAATTACAGAAGTTAGATTTGATGATCGTAAAATCATAAGGCGTGGAAATCGTAATATGAGATATTATCCAGGATATTCCTAATTTGAAATAACCCATGCTCCTGTATTATAATGAAAATCGTTGCTAAAGTATAAATGTTGTACAATAATAAAAGAGACAATCGGAATGAACATCGAATGTCTATATCTGCGATACTTGATTCCAATTACCTGAAAACGAATTCTGGATATAATCTATGCTCATTTTTCGCGCACGCTGGCTGTGTTTGTTTGAATTTTAGAAACATTAAATAAAGTTTTTTAATTGCAATACTGATATACTTTACGTTTTACTATCGATTTCTCGATGCATCTCATATTAGGAGCAAAATTGTTTGACTTGCGATTTGCTTTTTATATTTCTTTAATTTAAAAAAAAATGGAATTTGAATTAAATTTTATGTAACGTTACCTTAAAGTTTATTAAATTTCCTTCAAAATGATCTATAATTTTTTTAAATTCTGCTTATAGACATTGCTTCTAGCATTTACCCAAATGAACTCTGTATCTCAAAGGGGCCTTTCCTCTATTTATGTATCTGGATATTTTGCTTATGAAAATGATATAATATGATCAATATACATACCTGAGAAAAGAAAACAAAATTAAAAAGTCAAAAGTAAAATAAAGAACGCAAGATAGGATATTAAATAAATTAATATGCTTATATTTTTATATTACGAATTATGTAATATAATTAATTATTCGGACATATTGAATATGTTAGATATTCAAAGAGTTGATATGAAAGATGACTTCTAACAAAGCAATTGCTACGAGAAAATTAATCAGATACCTTGTCATTAAAAAGCATTCATAAATCCGGATCTACAATAGGTATTTTTTAAACTTTAAGCTATAAAAAAATTGCTCAATTACAGTCGAATACAAGGAAAATAATTGACTATGATTTGTCATTTCTGGCTTAAGGCTTAAAAACCTATTGCAAATCCGGGTTAATACTTTCAATGGCAAAGATCTACACGTCTTTACATATTACACAATCAGTAAAAAAAAATCTAATGTAAAAACGTTACAATCAATAAAAAAATTCCTTAATGTTTCCATTGTGTTCCATGTTAAAAGAATACTAACAGAATAAATAAACAGAATAAAAAAAACATAATAAACGTATTTAATGATCATATTGAACGTACTTTGATGTAAAAGAATAATTCTTATTCATAGTTGCACAACGCCGCCGTCTTTACACTGCTTTAACAATCATCATGCCTGATTTATTAAGTGCACTTATCAATATGAATTAACTAACTACGTAACTGTATGTACGTAGATTCGTATTCACGTTCGCGCATAAATACGTCCACATATACAGTCGGTCGCGCTCGACTATATCTATCTTCCTTACATCGAGATTGAAGCTCAATATGGCAACGTCATTGTGGTCATCGTTCAATGAAAGGTTCGACGAAATGTTAATTCGAACATTCTACAAGTGACCGTTATTTCGACCCACTAACGGATGACATGTACACAAAATCGAGACGGGGCGTGAGCGTATTAAAAAACGCACATGAACTCTTAAAAAGAAATTGAGTCAGAATAATTGATACACAAGACACAGTATCAAAGAAAAAAGATAGAGACAAGTTATCATAAATATTTGTACTCTTTGATCAATTTGCAATTGATTTTTTTGATTGATTTCAGAATAGATTTCGCATATAATAAGAGAAATTATTAGTAAACAGAAGGGATTTCTTTTTCGTAGCAATATTAAATTAGTAATTTAAAATTATTAAGCTAATTATAATTGAAATGTCATTTTTATGCGACAGTAAAACATAGCTTAAGTTATTTAAATTTTTGAGTGATGACTCTCGACAAGACGTCATTCCCTCCACGTCTTTATAAAGATTTCACTTATAATATATATTATTCATTTCCATTCAGAATCGAATTTACTAATGACACAAGAAGAATAAGAAATTTATGTCGTTTTCTACTGAAAGCATCATTGAGAATAATACAAATAAGTTGATATGCAAAAGAAGTTATATTTAAAAATATAAAAAAATTGGATTTTGGAACGCTTGTATTCCATTCTTTCTAGAATATGGAACATATTAAAAGTATGGAACATATTAAAAGTACGCTAAGACTTACAAATTATAAAATCAAAAGAAAAAAGTAGACTTAATGGTAAAAAAGTTAATGTCCTATTGTTATAGGAAAGTATGCAAAAGAAAAAGTTAAATTCTCTAAAATTCCTACTGTTGCACAAATGTAGTTATATTCATCAGTCATATTAATTAAAATGGCAAATTTGTACTAATATCAGCTTAAATCTTTTTTCTAGCTGCAAAATCATGTATTATTTTAATAAATAGAAATTATAATTTCTCTAGTGCCATGTTTTATTATTTTGTTTACTAAATTAACTAAACATTATGTTAACTAAAATAAAACTGAACTTTTATTAATTTCTTTTAAAAAAGTTCTCACAATGTTAATTTCATTAAAATCCAATCTTATTTATGATAAAATAAAATTTTATTACTATAATAAATAAACCATTTAATCATTTAATCATTTTGTATACTTTTTTCCCTATAACAGTACAACATTAACTTCTTTTGTAATTGGATTTATTTTTTGTTTTGATTTTATTAGAATTCATAACTTTTAGCGTATTTTTAACACATTCAATTCATACCCTAAAAACTGCAGAATACAGGCGTTCCAATATCTATTTTTTTTATACTTTCGAATGTAACTTTTTTATTATAATTAATGAGCTATATTTCATAAAGTATATATTTTATATTACAGTCAAATGTTTTATAATTAATAATCAAAGGTGATATAATATCATAAATAATATTTGTTTACGAATATTTCGCAATTTTTTATCGCAATTTAATCTCGGGAAATGACAAACGCCTAATTTTCTCAAACTTTTTCCTATTGCTTGTCGTGTCAAAATATATTTATATAATTGATTTTTTTAAACATTTTTTTTTTATTTTACGCTAATGATTTACACATTGAATATGTTAAAAATTATGCTAAGACAATTATTCTATATTTTCTGATTTTGACATGATGTTTAAGTTAGTTGTCTTGTTCAAAATTAATTAATTTGTTATTTTAAATTTCGGCACACATATAAATACGAAAGTTATTATTTTTGTATTTTATATGTCTGATAAAATTGAATAAATCGAGTAGATCCATTTTTAATAAGATATGATACTGACTTAAATATATAAATTATACTTTCTAAATCTGAATCAATGAATAATCACTAATATCAGTGCGAAATGGTAATCAATGAATTAAATGTGAGATCACTAATCTTTAGCTAATCTTTATTGTAAATAATAAATTAACCTTGTTTTACATGCATACATTCAGTGAATATGATATTGGAAAATTGAAATTAACGCGGAAATCAGTATCTTAATTATATGCTCAAGCATTCTTTCTTTTTTAAAGTTGAACTTTACTGATTATCTAAGTATGCCACTGGATAATTAATGACTATCCACTGATTCAGATTTAGAAAGATATGCATAAAATAAAGATTTGCATAAAATAAAAAATTAATTATATTTCAACATGATAAACGACTATAAATCAATTTTTTTTTTAATCTAACGCCTTTCAAGATTCTTCTTTTCTCATTTCTCACTTCTTATCTCATTTTTTTATATATATTTAATAATTTAAATGAGAAAAATTATGCATATATTCGTGAAAAAATTATTTACGTGAAAATAACTTATGCCATATAGATTGCTCATTTTCAGATATAAATTCATTCAAAAGAAATCTATTTCTTTAGCATAATCAGAGATTTCAAGTGCAGCAGAGCTTTGAGACAGTAAGCAAAAAATAAGCAACTTGAACGTAGTTTCTGTCGCGATTTTAAGTAAAAGAACTTATCCGCAGAAAGCGATCTTTCTTAAATATTACATACTTTCAATACTTGTTCTCAAGTAATTGTATTTTGTAAACAATCTTTTTATTGAATAGTGTTACAAGCTAAATACAGTGTATTCAACAAGAATTATTACAATCAAAAATTTCTTCAACTATTTCCGTATAATCCACTAAACTATATCCTAACACAGCACGTGTTCTCACGTGATATCTAAATAAATATCGCCGTCTTTGAACACGATATTTTATAATATATAATTTTAATCAGATTAATTATTTCAAAATAATATTAATCTTTTGACCCGAAACTTTCTAATAAAGTAACTTTTAGGGATTTTCGGAATCGTTAAATTCGATTTTCGTTTCAAAATTCAAAAATTCAAATTTTAAAAAAATTTAATTATTGCGTGAAACTCAGTTTTGGGAAATTCTTGGTTTAGTTTGAATGTAACCCGAAAATATCGAATTTCAAAAATGTCAAAACCTCTATGAAAAAAGAGCTAATATCGAAGAGCTTATAATCAAAATTTGAAAATCATTTTAAAAATTAGGATTAATTTACATAACATTGATAAGCTTCAAATAAAGCGAACTGAAACTGAAGAAACTGAAAACTTGATGTTACTTTACAATTAAAAACTCCCTAAAACCAAGTTTGAATAATCCGATTATTTTTTTAAATATTCTGGTATTGAATTCACAATTTTTATTTTTTTATTTTTGACCTCAATTCAAACAAAATATCAAATCATTACATAAGTCAAGTTTCAAAATCACGCGAGCAATTTATAAAATAAGAGCGATCTCAAATGAAATCGCCAGTTCAAAAAATATTAAGATCAAGATCTGTTGCTGCAATAATATGTCTTTAATTATATCTAAATTATATGTTATTCATGCTTTGCATTTTTTATTTAGAAGATCTATTTATGCAGAGATCTATTTTTTAAATCTTATAACTCTTCCTTGAATGCACGCTAAAACTTTTTATGTTAAAATTGCAAATAAACAGGCCATTCAAGTTCTTCTTAAAATTTTGTGCTTAATTTTTATATATTATTTGTGTTACTTTTATTTGTCTTAAAATAATGTTAAATAAAAATTGAATAAAGCTCCAATGAGCTCCAATTAAATCAATAAAGGTTTATAATGCCAATGAGAGCCAAACAATGTTGTACTTGTTCAAATATTATATAAATATTATATATATGTCAATCAATTACAGACGTTTCGATCATAAAATTTGATCATCTTCAGTGTATCGATAACATTTTCGGAGTCAAATTAATTCGTTGTAACAATATAGATACAGTTAGTGAAACCTATAGTCTATCCAAACCCTAGTCTATCCAAATTTAAGAACTTTATATTCGTCTGTTGTACTTAGCTGGATACCCAAACATTAATTTAAGCTAAAATTAAATTTATAAGTGAAATTTTTAATAAGTTATTCGTAGTCAAAATATTAAAATTAATTATATCAGTTAGATAACCTTACTTTGTACTCAGCATAACGATGATCCGTTATAAACGCGATATGATTATAACTATATCTTGAGAGTATGAGAGGACATTTCGCATTCTCATTGTTTATAAGTCTTAATGTTAAAATAATATCAAATTTAAGTGGACTATTTGAGACATATGAAGGATGTTAAATTTAGCACAAATTTTCCAATTATGTAAAATTTGTTATAATTTATTATTTTTTATTGTATTTTTTACCTCAAAATATAACATTGTTTCAGCGCCACTGTTATAGTGGTTTTCTGATTCTATTAAAAATACTCATAATCAGCACTATTCTTTCAAAAGTACAAGCAAAAAATAATTCTTACTATATTTTACTTTCAGATTTTATTCAAGATGACGAGCATAGTGACAAATCTGGTGCATAGTTATAGGGACCTTATGGACAATCAGTCCGGTAAGTCCATTACGTTTTAATTATATTCTTTAATTATATACATATTTTAACTCTCGCATCCAAAACTTTCCTACATTTTTTTTTAAACTAATATAAAACTTTTTTAATATATTCGTAAAGGCTAAAAATAAAAAAAATGGATCGAAATTATAATATCAATCCTCCTGTATCAAAATAGAATATTTTTCAAAAGTCGTTTCAAAAACTCATTTGCCTTGCTGTTACCATTCTAAAATTAGCTATTATGAAATGAAGATCGAAAATTACAATCATATCACCGTAAAAATAGATTGTTTTGCTTATCATTTAAGAATATATTTTTTTAACAAAATGAAAAAGTTATGAAAAAATCATAGATATTTGAAATAATGTAATAAGTTTGGCAATTTAAAACTTGGATCAAAAATTATTTCAATAAAAAGTAGACATGCTCTTTTAAAAATAATTATAATTATAATTATAATGAGCAAATTTTCATTTAAACTATAAAATTGTATTGTTAAATATAAATATCGACTTTATTAAACTGTTTTATATGTATAACATTTATTTTTATAAAGTATATATTTCTAATTTCAATCATTTTTTTGCAGAGATTATATATATATATATATATATATAAAACGCGTGCGTGCGTGCGTGCG
>Ga0157364_1004343_pt1 | contig 14127 bp, 4 predicted proteins | sample AttsexASBM2_FD_111476 | JGI IMG/M metagenome (GOLD analysis project Ga0157364, IMG submission 111476) | Fungus gardens microbial communities from leaf cutter ant in Ribeirão Preto, State of São Paulo, Brazil - Atta sexdens ASBM2 | ecosystem: Host-associated > Fungi > Mycelium > Unclassified ... | reverse complement strand
GTAGTAGTAGTAGTAGTAGTAGTAGTAGTTGAAGTAGTAATAGCTTCAGGGGTTGTTTGTTGTTGCAGAGAGAATGGCTGATGCGCCGGAGATCGTACGGGGACTCGGTTAGCGCACGCAATCGCGAGCAGATACTGCAGCGTACGAGAAGATTCAAGGTACGACGATGCGATCCGCACGTTTGGATGGATTACCGATCGCGGTTTATCTTAGACATGAGAGGGTAAATTGATAGCTTCGACGGTTACACCGTTGCTATGCCGTTACTACAAATTGCATCGTTATCTGTTCATGTTTACGCGGTTGATCGCGAATTATGCCATTTTTCAACGCGAAGACGGCAGCAAATCTTTAAGATTTTTATTTATTTGCTTTGAACTTCTGTTTTATTTATATCTTTCTATTTTCATACTCATACTCTTAGTTATTTATTTATTTATTTATTTATTCGAGGAGTTTTTTTTTTGAAGGAAAGATTTTATCAATTATGTTATCACATAAACAGCAATTAATTTAATAAATTGTTTTTTTAGATATTTTGGAGCTTAGAATGTCTTCTTCTCGTTTTTAAATGGAAAAAATATTAGATTTTGTAAATTATAACTTTTATATTTTTCCTAAAAAAGTATAGAAAATACAATTAATAAAAATATGTAATTATGAATAAAGTAGTTATTAATATATTTCAGCGCATAATGTATTTTTTGGCTTAAAAATCTTGCAAAAATTTTATGGATCGGACACTCTGTTAAAGCTCTAACAGTAGTTTCAGAAAATATTTACATAGAAATGAGAAGAAAAAAATGGTTTATGTGATAATAAGAAATTTATTTCAAATAAAAAATTAAAAGTTGTACTTTTTTATAATTAAAAATGAAAAAATGAATAAGAAGTTTCGAGGGATGAACCCTCAAAATCCTCTCCATAACTCTGGATAACGCCCATATATTTATTGCATAAATTACATATGGTGATCATGTGAAAGGAAACAGATATTTTGACAACGTGCATTAAAATCAATTTTAAGAAAACGTTATTTTCTATGCTCTTTCAAAAAATTTTTTTTATATTTATGGATATTAAGGATGCTTTAGCTATGCAATATTAGCTAAATCAAATAATCAGTTAAAATAAGCTAATATCAGCCAATATATATTGTTTAAGCAATGTTAATGATATTAGCTCTGAAATTGCAAAAGAACAAAACAACAAGTTTAATGGTATACAATAAAATGACTATATTTTTCTGCAGTTTTAGATTAATAACTCTTAAATGAATAAGTGAATCCAAATAAATTTTTACACAAATATTTATTACTATTTGATTAGTATATGTATAAAATTTGACTTAATTTTTTAAATATTACTTCTCCATCACATACGCAAATAAGTATTACGAAACGCGATTTTACATAAGAATTAAGACAAACAAAAAAATTAAACAACTTTTAACCCAATAAGAGAATTGTGCTTAAATTTTACAAAGATATTTAAACGTAATAATGGAACAGTCTATGAAATCTGAAATTTTTAATATTTTTGATAATATTTTAAAATGAGGATTCATAACATTCTTAAACTATATTATTAAACTGTATTATTGATTTAGTATAATGGTTTGTAAGTTTCAAGGAGAATAAACGATGATATCAGGAATAGTATAGTGGACTTTACGTAGCTTAAACGAACATATCCCACGTCCACCGGACTTTCAAAGTGTCAGATAGATCTTCGATCGTGGTCGTACGACGTCTTCCCAGTTAGCGAAGGCATCTTATCCCACATCCAATCGTGCAGTATTCCTATTCTCGCTCGAAGAATCTGGGCATTATCGGAAATGAAATTCCAGAAAGTGTCCGGCCATCACCCGGACGCGCATTGTGCTACATTGTGCATAACTGAGAAGTCGTAATTGTATTTTCCCGGTCCTGTCGTCTCTTTTCCGTGAGTTGCGGCGGATCGCTAATCACGATCGAGTTGCCGCAGTTGGACGGTTCGGCGGAATATAATGTTGTAAAAAAATAATGGGCGAGCCGCGGCTCGTGCTTGATAAATTAGCATCGATGGCATTCGGTCCCGTTACGGTCGATATTTAATTGCCAATTAGAGGACGCAAAAGAGGCATTGCTGACGGGTGCTGGCTCGTTTTACCCGGCACACTCGTGAAAGTCAAGCCTCGTAATGACCGGCCGCAAGATTTATAAACGAAATTAATTACGTACGTACCGCCTCCGCGTTAACAATGCCGAGATCGCCTTTTTTCCCTCTCGATCTCTCTTTCTCTCTTTTTCTCTTTCCTCTTTCCTCTTCTATTTTATTGCTCGTTCTGTCTTTCTACGGTTGCATATCTTGTTCTACCCGTCATTATCCATCCGTTTTCGCTGTCACATCAATTCCTCGTTTAATTTTGCGACAGCGTTCTAACTATTAAATATTCACAACTATTATTTATTCGCGAGATCAGAGTTGAATCAGGATAAACAAATGACAATTGATATTGATGGATCAAAAATAAGTATCAATTTTTTCTTTAATCAACGTTATATAGCCATGCATTAAATTAGATATGCGTTTTGTTCAAAATATAAAAATAAAAATATAAAATATAAAAATATAAAAATAAAATATAAAGTAAAAATATGTCTAAAGATCAAATTAAATCTCGAATCTGCGCAATGGAAGGTAGATTTAATACTTGACAATATTTTTATTTATATATATGTATAGATTTTTTTCCTCTCAGTCTGCCAACCTTGTCTATATTATAACTCGATATTTTCAATTCATACAGCAACGGCGCCGGTGCGCGGCAATACCGGTACTCTTATGTATGAAATTTATTATGCATCGAGAAGAGAACAGGGTGGAACGTTAGAAGACGCGTTGCGATTTCGCAAGATGAAAGATATCGGGAACGCGCTTCGGAGAGTCTCGTCGAGACAAAATATTCATAACGGTAGAATGAAATTCTGCCGGGTCGGGGGATCCCTCCATTCACGCTCCACTCTCGGGATACAATTCCCGAGAATAACTTAGTTTCGTATCGGCCGCGGCTAAGTCAATTGCACTTTGGCAACTTGTATTCAATTATTCCATTTCAACCGGGAATGCGCTCACGACCTGATCTCGCGAGATTACAAAGGTTCGAGCTTAACGATTATTCGCGTAGAACGCCGCGCCGCCGTTGCCGTTACGTCTGTTTCTACTTGGCCGACCCAATGTCGGAAGAATCTACTGTATATACATTACGGTAGTATTATGCCACCCGTTACGTTAAGGGTCGATTTATGCTTAAACTTTGCAAATTATAAAAGCAATAGAAATTTTACACTGCATTAATTAGCAAACAGACGACACAGCGCAATTACATTGTTTGTTATCATCAGATGTTCTCAAGATTTTGTACATTATAAAAATAATGCTAATTTTACGGTACATCATCGGTTCGCAGAAGGCAACGTATTAAGTACCATGCGCTACAAATCCTACAATTTCCTCATGCAAATACCGAATCTTGATCAACACTGTGGAAATGATACGCAATATTGTTTTAACATCTGGAAGTTCCCTTAACGAACGTACGCTGTAACGTTTGTTTGCGAGATTGTTTCTTGTGTGTTTTAATGAATCGAGCGCTAAATTAGAAACAATATTTGACGAGAATGGCGAAAAATTTAATTTAATCCGATTTCGATTCCAAACATATTTCGCGAATTGTTTGAGATTATATTTTCAGCTTTGCGGCAAAAGCTTACGATTTACATACGATTTGCATAAAATGTAAACATCAACAAATTATTATACAGAATACAGTAAAAATTGTAACGTAAACCAGCGAGAGTGTTGGTGAAAAATAATTCAGCACTTGCAGCATATGAAATTTCTACACGCAGCATATAAAATTTTTGCATGCAAAATTTTTCCACAATTTTATCGTGGCTATCTAGCGCATTACATTACGATTTTCACGATTTAAAAATTTACTATATTTTATTATCTGTAGATATGTGTTGCATTTTCTTACTGTCTACATTCATCGCCGAATCTCCGGTGTTCTGATTAGGTTCGCATACGGAATGTAAGACGGGATCACTGTCGAGTTAACAGACGAGCAGTCCGTGTAGAAGTGGCCTAAAGTACCGTTATCCGCACGTAAATTCAATTATACGTACAAAGCTACTACTGCGAACCACAACGACCACGAATGTAGGCAGAAATCGAGGGTATGAGAAGCGAATAGGGGGAAGGCCGAATAGGGCGGCTCTTATACACACGCGGATGAACCTATGCTACGCCTCTCACAAGGAGAAGTAGCCTCGTGACTTGAATACTACGGTAGAAATTTCATTTGTAGCCTGTTTCCTGTACACGAGTACACAATATATATCTACATGGTACGCATCTTTCATTCGGACGATCTTTCCATGATAAAACAGTGATATTCAGCTATATTTAGATCCATTCAACTTTAATCGCAGCTTAATTTACTTTTAATTTTGGAATAAATGAATTAATATCAATTCAATCAATCGCAGCTTTTTTTTATTTATACTTTGCCTTTTTAATTTTGATTTTGGAAAAGATAAACCACTGACGTTAATCATTAAAATTTACTTTATGTTTTACCTCTTTAAATTTTATTTTGGACAAAATAAATTACCACCTATGTTAATCATGAAAGTTTAATTGCTTTGTCTTTTTTAATTCTTGAAAAAAATAAATTACTATTGGCTTTAATCGCAGCTTAATTTATGCCTTATCTTTTTTATTTTTATTAAAAATCAATTATTATTGATTTTATTTACAATTTAATTTGTAATATTTTATTTTCTTTAATTCGATCTGGCTTTGGAAAAAACAAAGTTAATGTATATTTTAATGTATCTAATACTTAAATATTATTCCACATTCTACTCTCTTCAATAAAAAAGAGAAATTAATTTAATTCAGATTATAAAAAAGTATAGTAATTTTTTAAAAAAGTATCCCTGTTATACTATTTATTTTATTTCTATTTTATCGTTTAATGTCAGTATTGTATTCCTCCGTGTGGCGTCGATTCATACTTTTTCTAAAAGTAAAAAATATGTTTGAGCTATAACGTTCTCGTTGGAAAGGCTCAGAAGGTTCGACGACGACACGGAATAAAATGTAAAATCACAGACCGTAAATATCATTTGATTCTTTCGTCTTTTCTTCTTATTTATCCGATCAAAGCGATTTGCCCACTCGTCCCGCGAGCACTTATCCTCTTTGTGTTCACAGTCGAGACGCGCCGTCGCTCAAAAATGTTTCTTACCTCCTTTGAAAGATTGGGATGCCACAGCATCAAAGGTAAATTGAGCTCTTTTGCGACTTCGCTTCTTTTGGTACTCCGGCTGACTTTCTCGGCCGGAGGACGTTGCGCAATTATTCGCGTATCTCTGTAATGGAGCGGAGGGACCGTAGAAGAGCAACAGCAATTCGAAAGTCATCGCTGATGAGTAACCTCGTCTCGTTTATCGTAGAACCATGAAAGCTCGAGGATCCTTGAGACGAATAACGTTATACAGGAGAGTCTCTTGAAATATCCTGTCATGTGCCCAAAGAAAGGGATCGCCACGGATGAAACATCGACGTTCCGAGAGAGTGAAATGTTTGAGAAAACATTAAGTTTCGAATCGTCTCTTAATTTATATGCATCTTGCGAAGACCTAGAAACATTGCAATAGTGACCATCATTCTCGTGACCATCATTCTATCTAACCGTCCATTTTTATAACTGTTAATCAATATTTTATTGCGGTTTGTTTTCCGTCACGTTATTATATAATTCGGTTGCTATATGTTTACACTCAAAACCATAGCCAGTCGAAATGTTGATACTACGAAATATTTAACGTAACTTATACAATAAAGTTATTTAAAATATTCTCTTCTATACATTCCTAATTAATTTGAATGGGCTATATGCTATTTGAATAAATATTGCGGATTAAATTTAGCTGTTTTGAGAATACAAACTGTTAATTATTTAATCTAAAAGTTATTTATATAAACAAATTTATTATTATTATTTTAAGTCAAACTTTGCTTATAAAACAAAATTGTGTAATTATAATAAATAAAGAAATTTTAGATACTGAAAAGAATTGTTATTCATTCTTTTTTTATCAACATGATTTTATTTTATAGTAAAATTTGAAAGAGAAAAATATAATAATTGAGAGACTGCACAAATAAGCGAAGAAGGTTATACTCACAAGGAGAACATCCGATGACGGGGATTTTTATGCGCATTTTAGACTGTTCTTGAGCGAAAAGAAAAAACTGATACGTGTCCGGCCATTTCAGCCATTGGCCCATAGTTTCGAAGAAATCGATTTTTTAAAATAATTATTTATATGTAGTAATTTGAAAAACGTACTGTATAAATAAAAATATCATTATCTTTATAAATTTCATTTTAATTTAATGTTATTAGTTTTAATTATTTTTTGATTATAATGAAATTTTATGAAATTACCCATAGATAGCTAAGTCTGTAGAAAGCAGATTTTTTGAAATGTCTGCTACCAACAAAATGACAGAATTAGAATTAATACTGTTGATAGACTGCTAGAAAAAAGGTAACAGAATCTGCAAGCATAAAGTAATGTCGGCAAGATCTGCTCAATTTCTGCCAATAATTTGCCTTCACATTATGTCGACAGACGATGTTAACAGAACATAAGCCTAATGCGAACGCAATTGAATGGCAGACTACCGTCATTTTCTGTTTGAACCTGCTGATAGTCTGCTAGAAGACTGTGGACATTTGGCTATCTGGATACATATTAGTATTATAGATAATAATTAAACACTCATTTATGGAATATTAAGAGATTTATTTAATTTTTATTTTTTGATTATAAAATAAAGATAAAATTTATACTTCATATCTCTATAAAATAAAGCAGTTTGTCATTATAGATTGTCTATATGTGGATTTTATAATTTATTTTTATCTTATATAAGCGATTATGTCAAATGAATTATCTACAATGTATTATTGATTTATTGCAATAGTTGTGGATGGATAATCATACGTTTAACGCTGCGTGGATTTGGGCACATTTCTCATCGCACATTGAATTTTCCAGTGATTTAAATGCAATTTGTCTGCTATCTCCCAATCGAAAGCACGAAAGTAATGCATGAACCAGAACCAGAGTGATTCGGCTAACAAGCTGATAAATCGACCGATATTGATACGATATTGATAATAATAATAATAATAATAATAATAATAATAACAATAATAATAACAATAATAATAATAATAATAACATGTATATGAAATATATATATTACATATGCAATAATTCCGTTGCGTATTTTTGGTTGATAAATTGTATCCTTATTAGTCTTTAATTTGACATACGATGTCAGCATGAAATTATCGCCACTTTTTTTTCTCATAAACATAGCGTCACGAATACGAAATGGATTGATTTCAACTCGAACGGAGGCACAACACAGTCGGTAAATATAGTCGTTATTAATCCTGTTTTTCATCGTATCCCAATATTATGCAATATCATCGCGCATAGATTTCGTATATTGGTATATTCGTAGTTTGCTAAAATCCATATTTTATCGAAATTTCTCGCGCGAACAGTCGGCAAAGAAACTATCATATTTTCAGATGTTGCATTCTGTGTGGATATTTATTTTAAAATTCTCTCTAAAAAAAACTCAATATTTACTTATTCGTATCATGATGGAATACAATATAATAATATCAGCCATAAAATGCGAGCATATATTAAATATTTGTTATTCAAAATTCGAAGATGCATAAATGTGCAACTAGAAGCAACAAGTATTATCGCGACAATAGTCCCTCTCGCGTGAAGTTGACCGCATGAAGTTGCCGATCCGGTCGCCATCTTAGATGCGTTAGTTTCGTTCGTGCTTCATTAGTGAAGAGTTGCGTATCGAATGTTTCGTAATTTCACGCGATTCCATTTTTCTGCTGTCGCAATGTGATTAAGTACCCGTCATGTGCGATTAATATCGAGAGTGTCGTACGAAGTGCTGCGGTCGTTGTATTGTAGTGATTAATGCATACTTAATTGTAATTAACGTATTTTCGCGAACAGATGTTGAGATAGTGTGAGTGCCATGAAGAAGCAACAATGGAGAAACAAGAAAGGAGGAGAAGAGAGGCATCGGGTGACAGTGGAGCAATCGCGAGGTAAGATTTTCATAATCTATTCCATTATTCGTTGATAAAAAACATTTTAAACTGTGTGATCTAAGGTCTGTGATTGAACTAGTATACACTTTTGAAACTTAAAGTGAGATAGGTATATGTTTGATATTTGTTGAAAGTGAGAAAGAGAGTACTAGTACAAGGAACAGACCAATAATATGTAGTTGCTTTCCGTTTACACCGATTCTCAAATAATTCTCACTTGTTACGCCATAATTCAGTTGAATGCGCTTTCCTTTTGCATTCTGACAAATGAGATTTAACTGACTTTTTATCTATAATCTGCTCAATATCAGTTGTTTTCTATTTACACACAAGTGAAACTGAGTCTGAACTGAGTATTTCATACTCAGATTATTTGCTTACTTTGGTAAACTACTTTAGTAAAAAGTTATCACATGACAACACAGGTTCATAACATTAAAAGTGAGAACCTATGTTGTCATGTGATAACTTTTGTGAGTTTACGAGACTTACTAAATATGATTTCGATTTTATGCAGATTATCTATAGGCAAAAACCAAGCCGCTGACCAATGCCTACTAGTACCTAGTAATGTCCAAGTAATGCCCACTAATGCCCACTAATGCCCACTAATGCCCACTAATGCCCACTAATGCCCACTAATGCCCACTAATGCTCATTAATACCCCAGTAATGCTTCATTAATGCTCTAATAATGCATAATCTCATATCGTTTATCATAATACAATTCTCTCAAGTAATGTCCAGTAATGCCCCAAATTTGTACATCATAATGCTCTCAGTTTATCCCTTGGCAAAAACTCAGTTAAATCTCACTTGTCAGAATACAAAAGGAACGTGTATTCAACTAACAATAAGTTATGATGTCACAAGTGAGAATTATCGGTGTAATTATCGATAAATGAAAAGCAACTATTGAGACCGTGTGCTTTAGCGAGTTGTGTAAACTCACTTTAAAAGTGTTATTATATGATAACTTTTTATCAAAGTAAGCAAATAATGATGTAATTGATCTGAATATAAAATACTCAGCTCAATTCAGCTCACTTCAGACTCAGTGTCACTTGTGTTTAAATGGAAAGCAACTAATAATATATTGCACATAATTTATTATGTGTGTAATATATATTTTAGAGTTAGAGTATAAGATTTTTTAATTTTATATAAGTATTATATCATATTTAACATATCTTTTATATTTAATATAATATAATACATACATTACATATAGATAATACAAATAAATGTATACATTATATATAAAATTAATAAATGCATATAAAATATTTCAAAGAATTTAAAATTTACGTTTCATCCAGATTAGACTTTTTCAAATTTTATAAAGTTAATATCTAAAAAAGTGTTTTATTTAAAAAATATGTAATTCTTTTATTAAATACTTGTTAAAATTACGATTAAAAAATATTTTTGTATACATTAATTATTCATCGACAAATTCATCTTAGACAAATTTAAATTTGTTTTAATTTTAATATTTTTGTATTTGTTACAGAAGATCAACGTTGTATATCTTGTATAACTCCGCTGTTGCGCATCGTACCGGTGAATAATTATCTTGTATTTTATTTTTGAGGTAATGAATTTATGAATAAGATGTATATAATTATAAAGGAGTTGTTATTAACAAACGGTAATTATTTGAATACAAATGTTTATGAAAATAATAATAAATATGACAATAAAAAATTCTGTAATATATAGAAGAAAAGGTAATATTATGTTTAGGAGGCTATAGCAAAATGCTATTGTTTAACTTTGCATAACTCGAAATGAAGTACAATATAATAAAATATTAAAAAACAAATAAAACATTCAAGTATATATATATATATTCGTGTAACAATAAGCTCAAGTTTAAAAAGAATGCGGAAGTGTGTATAATAAAATGCTACAAAATATATGTATCTTCAAAACGTTTTGAAATGCTCGAAAATACGTTAATATAAATAAATACTGGCTATTGTGTATTGGCATATTAACGCTATTGTAACAGCGGTTATTAAATAAATAATTTTATAATTAATCACTGTTATAGAATTTGCTATTTGATATTTTTGCTAATTTAATTTAGCAAAAATTTTAAGAGACCATTATACAAAGACCATAATACTATTTTCTCTTCTACCTGTAACTTGTTTGAATACACCTATCTTTACGATTATGTAATCACGCATAAAGTATTAAATAACGTATAAAGTATTAATTAACGTATATTATGAATAATTATAATATCTTATAGATCCATTGCCTGTAATGGATGGGCTATAATGGATTATGATAAATATTTAATCTTGGACTCTTTTCTCTTTATCTGTTAATTCAATCAGTTGTGCTGAAAGACTACATTCGCATAAACATGCAAAATATAAAATAGAACTCATCAATGTTTATTGTATGTGAGTATAAGAACAGAATTGGAAAGCTAAAAAATTTAGAACTTAATATATTTTTATATTATTTACTATTATTTGTCTTAATATGTATGTTAAAAGTAATTGAATTTTTTAAACTGAAAGAGTATCAAATTTAAGTTTCTTAAAAAAAGATAATAGAAATCAGAATAAAATAATATTATAATATATTTGTAGAATATATTTGAACTTAATAATAAATATAAATATAAATATAAATTAATTATAAATATATTAATAACTTAATAAATATAAATAGTTACATATTAAGGAAAAATTAAAATAATTAAATTTTTCTTGTAAGTTTAACATTAAATAAAAAGGAAATAGATAAGAAAAAAAATTATAAAAGGAAATATTGCAAATGGAAAGTATATATATTAAAAACTTTAAAAAATGTAAAGTTTAAAGTTTGTTTAAAAACCTATAAAATACTAATTTTTTCTTAAACTAAATTAAAACAAAACTTTTATATTAATATATATAATAATAAATATAATAAGTTTATATGGAATAAAAATAAAGAAATATCTTTAGGTAAGGTTATAACTGGGTAAGTAAATTTCTCTTCTTCCTTAAATATGCATCCAAGATTAAATATATAAATTAATGCAAGAAAATAATATTTACAGAAATTTTTTGTGTGTATAAGAATAATTAAAAAAGAAAACAAGAAATATTAATTTCAATATTATACTGTACTGTATGTAATTTTGTAAAAAACACATTAATAATTACAACATCATTTATTCTCAAAAAGTACAATATTAATATAATTTCTTGTAGCCTATCCATCTAATGGTAACTGAATTTTTTTATTGGTGCACCAAATTCTAAGCATCGTGAATAGATGGAATTCCAATGGGAAACGAAAAATTACTATCTATGATGCGAAAATCGTTTCAATTTTCTACTACGCATACGTTTGTGTATCTCGCGAGGGACAAATGATAAGACTCGTCAACAGAAATAGTCACGAATAAAAATATAGAAAATATGAGATATAATAAATATCTAATGCGAGAAGCAATATGAAATTCATGAATTTGTGACAAACAAGCTAAAATGTTTGGTTTTATGAATGGATTAATAATGAAAAATAATTGCAACCAATGATCGTTCTTAATATATCGTCCTTATTATATGTATATTTATTAGTATAAATTTTTCATATTTATCTGCGACATTTTGTTTCATAAATTTTTTTTGTATTTTACTATATCTATCTTTTATATTATATCTTTCATATTATATTAAAATTATTATTTTTTAATATTAAGTATTTAGAAATGTGTATTACTTGACAATTAAATATTTCTATATGAAAAATAAAAAACTACGGCTATATAATTCTATATAATTACAAAAATAATTACAAAAAAATATAATTACAAAAAATAATTTTTTAACATAAAAAATATTATTGATTTTTTGACGAAATAATGACTGAATGTCACAATATTTTACTTAGAATTACTTTGAATTTTAATATGAAATTGAATAAAATAAATATTTTTATTCATTAAAAATAAAAAATGAAATTAATAAATAAAACCAATATTTTATTCATTACATATTTTTAATTTTATTTTTCAATGTGTAATAAAGTTCTATTTAATTAATTTTATTATAAAGAATTTAACGAGAATCGTAAGATAGTATAAGAGTTTCGTTAAATTTATAAATCACTATTCTTCCGTAAAAATTAAAATTTTATGTAATTTTTACGAAGAAGAGATATTGTGATTTCTAAATTCGACAAAACTATCTTATATTTTCTTATACTTCTTATTAAATTCTTTATAATAAAAATAATTGAATAGAATTTTATTACACATTAAAAATAAAAAATAAAACTATTAAATCAAATAATGATTTTATTTATTGGGTTCATATCAATACTAAAATGATGTGAAATGTAATAATTATTTTGTCAAAGAATGAACAATATTTTTGTATATTAAAAAAATTATTTTCTTTATGTTAGAATTATAGCGGCAGTCTTTTCATCTATATTATACATTTTATTTTAAATATTATATTTACGATGTGAATGATTGATTAATTACTCTATTTCAAAAAGATTATTTTTAATAATTATCTTGCTTCGAGATGCCGTCATTGATCGGCCGTTACAGCGGAAAGTCTTATTTTCCATCCTGTTGCGATGTCCGTGTTTCTTGTAAGCTAATGCGGTTGCGGATCCCGCCAAGAACTCTTACTCACACTTTGTCGCACGAACGTTTATATTGTCGAGACTCGGTTGGCAGGTCGACGAGGTATCCGTAAATAAATTGTGCCCATACCCAGGAGATTAGTTTGAGGATAAAATATTTAAACTTAATTCCATTCAAATAAATAATTCACTCAATGTTATCTAGCGATTCGTATGCCTGCCATATCGTTATCTCCTTGATGTTGTGAGAGTCACTACGATAATACGTATGAGCATGAACGTGAATATGTACATATACGACTGTTATAAAATATTTCTAAAGTCGAGACTGTCCCAATATTACTAGAGATATAAATTTTATTACTAGAGATACAAATTTTAACAGTTACAAAAAGAAAAAGTCACTTTATTTGGACTGATTTATCACGACCCTTCACTTTAAGCTAGAACAGTAAAAAGTTCTGAAAAAATATTACATTACAAGTATTCCAGTATTGAGATATATATATATATATATATATATATATATATATTTTTCCTCCTTTTAAACCGCACTTCCCATATTTGCTGTACGCGTCCTTTTAAATATTTATTTTCTATACTTTTATAGTATAACGTATATGTTTTTATATGCAAACGAACGAATATAGTATATGTAATCATTATCGTAAACTTGTCTTCACGATTCTAAAATTATTCAAGAAGTTCTTTCTATCTAATCGACGATTATACGAAAAATGCTTGCTAAGAACAACAAGATGGAACCGTCGAAAGAGCATTTTTGTCGGTTATGATCCAGGATTCTAGTCGAGTTAAACTTAAAGATCCGAAAATCAGTGATTGTAAAATTCGACCCTTCTATGTTGAGACTGTTCTCCTGAATATGTAAACGTTACTGTTATTCGAGAAAATGATTCCGTTGCTACGATCACGGCCAAAATCCGTTATTACGCTTCTATAATCAAATGCTGTTTCTGAAACTCATCGCCGGCGGCTAAAATTATTTTCGTAGGTTTCGCATAGAAGCAAACATGTTACTTGTTTCTCCATTTATTGACGCTGAAATATTTTATCTAAATATTTCTCTCATTTTACGTTGCACTGGCTGACTTTGATTTTTTAATATTTTTTATAAATCGGTGAATATATAACTGATGCAACGGAAAAATATACACGTGCGATTTTATAGGATGTACATACAAAATTTTTTTTATTGTTTTTTCACACTATATCCATTTTTGAGGTTATAAAAATTATATAAAGTTGATCATATATTATAAGAAATATATTGTAGATAT
>Ga0157364_1004342_pt1 | contig 14127 bp, 6 predicted proteins | sample AttsexASBM2_FD_111476 | JGI IMG/M metagenome (GOLD analysis project Ga0157364, IMG submission 111476) | Fungus gardens microbial communities from leaf cutter ant in Ribeirão Preto, State of São Paulo, Brazil - Atta sexdens ASBM2 | ecosystem: Host-associated > Fungi > Mycelium > Unclassified ... | reverse complement strand
TATATATATATATATATATATACAATAATTGCATCGTTTTCACGATTTCATTAACTTAAGTAATAGACAAGGAGATCCTTCCTTTTATTAATATTTAGTGATTACTGTTATATCTAATCATTTAAATTAACTTGCAGCTATAACATTTTAAGTATTTTGTGTGGTATATTCAGAAGATTATAATTAAAATAAAAATGTTTCATAAAAAAATGTTAGTGTTACACAATAGTTTTTCGAGTCAGAAAGTATTGAATGTTGATAAACATCATGTAAAAATGCATTCAAATTTCGTCATCAAATTTTTCTTTATATATATTATTTAAATAAATATTTAAAGTATAATTATGGGCCAAGTATGTACACAGAAGAAAAGAAATTATTAATAAAGGATTATTAATAAAGGATTATTTTACAAGGAAATTAAAGATTGTATGCGAAAACAAGATGTTATAATAACTGCAAGATATTTAATGTAAGAAATTTATCAAATATATATTTCCAAATGACTATACATTTCACAAGTTAATTTTAATGCATTAATGTTGATAATATATAAATGTAACATGTAGTTAAAGAATCAAATCTATATTTAATTGAAAAAGTATTTTTTAAGCATCTCAAATTTTGCGAAAGAGATATAATTTTAACAAAATTAAAAATTTTTCTGAAATATTTTTTTAACAAACTAAAAAAATTAAGATTGATAATCAATAATTTTTATTCATCAATTTCAGTCACCGTGCCGAAATCAATGGCAAATTACGTATATAAAATGTAATTAACTTTCAATAATAATGTTTGTTAAACATTTTAAGTTTTAATGCGAAAAAAAAGTAATATATTTACGTTTTTTTTCATCACACAAGAAAATAAATTAATTATAAGCGTAAATCGTATCCATAATTGGTTCTAATTATTTATCGCAGAATGTAATTTAGAAATTTTTTCTGCAAATTATTTAACATAAATTCGCGAAATATGTCCAATATCAAACTGAGAACGTGGTAAAATATTTTGTTTTGCGGATTCTGATTTCGCAATAACCATCGATAATTCCAAATCCCGAATATTTCGCAATAATTTTCATAATATACTCGCAATTTTGTAATATTATAAACATTACATTTCCAGCGAAAGCGAACATTAAAATTCACGAGCGAGAAGCTAATATTTGATTGCCGATTTAGCATTTATTAATAAGAATTAACGATAATTTTTCAAAAAATTTTTAATTTTTTTATTTGTATTTTCTTAAAATTATTAACTATCTTCCAATATTAAAATAAGAGCAACAAAATATTTTATAAAAACGAATTTTAAAAATATAAATTATGCGATATTTAACGAATGTTATCTTATCGTATGCGTATACATAAATTAATTTACAAAGCTGTTTATTTACTGATTTATCATTTATTATATATATGTATATGTATATGTATTATATTATTTATATATATATATACATATATATATATATATATAATAAATGATATATATATATATATATATATATATATATATATATATATAATATATGTAAAGATTTTAAGATAATCTTTTACATTTATCTGAAAGATTTGTCTCACGTCAAAACATTTATAAAATTTCACATCATATTACTTTGTTTCATTTATTATAAAGTAATCTATCAATCAATACATATGGATAAACTATATAAAATTGAGCTAAAATTGATGTTTTATGAATATAGCTTATAAAAATAATTTTGATACTTATTAGATTGCACATTGCGCAATTGAAATATTTCTCATTTTTTTTTCATCTTAGCTTGTATTTTCTTAATTTACATATAAATACACACACATACACATATAACATATACGTGGATTCGTTTATTGGATTTATTTGTTTTCCTCACCAATTTAAATAATATTTAATCTTAAAAAAATTGGAAAGAAGTTGAAAGAAAGGATAATAAAATAATAGTACTAGAATTCTTTCTACAACTTTCTTCCTATTTAATTATAAAATAGTTCTTTATTATAATATAACTACTCTCTTATTTTTCCATTTTTATTATTTATAACAAAAATAAAGCTGTTATTATTCGTAAGAAATAAAACATAAAAATAAATAGATTTATTCACAATAAAAATTAACAACAAAACTTTATTGATGAAAATTGAATAAAATTTTTATATTTGAAAACATATTTATTTGTTATACTATTATTTAACTTTATCTTCTCTTTTATTCGTTAATATAATATCTAAGAAATTACATGAATCCAATAAGACGAAAAATTCAAAAAATTAATAATTTATCTAACATTATTAATTTAAAATAAAATTTATACTCTCTGATGACACCAGAAGAATGTAACATAATATATTGATATAATATATTGATATAAATCGATGAGTTCTATTTTATGAGCTTTGTGCGAATATATTCTCAAGCACAGTATATAATAAATTAACAAATAATGAGAAACTCCAAGATTAAATATCTTAAAATAATTTAATTGTATGCAAGTAAAGAATTGAACTCACTTCAAGGTTGCTCCCCCGGTGCCTCTCACAAATTTCCTCCTTTTATCAGAATTGGGATCAGGATAGTTATCAGGTCTCCTCCCGCATAGAACACTCGCGTAAAATACTTACGAATAATACATACACTATAATTGCACGCGGACTAATAGTCGCGTGAGAACATTGCAATGACTGTGACCATCTAGCACCGTCTCAATGAAATCTCATACTATCAAGATATCGAAGATGTAATTCCCTCGCTTCGAACAAGGATTCAATCAAATAGGTTTTAAAAAAAAGTTCATTAGTCCGACTTGAATGGCATTCCCGAAATAAAACGCGCGACGTGACAAACCGGCTGCGATTCGTTTATTCAGTTAAATCGGCGACGATAAGTCAAATGTAAAATCTGAAAAGATAATTATTAAACATATTATTCTAAGCTCTCAATAAAAAAATGATAAACATTGATACCTAAATCGACAAAATAAAATTTAAATGTAAGGAAACTTATATATATATATATATATATATATATATACACGTATATGTACGCAACGTAAGAAATATTCGAATTAAGAAATGAGAAACTATTGAATAAGAATACTAATTATATTTCACGAATATTATCAAGCGTTAAATTATGAAATATAAATTGTCAAATACAAGACATTAAAATTTTAATAGAAATTTGTTAAACGTAAATCAAAAGAAAATAAGGTTTGCTTATTCATATTTAACCTGAATCTCCTCTCGAGAAAGTGTCAAATGAGAATTTCAAAATGAATGACGTGAGATCCGAAAAGATATGTATAATTATAATGTATAAATTATAATTAGTATCGCTATTAATATGAATTTTTTGTTTTTCAGTGACACCTTTATAAATTTTTGTATCTACTAATAATATCTTATTATTACAATAATTATTGATATACTATTAAAATTATTTTTATAATATAAAATATATATAATAGAGGATTTTGTATTTTTTTAAATAATGTGTGTAGTAAGCTAAATAATCTATATAAAATATTCTTTTGTTTCGTTTTGAAACATTTATCGGATCTCACGTCATTATATTTTGCTTTGATATAAATCCAAAATGAATCCTATATGTATGGATAAGCTATTTTAAAAAATGAGAAAAAAGTCAGTGTAATATAAAATTGAATAAAATTAGTAATTTTTCATTAAATAAATTAAATAAAATGTTTTATGTAACAGAAATATTTATGCTTTTAAAATGTGCTTCTTTTATTCATGCTTGTCATAAATGTAATATATTCTCATATTATATTTTAAAATAAAAAGCTAAGTGTTCTTTTCATCAATTTATACAATACATATCCTGAAAAGATATAAAAATATTATTGTAAATACGTATATTTTGAAAAAATATGATAGAAAAATAAAATAAAAGACACACAATATTTATTACAAAGTAAATAAATATCAACATCAATTTCTATTGTTATATATGATTCTATGTATATATTTCTATTTAAAATAAATACATAAAAATACATAAAGAAATAATTATCGTCTCGTAATCTTTATTATGTACGTATAGGTATAAATATCATGAAGAAATAAAAATTTTACATAAATAAAGATTATAATCTTTTCTTTATTATGATTCTATTTGATTTCCTTGTCTTTTTCTTCCTATTTGTTAATGATTTATTTAACCTTTTATTTTTAAATACGATTTTAAAAATAAATATTCAGATGTTCGATTTAAGTGGACCCTATATATATACATATATATAAGACATGGAACATATTAGAAAACACTTGAAGAATTAAATATATATATGTATATCTTTTTACATGTGTATAACAATATAACATATATATTCATATTTAGAAAGTGCGTTCGAACTATATTATTTATGTATCTGATTGATAATTTTATAAGTCTATTATTTTAACATTAAAATAAAAAATGATTTAATACTCACAAATACAGTATGCAGTGTGGAGAAGTACATAGTATATTAGTATATATAAAATATATATAAAAACGTTAATTGAATTGCTCCATCCGCGTCATTGCTCGACGTCTGCTCCCGCTCCTCCTCTTCCTTTCAGATTTCTTTGTCGTACATATCTATAATTTATAAAACACATGATTAATTACAACTTTGTGATATGATATATCACGATATGATATGGTATATCATATTTTATTTCCAATAGTCACGTATTATCATTTTGAGATAGAATAATGCAAAAAAAATGATCGTCAAACCACATTTATATATCTTGCGTAAATTATCGGAAGAAATAAATATCAAAGAACGAAAGAGATGAGAGAAGAGAGAGAGAGAGAGAGAGAGAGAGAGAGAGAAATTTTAAGAAATCACGCTTATTATCCAATTTGATCTGTGAAAGGTACACGTCCTCGATATGATCATGCTAATTACATACACAATTGTTTGAAAGAATGTTCGCATTTAGTATTTCTCAATAATTATTGCAATACGCAGAGAGCTATTACCTGCCGTCCGAGTGATCCAAATGTCGCCGTGCGAATCCTTGCGCGGCGCGGCAACCTTGAGGTAATAACACGAGCCGTGCGCGGCACAAACAACCGCCAAGGTCGCATACCTTTACCAGGCGGTACGTTTCCCCCCAAAAACACGTAACGCATAGCGAAATACATACCGAAGATTCTATTCTCTATGACGATCGATAATTCATGATTCCAATAGCGTATCTCTCTAATAATTTCTTTGAAGGAGTACGTGCGCGGAGTAGTTGACGCCATTATGCGCGCGCGAATCGTTTACCGTGAAGTTAGTTGCTCTCGCGAGGAATGATCGTAACCGCCGCGGCGCCAGTTGTTTTCTCGTTTGAATGTCGATGCGCGGACATAAAAACATTGAAGTCGTTACAGTCATTGTCGCTATAAAATATTTAAAATTTTTTAATGCATTTAGTTGAAATATTCTGTTCTTTCCATTTCATTAATTTCGGTAAATCATGTTATTATAAACTAAGTAACTTATTCCGTAATTTAGTGATTGTAATGATATTATTACATTGTATTTGCGCTTTTTTTACCATTTTTTACCTTTTTTTACCACAAAACTTGAGCGATATTATTAGTCAAAAGTTAAAAGTTACAGAATAAAATCCTAAGTCTTATGTTTACTTGAAAAATAAAATTTATAATATTTAGTTAAAAAATTTATGTAAATTAATTTTTACCTTATCAAGTTTTTATAAAATTAATTATATATATATATAATTATATACATAATTTTAATAAAAAAAAATGTAATTTAATTTCTGCAACAAATGTAATGATCTTTTCAATTATTAAAGTCACACAATTTTACTCTTCTCGTAAAAATTTAAAAGAAAGAAATAATAATAATAACAAATAGTAGGTGTTTAATTTTTCAATTCTAAGAAAGGATAAAGATAGATTTCAGATTCTTAGATTTGTAATGTATTTGCTAATTTTTAATTTAAGATTTTATGGAGCAATTATTTCCAATATTCAAATTTTTACTAAAACAATGGATTAAAATTTACTATTAATGAATCAATCTATCAGAATTAATTGAAATTTTTAATATATAAATAAAAAAGCAAGACAAATTTAATGAATGTTTTAATATGTACAACATATAGAAAAATAAAAGACAAAATCACTAAATTGAAAATTGAAAATTTATATAACTGAATTGTAAATATCAATAATAGTTGATAAATTTATAATTGCATAAATACATTTTACAAGCAATTCGTGAGCTCCGTTTTCATCATTTTTAACTTCAAAATTTTTCTCGATATTTTATTAAATTAAAATTAAAATTTTCGATACTAATCTCCAAAATATATATGTTATTAAAACATTTTACAACAATAAAACATCTCGCATATATATTCTCTTACTGCGTAGCATCAATAGTAATAGAATATTAAAGTTAATGGACAAATCGATAACTCTTGAATCGTATTTCCGTATGATTACTTAAGCGTGTAGCAAGCCTCGTACCTGAGGGTGCTTAAAATATGGCACTTGCCAAGTCTTTTTACCTACAATTGGCATTTATTACCGGTCATCATAAATAACAGCAGCACCCCATGGCGGCGTGTTAGCGTGAGAGAAAAAGAGAAAGCCTCTTATCGTTACGTTTATTATCGCAATTATCGTTATCTGCTCATTACTGCAGGAAGCGATCGAGGGGGTGGTTTATAAAACAGCGATCGTACATGCACGTAGTTCCATAAAGTACCGGTCGTCATGGCGATAAATCAGAATTTATACTGAGCACGAATATCAGCATGCACTTCCTTCTTCTGTTAAATGTTAAAATGAGCGTTATTTTTCCTAATTTTTGACAAAAAAAGAACACTTTATACGCAAAAAAAAAAATTTGCTCTGCAATTGTTTACATTTATTTTGTTATTTATATTTTTTATTCATATTTTTTATTAATATGCAAGTAACTGATACAATTATATTATCGATACAATTATATTAAATTGCATAAATTTATATCAATATTTTTATCTATGTATAAATATTATGGAAATTAAACTATTAAAAGTGACGTAATTGTAATTTCATTACGTTGTTTATTATTTATTAAGTATTTGTATAGTTTGTAAGCTCTAATTTGATATTCGATGATGAAGTTAGACAATGTGTACTACTGTACCTCAATCCTTTAATTGCGACAAATAGGAACTAACAAGCTTTGTAGTAGTACGTGCTACGTATGCAAAACAATGGCAATCTCTATAGAACAAATATGCTGAACTACAGTTATTGTTCATCGTTCAATTAGTCTTCAACACACTGGGGGAGAAATTTGATGATCATATTCTCTACAATTCTTGAGTTTGCCAATAACTGTCATTATTTTCCCTTTTTCGGTTAACATTTTGGATAAATTTTAACGATCTATTTGGTTATTTACTAATCTAGTACACCCATCAAATCTGCCATTGTTTATGGTGCAAGTTTATATCATCAAGATTGTGAGAACAGTGGCACGTGGTGATTAGTGGCTAATTCCAACTTAATACCCTAGAAATGATGCGACATTGACAACGAATTAAATGGAATTAGCGAGTAAATTACATATCGATTCCCTACGACCCTTTATGATATACATACAAACCAACAAATGTAATACATGTGTTAAAAATTTAAAAAATTAGTGTGATAGGTTTGATTGTATAATTCTTTTAAAGTTAATATTCACGTAAAGCAATAAAATATTTTAAATTATAAATGGATGTGTACGGAATATTAATTTTTTTATTTTGATTACAGATTTCAGCCGATATCAAATTATTTGAATTTCGTTTTGTAATATTTATATATTTGTTCTTATAAAAATTTAATGCAATAATAAAAGAAACGTTGTGTGTGCGTGCGTGCGTGCGCGCGCGCGTGTGTGTGTGTGTGTGTGTGTGTGTGTGTGTGTGTGTAGGTATGATTAATAATACGTAGCTATACTGAAGAAGTAAATATATTTCACTATTCCGTCAATTATACGCATGTACATGGCTCGCAACGAGAACAGAATGGCGTGGTTCGAACGCGACAAACGAAGGAGAGCGAAATCTGGGTACAAGAAGGGAGTAGACTCCAATTACGACGTTTAGGGGTGGCAGGCACGAAGGGGCATCCGTGAAGCCCCAGCCTTAGGGCCCCGAGGCTGTTCCCGATTTTCACATAGAAAGGGAGCGACAGTCGGCAGGCAGCAGCCAAGCAGCCGCCTTGCTCGATCTCGGCAGCTGAGTCGAGCTCGTTAGATTTTCCCTGTTCCCTTATATTCACGTTATCCGCATATCAGCACAATCTGCTCCTTTTTTCGCGACTAGCATTGTCTGCCGTTTTGCATTCTGCTAATATAACGTGAATCTCGCTAGCTGCGCTGTCGTGTCTCCGGGAAGACACGTACCTTCATTTTTATCTGCCTCCGAGTCATGTCGATATGTATGTATGCTGCTCGATGTCATTTATTTATATATTCGGATTTCATAAATAAAGATTGCGCGGAGAGAATGGTTTTGCTGAATTATCTAAAAATTTAATTGGATGTACCAAATTTAATTGGATAGATCTAAAATTAATTTTGTTGGACTATCAAAATAATTATGCATAATGGTCAAACTGTTAGAATATAAAAAAATATCTTTCGCAGCATTGCTCATCATAATTTGATGATTTAACAAAATTATTTTTAGATCTAGCTAAATTTTTAAATATTGCTACAAAATCATTCCTTCTTGTGAGAAATAGAAGACTACCGTGATTATTAAGGATTGATTGCAAAGTTGCTGTATTATAATAATCAATTATTAAACGAATTATAATCGTTATATGTGTATTTATAAAAACTAGTAAAGCTAGAATTTCTGAGAGTAAGCATAATAATGTGAATAATATATTATTTTTATGAAAACTCTTGGATATCATTGACAAATTGTAAAAATAATAAATCTTTCTATCATCTTGAAACGAAAACCCGATTAATATATCTATTTTCAACAATTTTCAACAATTTTCATCTCGTGTGCTTATATTTTCAGTTTCCAGTTGTTTGAATGGATAAAGAGAAAAATCAAGGGACGAAGAACGGTAGATTTTCCATTGGTTTGGTAAAAAAATCGATAGAGCTGGCAATAGCAGATATTATTTCATGCTTCATCCACTATCCAGTGTTTTGCATGTAAAACGAAAAGCGCGGAAGCGCGTCGTCGTTCATATATCGTTCAATCTTTGCCATTATTTTGCATATGGACTACGTTATTGATACTTGCAGGTCCTCTCGATATTACGCTATGTCTACCTGGCGCAGTGACCCATCATGTCCGTACATCTCGTCTCATTCCATCGTCTGGATAAAGACGAGATGATCGACATGGCTGGGAATTGCATTACAAGACCTCGGTCTTGCGTCGTCAACTGCGAGAGGACATGTTGCACGATGTAGTCCAAAACAAGGGCACTCCTCAAATACCATCTCGACGGATCTCGAACCCCATTAAATTGTGCTATTCGTTTAAATTTGCATTATCCGATCGTCGGCACTACCATCCTCTGTCATTCCCCATGCGGATCGATGCGCGTGACTAAGATAAAGAGATTCATAAGCCTACGGGTATACAGGAACACTTTGACAGGGTAATCAGCTTTTGTGCAAAAGACGGTAAGTCGATCGACGGAACGCGATGGTTTTCGACGCATTTATCATAATATTCAAACCGGAATGAGACTTTAAACTTACTTTTTAAAACTTCTGAAGGATGAAATATTGTCAATCGATAATCTTGCCATTGATACATACTCTCATTCTCACTAATTCTATTCTCCGTATAGAAACTGCACACAGAAAGGATGATTTAGCTAAAGTATTTAAAATAAAAATTTATTACTATTAGAAATTTTAGAGATTGTTTAAAAATCTAATTATAAATACAGATCTGGAAATAATTTTATTGGATCATCACAATAATTATGTAAGATAAAGTTAAATTATGTTCAAATTGATGAAGGATAGAGTTCAAATTGAGTGCTAGAATGTCAAATTCTTTGCAAAATTGCTTATCCATGTTTGGGATCCTGCATAATTATTTTAATGGTCCGACAAAATTATTTTCAATTCTTTATCTACCTAAATTTTTAACAAAATCTTTTTATCTTGATTTATATTCCAAATGCCATGCATGCATATATAACGCTTTTTATACGTATTTATAGAAGATGGTACGTTTTTATATGTTATAAAATATATGCGATATTTAATTTAATTCTTATTTCACGATCTTTTTGCTCAAAATTAATTTGCACATGTCCGTTGCAGAGTACATTTTGACATATGTCGCTCCGTTTCATTAATGCCAAAAAAACATAATTATTCCTCGTTTATTAGCTCTTTTTAACTGCTTTTAATGTCGTTGTCATGTCACGCGACGTGCAGTAAATCCGTAAATAATAATCGAATTGTCGCTGGTGTTTTTGACGTATTAACGAACGCAGTTCGTAAACTTCTATTGAATCACTGCTGCTTTCATCCAACCATTTGTTCCTCATCTCGGCATAAACTCCGCGAGAAATAATAAAGTTATTACGTCCCCGTGACTTTTATCTCCTTTCCTCCTTTTTCTGCATTTGTGATCTGCATTCTCGATCTCAGCACAAGCATCGTTATTATTTGCATGTCAGCTCACGGACTTTTTACCTCCTTTTCACGAGACGCAGAGATGTATCCTATTTACACAAACTTGCGTTATTCCTTGCAGTAGAAAGCATCTTGGCCTCTTATTGCTCCGTTTCGACGCCATTTATATTTTTTTTTCTGCATACCCTTCAATAAGAACAACGTCGATGCAGCTGAAATTACATTACGCTACGGGGATGAAAAACGATGAGAAACGCGGAAAGTATAAGGAAAAGGATACAGCGAACTACGCAAAAAACATGATTTTCAATAAATCTTCCTTTTGTGCCCTTAGAAATATCATATTTTCGTGACAGAATTGTGCTGCTTAATAAAAAGCTGCTACTAGAGAATAATCGAGTGATATTACTCTTAAATCAGTTTTAATGAATACTCTATACTCAAGTTTTAAAAATATGCAAAATAACATCATATTATTAATTTAATTAAATACGTGTATGACTTCTAAATCTTTTCCTAGTTCATAGTTTCTTCATACTTTTTATATCTATTTATAATCTTGTCAAAAATATTCGCTAGAATTTTAAAATGTAAAAAAAATTGTTCTTCAATTTAATTTTATTTTATTGTCTACAACAGGAGTAGTAATTTAATCATAAAAAATTAACTAAAAATAACTAATTAAATAGTGTACATTAAATAGTATACGTTAACAATGTGAAGAAGTCATATATGAAGAAGCCATATGAGGCGAACTCAAAAAAACAAAATCATAATCTTTTAGTTGAAGCAAACAAAGATACTTATGTGAAAATAATAATTTTTTTTGTATAAATATTAAAACAAAAGTTACTTCTTATTTCAATTTTTACGAATAAAAATTAATGAATTATCAATGAATTCGATATAAAATCGAATTTACAAACGTCACTATTTAAAAGCTAAAACGATTAAGGGTTCACCCTCTACCATCAAAATTCCTTGAATGATAGGCTGTACCTTGACAGACTGTATAACAGACAGACTTCGCTGAAACTATGATCGTCGATGTCTTCACTGGAATTGGAAGCGGTCGTGTACAGCACACAAGCGTGATCGTGATCCTGTTTAAAGTCGCTTGTCCTCTGGATATTTGTCGCAAGCTACTAATAATAATTTGATTAGTAACATGATTAAATGTGTTAATACAATAGTAATAACACATATGTTGTTATAAAAAATACGAATAGATATATTTCACAATTTCTTTCACTTTCTTAATACATCCACATCCTCCTTTTTGCCACCGTGATGGCAAAATAAAAAAATTCATTTGTAGTTTATATACAACTTTATATACAATATATAACAATTACTTTTCGTGTGTGTAGTATAGATGCCAGACGGCTGCTCCTTGCAGTATATTAATGCATGTGTACCTAGTGCAGCATATTAAGATATGTAGATAGCATATAAGAAGTTATAGGTTGGTACACACACTAAGCATGAGCTATGTTACGTACATGGCTTATGCTTAGTATATATGACAGTATAACCGCTTCATGCTGTTAGCATGCTGTAAGCGGCTGCCACCTGGCATCTATGCCACATTTTTGAAAAATTCTTGTACTTACGTACTTGATTCAAACTCAGATGACTTGTTTCATTGAGGTGGACTTCAAACGATGGAACTATGTCAGCAAAATAGCAACAGAATATAGGATTAAATACACAAATATATCCTGTTGAAAACAAGCTGTTGAAAAAAATTTAACAGACTATAAACAAAACCATTTAAATGACAAACACGAAAGAAACAGAACAGACTGTCTATAATATACTCTGACAGGAGATTATCAATAAAAACCAGAGAGACCTCGCTGACATAACGTGAAGCTAGACTGTCAGTTACAAATGAAATAGAGTTCTGATTTAACGGCAGATTGTCGATAGAAATCAAACAGACTGCTAGTAGACATTTAATTTCTGCCGACAATCTGCTGTCATATTATGTCGACAAGCTGTATAAGCAGAATATGAGTTTAATACAAATTTAAAGCAGACTACTGTCATATTTTGTACAAATTTTCTAACAATCTGTTAACAAGCTGATATTTTATTTGGACCTATGTTTTGTAATTGTTGTAGCTGCGGTTAGAATTGCGATTTCGGTTGCGTTTGCTCTTGCAGTTGTTGCATTTGTGGCTGCTTCTGATTCATTTGTTGCCATTGCTTCTCGGTTGCTGCCGTTGCCGTTCTCGCAGTTGCAGTTTTTGCAATCGTTGCTTTAGTTGTTCCAGCCGTTGTAGTTGTTGACTCATTAATTTTAATTCTTCACAAATCCCATCTAATTTGCTGTGTATTAATTGGCATCTTCTTATAATGTATATAAATAATATATATATTATTAAATGAAAATGGACCGAGAAACAAATGAGTGAAAAAAATCATATTTGATCAAGGCGGATCTTGGAATAGCTGGGAGTATAATTTTTAAAGATTGGAATAGTGGACAACAAAATAGGGATAAATGAAAACATAAACAAAATCAGATTTAATCAAAATATAAAATAATCCTACATACATATATGTATAATGTGTGTGCGCGCGCACGTGTGTGTGTGTGTGTGTGTGTGTGTGTAATCACACATGGGTACGATTATTACTGTTTTATATAAATAACATAACAGTTAGCTCTATCATACATTCTTTTCCTTAAATTGATCCTATTACTTGTATCAAATCGGTTTGAACAAAAGAATCATGAATAATGCAACAAATTAGTATTAAAAAAAATTAAATTTCTATTCACGTTTTATTATACAATTGTGCACCTGCATTGGTTGTTAGCTTCTCAATGATGATTGTGTTCCACTTGGCATTTGCAACATTCTTCGAAACATTTTATGTTTATTACTTATATGTAAAAAAAAAGAGAAATTACGCTCTTTGCAAGTACCAAAAGGAATGCAGTTTTATAAAGAAAAGAAGTTAAATACAGATTTGAAAATAATTTTGTTAAAATAATTATATAGGATTCTTAAGCATGAATATGTTGAAAAATGATGAATAATGTTGAAAAAGTTTTGACATTCTAGCAACCTGCAGCTTAAGTGTCCTACATATAATTATTTTGATAGTCTACCAAATTATTTTCAGATCTATATTTAGCTAAATTTTCAGATACTCCAGCAACCGTTTTTTCCATGTATAGATTCTAAATAAAATTTATCTAATAGATAGAATTGGATTTCCAATTTTTTCTATTACTTTTTATAATAAACAATTTGATAATGACATTGCAATTTTTTATAATTAAACACTAGGATTATGTTAAGGTTGCAAAGGTCAACTTTTTTAACCTTAGCGTTTAGTTATAAAAAACTGCATATTTATTATGAAAAGTAACGTTATAAAAATAATGTATCTAAATAACGTTGCATGTATACGTTGTACCTAAGGATCTGAGCACAAGAATTGTCGTAACACTTACTTAG
>Ga0157364_1004341_pt1 | contig 14127 bp, 6 predicted proteins | sample AttsexASBM2_FD_111476 | JGI IMG/M metagenome (GOLD analysis project Ga0157364, IMG submission 111476) | Fungus gardens microbial communities from leaf cutter ant in Ribeirão Preto, State of São Paulo, Brazil - Atta sexdens ASBM2 | ecosystem: Host-associated > Fungi > Mycelium > Unclassified ... | reverse complement strand
TTACAAGTATGTTTTAAAATTACTTAAGCATATTTCTGGGAAAAAAAAAAACAAATGTTCTAATAAATATTATATTCTAAATGTTTTATTATCGAAATAAATAAAATCCTGATTTACGAAACGAATGCGCCAGTTATATGTGTACGTGTATGTATATATATATATATATATATATATATATATATATATATATATATATATGTGTTTAGACGTATGTGCAAAAGATGAAAGATCTCTCTCTATATTTTTTATATATAAAAAAAATAACTACCTGAAATTTTTAAAAATAAAGTCATTCAATATTATTCAATATTATATTGTATTCGTAGTCATTATTTCGATAATAAAAAATTTGTGACCTAATGTTTATAAAAACATTTGTTCTTCCTTTTTTTTCAGGAATACGCTCAAATGAAATTTTAAAACATACTTGTAATTTAACCTGTGTATGATAGCATGACCAAGAATATACAAAAAATATTTGTAATTATTTATAATATTAGTTACAAGAGTGGCTATATACATATTATTTTTTTACAACATAATATAGCATACTCTTTTTACCGAGCTTTTATGTAACGTACGTTTAAATATCATAAAAAATTTTCATTTATTTTATTGAGTTATTCATATTTTGCCGATTAAAATGTTGAAAGACACATTACGTGTACATTTGTAATGTACATTTGTAATTCAAAATTTGCGTATCATGGTCTTATTCGACAGATTTTTATTACTTGACGTTGCTACGTATTAATCACTTTTAAATCAATATTATAAAGAGAAATTTAAAATATACTCACATGTGTATATGTGTATAACACATAAAATTGTGTGTACAATACATAAAAGTGAAATGAAAGAAATCGATACGATTAATTAGTGACAAAGAATTCTTTCTGTATGCGTGCGAGCGTGCGTGCGTGTGCGTGATTAGAAATTCCTTATTTCTTTTCTAATTCAACTTTTTTTTCAAATTAATTTTCAGATATGTTAATTACTTATTAAAAAAAAAACAAAAGAAAAAATCATTGTATTAATATATGTCACATTATATTACAAAAAGTAATTCTTTTGAACAAAACATTTAGATTGCAAAAGAGGTATCTTTTATCGCATACATTCGGACCAACAATAAAACTTCTTTTATTAAAACCTGTCTTATATATTTCAAGATGAATTATTCTTTTTAGATTCTAATATTGAACGTTCCAGAACGTTTGTGTGTTTTTTAACAATTGTTTTAAATAAAATGAGCAACTAAATAGAAACAAATGAATATAAAATATCGGAAAGAAATAAAAAATAAAATAGAAGAAGAAATATTTTCGAAATGTAAAGTCAATAAATAACAAATATATATTTATTGCATTCCTTTCAATTTACACATAAAAAATATTAGTCTAATAGAGATCTTATGGGTTTCAAGGATTACAATGATGTCTCGCGCCATGACGCACTTTGCTTATCTTAGCGCGGAGACACTACCATATCTCCAGATATTATTTTCAAATGACATAAAAATGTAGACATAAAAATGTGACAAATGAGATAATAGAAAAATAATTATAATAATAAACATAAAAATTCTAAAAAAGTTGTTGTTTATTTATGATTAAAAGTTACAGTTCACTTTAATAAAAAATAAAGAAATAAAGAATAAGAAATAAAGAAATATTATTATTATTATTAAGTTGCATAGGAAAGAATAAATTCTAGCGATTAATGTAATGAGTTTCCTGATTTTATTTGGAGCATTTAGAAAATGAGATATACCTACTTTTCACAAAAAAACTAAAAGTAAAATGGAAAAATAACAACTAAAAATAAAATAAAAAAGGAAAAACCTTTGTTTATAGCAGCGTATTATAAATATATATATTTAAGGAAAAACATTAATCATTACTTGCATATTTTATTGAGAGAAAAGATTCAGATTTAGCAGATATATAAACAGTTAAAAAAACGAAATTAATAGAAACGACTAATAAATAAACTAATAATTTTCTTATAATTTAATATTATAGTTAATGTTAGATGAAAGTTTAGTCATAATAATTAGCAAAGCAGTTAATAATTTTTTTATCAAAGTAAATGCATCATATGTACATAACTTATTATATGTAAAAGAAGCAAATCTTCATTATGTTTGCTTATTAATAAATAAGCATAATAACTGAGATCGGTCAATTCTTTACAAGCAAGCCAAACTTTGATGCTCTAAGAATCTACATCCTAGAGATAAGTTAGTATAAATTAATGTCCATGAACCTTTTTACAGGGTAGATATACAAGAATATACAAGAATGGAAAGAAAATAAAAAGAAAATGTTTCTTTTAAACCTTTTGGACCTTTCGATAAAGATCGAAATTTAGAATTAAGATTTTAGCTTTTGTAGAAATACGTACACTGAAAAAATTGAGTTAACCTAAAATATATATATATATATATATATATATATAATAACTAGATTGTTGTCTGATGAAATATGAATATAATTTTAATTAAGCTAACAAATTTGGTCGCGCGTTAAAAATAATAAAACTTTACAATATTAAAATATATAATAATATCTTATCAATATCTTATTAATAATATGTGGTAGCTTTTTAATGATAATATATGGATATCAAGAACTTTAGCAGTCAATTTTAATCAATTATAGGCGTTATAAGTAAGAGTCATAAAAATTTACATTTTATCTTCAAATCCAATTTTGGGGACTCGCGTTTAAAGAACCATTTTATTAGAATATCGGTGAAAGTAACTCTGCGATTTTTATTTTATTCTGTGTGATTTTTTTATTTATAAGAAATAAAACTCTATCTTTTCCATATTACGGATATGCTACATATATACATATATATATATATATGTATATATATATATATATATATATATACATATATACATACACACGTACATACATACATATTTACATACTGTCCACGGGTGATTATCAATCATTATAACTAGAAATTCTATACAATAAATATATAAAATCAAAGCAATAGGAATCTGCGCTGTATTTCGTGCGTTAACAATTGATACAAATATATAAATATAAGATGTCAGGTTAAATAATAAAATTAATAATACATCTCTTAAAACTAAGAACGAGACGAATTATTAATTTTATTATTTAACCTAATCTTATATTTATATATTTGTATCAATTGTTAGCGCACGAAATACAACGCAGATTCTTATTGCCTTGATTTTGTACATTTATTATATTTTGAATTGAAGGAATCTTAATTTTTAATTTTTGTATAAATTCTATTCCACCAATACTTTTTTAATCACATGCCACGTTAATTTAAACAAATTTTTTTCTCTAATAGTTATAATAATAATTTTCAGATATTTGGATATTTCTGTATGCACAAATCGGTATCACATCTAAACGATCTGATTACATACAAAAACATTTGATTGTAGTAACCAGGAATTTTGTTTATTTCCATCAAAATTTGCTTAATCAAATATATCTTATTAATTCAACTATAATTGGTTTTTCCATAGATAACTCAATGATAAATGATTTATTTATAAATAGAACATATAAAAAGATTTTATTTTATACTAAGTAAAAAAATATTTACAAAAGTAAACCGCATTAGTATATAAAGAAGACATTTAAACAAGTGAGAAAATGTTTTGATTTTTCTCTCTTTTTATTAAATTTGTCAAACTTATATTAAAAGTGTATTAAAATAAAAGGTTGACAAGATAATTAATTTGTATATAGACATACTTGACATTCAATAAATTCATAAATCGTTGATAAATCCCGGTTATTGCAACGCATTTAATGTGAAGGACAATCTGTAGTAGTAAAAGTAAATGAATTTGCCAATTGAAAATACTTAATTGATCACAAATGTAATTGTCAATTATGTGACATCTTGCAAGCTTAATGCTTCTTAGATATGCAAGATAATTATTTATCATGTTTACTACTATATAATAATTTTATGTATAAATGTTTCATATACGTTTTTAAGATTACTTTAAATTTTCAATCGCATAAATATGATAATAGATACACGTAATTGCATGTAAAGTTAATATATACATTTACACGTTTAGCAAAATCATTAATCATAAAAATTATTAATAATTAAAAATAAAACAATTGGTAAGTGCTTTTAATTAATAAAAAAATGTAAAACAAAAAGAGAGAGAAGAGAGAAAAGGAAGAAATAGAATTGTATTATATAATCATATTTATATGATAGAAATTGTATTTATATTAAATTTATATTAGATTTTTTAAATATAAATTAAGTTTATAATTATTAATTTTGTGAGCCACTATATACTCGAGTTTCTCAGTGAATGTTTTAAACAATTTTTGCACACAGCGAAACTAAATTTATAATAGTTTACACGCGTGTTAATTAGCCTATCATAACTGATGCGCCCAGTTAAAAAATGCAAATAAAAATTAGGAAAAATTATTGCGAGTAGAAAATTATAACATTCAGATGCAAACTAATTACGTTTTTGATATACAACTACATACAAACGATATAAAATAAAAAAATAAAAAAAAATGGATGTTGTATTATTTACATTATAGCTTGAAGCTTAAAATGTACTGAAATACTAAAGGAAAAATTCTAAATATCTTTATGTCTAAATATATATCATCCTAATTTAACAATTCAATCTATTTCACATGAAATATTTAAATTAATTAATAATTTATTCTTATTTTTAAAATAATATTGTATAATATTAGATTAGAAAATGACAGTGATTTTTCACACAATAAGAATAATAATAATTTGTAATAGTTTCACTCTAATTAATGGTTTAATAACATATCCTACTTATTCGTTATAAATTAAAACAAATAAAAGATATCTGAGATATCCAAATAAAATCCATCTATAATATGGGTTGTCCGGAAAGTTCGTGCCGATTTTGAAGGAAAATTGAAACGCAGAAGATTTAAATTTTTAATTTCATTTATTAAATTTAAATCTTTTGCGGCACGAACTTTCCGGACAACCCAATAATATACTTTATTTTAAAAAATTCTATTTATGGGGATATTGAAATAAATTATATTGAAATAAAGCGAGAATCAAATCTTTATTTTATCAACTTACAAAAATGAAATATATTGTTTATATAATATTTGTAAATAAACAAAAAAGATTTTTCTTTAACTTTGACATTGGGCTTTATTATTAAATATAATAAAAAATAAATTAAAAATAAATTAAAAATAACAAATGAAATAAACATTATCTTTCAAAATGAGTTTTAAAATAATTTTATTAATCATAAAAAGAAAATTCCTGAAGACTTACTTTACAATTATTATTAACTTTGTCTATAATTGAACATTATTTAATATTTCATGTAAAACGGATTAAATATCTTAAATTATAAATTAATTTAAAACAACATATTGAAATATTAATATATTACAACATATTAATATATTAAAAATATAACAAACATTATATATGTATATATTCGTATTTATAAATTAAAATAGATAATTCAATATTTAATTAATTAAAACATTTTCTCCCAATTTAATACTTAAGTGCTTTTTCTTTGTATAGGTATATTATAAATTTTTATTATATTGTATTTAATAATAAATTTAATTTATTTTATCATAATAATTATATATTTTACTGTCTCTTCTTTTTTTAGAAAGAATAACTATAGAAATAGGAAAAGAGAGGAAATTTAAATACATTATTTTGTATTATTAAGTTTGATATACCTATCAACCTTTTTATTATAGTAATTTATTATAGTAATTTAACGCTTATTTTCTCTCTCTCTCTCTCTCTCTTATCTTCTTTATACTTAAATAAAATATGTATTTTATTCAATGATTACTTAGTATCACAATATACAATTTTATAAATTATTTTTTAATAATATAAAATATAATTTAAAATTATCACAAATATTAATAGTTTAAATTTCTTAAATGGTAACAAATTGTGATATAACATTAACAGATTTTATGTAAGTTTTAATTATATATTTCAGATAATTTAATAGCTGTTTTAATTTTTAAAAGATATTTTATAAAAAAGATTATCTTAACGATATTTAATTGACAATTTCATAAAAAGACATAATTTTGTTATAATTATTAGTCTATTATATTAATATTAAAATGCGCAATAAACATATCTCGTGAAATATTAAAATTCGCATAAAAACTGGTTATTCTCAGATAAATATTATATACTAGATACATAAAATTAAAATGATTTTTTTAAATAAATAACATTTCTCAGCGTCAAACTATTGATAAATTATTTTTTAAAGAATTATAATTGATAAAAATATTTTTAATATTTTTATACATTTTTGTATACATTATATATTTGCATACATTGATCGTTAACTATTAAATTTATCATAATAATCTTAAAAAATTGTTTATGATTATAAAATCGTCAAAAAGAACCATCAAGATAAAACTATCAAATCATTTTTTGCTACTTACTCGAAGATGACCAGTATTCGTGCGCGATACAATTTTTGTATTACGCATTAAATTACAATTACAATTTATACTACTATTACATACAAACATATGTAATAGTATATATATTTATGTATTAAATTACTATTACAATTTATATTACACACACAATTTTACGTTGCATGTGAATATTTTTATGCATGTAGCGTGATTAACAAAGTGAAGGTAAGCTAAAATCAAGAGTACTAAAATTAATTTTACATCACATATATTTTCTTATAATACTGTGACTATTTTTTTCAAAACCACTTACAAATTAGAATTTTTTACACAACAAATAAAAATAATTTTCTAAAATTATGACAAAGTGCTACGTACAATACACTTCTAATATTATTAGCTTGAACATTATAATATATTATAATCCCAATTCGCGTAAATTTCTTATAAAATGCTATTGTAAAAAATATTGATGAGTAATCAAAGTTTTGTACCACTCCGAGCAATTTGTTCGCGAAGAGCTTTCTACGAGTCCAATTTCGATGAAGATCCGAGAGTAGGCTACTTAAGCGGGTAATTGAAGGAACGAACGCGAAGGAATTGATGAAATAGGATTTCTTCGAGAAAATGAGTGGCTCGTCTGCATCGATTCTTCAAAAGAACACTTAAACATTTCTTATGTTCGTCGAGCTTTTAAACATTAAATATATATCTCTTAAAAATATCTCTGTAGCACTGATATTCGTGAAAACAGATGTTAGTGCAGTAGAAGCAATAATTTTCACATTAAAATAAATGTATAAAGAAGAAATAACATTAAAAAATTTCTACATATTACTTTATTATATAGAAGGTTCTAATGGTATATACTTATGTGTATACATGATGATATATAATATACATATATATAAAATATATATGTATATCAGTATATATATGTCCCGAAAGAATTTTATTTGTTTTATATATGCCGACTAACTTATATAATTTAATAAATGTATACTAAATTTAAATTTTCTGCGTTTCAATTTTCTTTCAACATCGGCATGAACTTTTCGGACAACCCAATATGTATTGAATATGTGTTGATTTACGTGAGTGTGTGCTTTATAATTCTATATGCATAATAGATAAATAATAGCTATTAAGAGGACAGAAATGTTAACAATTAATATTATGGCGCTAATTATAGTAATAACAATATCATCTTTATGATTTAGAATGTAAATAATCGTCTATATAATAGAATCGTTTAATAATAAGAATTACAGGTATAATATAATTTCTCTTATATCCAATTTAAAATCTTTTTTTTGTTTTCAGAAAATAATGAGAAATCAGGTAATTACATTCGACAAAACATTTAAGTATCGATCCTATTGATGAATCCTGCTAGCAGATTTTTATTTTTTTTAAATATACATCGATGTTCTATACAAATTTAATCGTCCATATATATATATATATATATATATATATATATATATATATATATATATATATATACACACACACACAATACATATTGCCATATACTGCTAATATCGATATATAATTTATATATGTAACGTAAACTATAGATTTTCAATATTGATTGTGTATATCGGAACACCGCCAATATATAGGATCCCCCGAAATTCGTAATGCTACAGCGTGAACTTAGTGAAAAATTAAGTAATAAAAGTATAAATAATTTTTTTCCGTAAAGTAGGTTTTTGAATAAAAACGTTTAAAGTTTGACAAATCATAAACGTTGATAGGAAAGTAATTTGTCCGTGTAATAATGTATACACAACGCCAATGTTTTATTTAATATTTAATACCATTACATGCACGTCACTTGGACAGGTGATTTAAACCAATGCTTATGATTAGTTGAACTTTAAACGTTTATACTTAACACTACTTGACGAAAGAAAAACTAACTTACACTTTTATTACTTAATTTTTCACGAAAAAATTTCGAAATAATCTATAGACATATATTATGTGTGTATACGTATATGTGTATATATATTATACATATATATATATATATATATATATACATACAAGATGTTCCATTTTAATTTTCCTATCGAAATATCTTGTAAAGTACAAAAGATATAAAAAAATGTTTCAGACAAAAAATATGACGAAGTATTACTTTATCAATTATGATAAAGTATTTTTTCATTAAGTTCTTTTCGAGTTATATAACTTCGAATTACTCATTGGTCGAACACTTTGAATAATGCTGATATTGGTAATATAATATTGTAATTTTCAAGCCTTATAACTCGAAAAGTACTTAATAAAAAAATACTTCATTATAGTGTTTTAAAAAGCTCTCGAAGTAAGCTACGAGAATATATAATGAAAAATGAAAAGTCCTTTAAAAAATGTAAAATACTCTGACTTTAACAACGCCAATGATACCATCTTACACATTCCTTGAAGTCATACAACTCTTATCTGAAACATTTTTTCTCGTATCTTTTATAGGTACTTTAAGAAATATTTCGATACGAAAATTAAATTGCGACATTCTATATACATACGCACACCTACACACACACACACACACACACGCGCGCGCGCGCGCGCGCGCACACGCACACGCACACGCACACGCACACGCACACGCACACGCACACACATACCACATATACACGCACGCACGCACGCACGCACGCATATATCAAATCACACATGATTCAAATGGAGTAATTTGTTTAAAAAAAATTATTATACGTCCTTAATTCATCAATACGTAATTCCGGGGTTGGTAAAAATCATGTTTTAAACATTTTTTTTTAATACTATTTAAAGCATGTATGAAGCATGAAAAAATGTTTAAAAGTAACACAATGTTTTGTTCTAAATAAACAAAACATTGTCTTTTGCCAACCCTGTGTAATTTACCTTACCTATCTAAAATATACACATATATATATGTATATGAAACGAGATTGCTTTTGTTTTATAAAAAATTGAAGCAAAGCGATTATGACAAAAACGAGTGTGAGAAAGAAAGAGAGAAAGAAAGAGAAAGAGAGAGAGAGAGAGAGAGAGAGAGGGAGAGAGAGAGCACAAAATAAGAAATGTATATTGCGTTAAGTGTTGTTAAGTGTAAACATAAAACTAGATGTTATATATCGTTATAAATATTATGTAAAGAAAAAATGATCTATAAAAGAAATTAATGTAATTATAATAAATAATTAATATTTAAAATTGAAAATTATTACGGTTTATATTGTTATAATATATATTGATATAGTATATTTTATTTCAACTATTATATATATACAATAAACATCTCGAATTTGTTTCAATTTTTCTTTGATCTATTATTTAAGCAGAATGATCTATTATTTAAATAAAGAGATGTATCAACAAAAGATGATGTATAACCGGAAATAGAGTTTCAAATATTTTGAGAGCCACAGTAAAACATTTTTTTATGTGTAGAGAAGAAAAGCATGCTGGCACAGTATATTTTAGTTTATCGTAAGAAATTTTGTTAATTATATATTGTTCGACAAATTTAAATTATTTTTCTAAACGAACGATATCAAGTAATTCTTATAAATTTTTGGAAATGAATTCGTAGATAAAATTGTAAAATTATGTTCAGTTGTTGAGAAGTTCAGTTGTTACATCAAGTTGTTGAAAAAATTGATATTAAAAGTAAATGACATTTTTGTGTTCTTTTGAACTAATATATATATCTCAAAAATGTGACGTGATGGAGCAATTTTATTTACGGATTCATTTTCAGCAATAAAAAATTTATAAGAATCACTTGTTTCTATTCGTGATTTAAAATCCATATCGGATAGTGTTATTATACAATAAACAATAAAGACATACTTATTAAGAATTTTTTTATATATTTGCTTAAAAAAGTTTTGTCCTGAATCTGCATTACTTCGTATTGAATGATCATTAATAAAACTTTAAAAAATTGGCGACCTTGCTAATTTCATTGACCTTGACGTATATGTTGTTCTGAGTGACTTCCCATAAGTTTTAATCGTCGCTTATCCTTCGTTAAAAAGATATTAATAAATAAAGTTGACAATATAAACGATTCTGCTTCGATGGAACAATTCTCTGCTTTAACCCTATAGTTATGCACACTGTGTGCATATCAGAAATCCTAACGTAATTTGTTAAATCGAGATTTTTGTCGTGTTTCTGAATTGTTTCTGAACTTAATTCTATCGACTTTTACATATTATATTATGGATTTATTCTTTAATCAATTCTCCATTAATTGAAAAAAAATTAATTGAAATATGTCCATTTTTATGAAATACGGAAATTACGATAATAAATATGGATAGCATATGAGATATCTCGAGTATGTACATCAAGGGTAGAAAAAAAGAATGTATATAGATAGGGTTAAAAATGCATTATTTTCTTATATAAGTTTTTAGAGCAGAGAATTTGTGTTTTCAAAACAGAGAATTTTTTAATACGTATACAAATTTTCTATTTTAAAAACACAAATTCTCAAGGAAATCAAAGTCATTGATATTTTCCATCGCTTGTTATTTATTAAAAAAGTTATAAACAAAACAATTTTTATGAATAGCAATTTATGAACGCAATTTTTGAACACAAAGTATCATATTTTAACAGTATTTCTCCTAGACAAGAGAGGAGGTGGGGTAAACTTCGCTTCGCGTGAAAAGTTGAACGTTCCTAGGCAGGGGGGATATTATTTAAATTATATATAGCAGAAATATAATGTTATTTCTACAATATATCGAAGTCAGTGAATCAATGAAGTCGCCATTTTTTTTTAATTTTTTTCGATAATATTACGTAATTCAAACTTGCTGATAGATAACATATATTTCGCAAAAATCTTTTTTTTTTTCGTTTTACGTTATATACAAATATTTTTATTGAACAATTGATGCTTTTTCGTTCTTGCAGCTAAATAAAGAAATCTTATCGAGGTCTAAAATTGTTACTTTGAGAATTGTGAGCAATTCAGATTTTTTTAATGTTCTTCTAATTTCCTTTTTTTATTCTTCTCATCTCAAGGCATACTTTCTTTCTTTTAATGGATAATTCTCGACAATGTTCACTAGAACGAAAAAGAAAAAGGATGACGTACTAATCTCGGCATTTGATTCTCAATCCCTTCCCATTCCTTACACCGACTCAATTCAATTATTATATTCGTATATTACGTATATTTAATATATATATTCGTATATTTAAAAAAACATAATGCACCTATAGTTCACAACTTTAATTTGCTATGCTTCGAATCGTGCTTCTACAGTTCCATCGATTGCATCCTCGTATTTGAGCGGATGTTAGGGAAGCCCGACGGATATGAGAGTCGCATGTTTGAATCCAGCAAGTATTGGATTCGGCTGTGCAACATACTGCGATTACTTCCTGCAAGTAAAAGTGCTTATTGACGCAATCGGGATAAACATTAACAGTTTCATTTATCTAGCTCTTACTTTTTCTTTGATTTATGTATTTTTATAAATTTCAAATCCGTTTAAAATAATATTTTTGTATTTTGACAAAAAATTGCATGTTTTATGCAAACTTTATTCTTTCAATTTTCAATAATCAATTAATCTAACATTAATTGATACTAATGGATTTATCTAGCAAAATAGTTATATCAGTAATAGAAAGTAATAGAAACAAATTTAAAGATAATAAAGTATTATAATGTAATTTATGTATAGAGCTGCAAGTATGTGTATTTATTTAATTTTTATATGTCGATGAAACTTAAATTTCTCGTACACATTACATAAGCATATTAAAATATTTCTTACATAAAATATTAAATAATATTTCTCGTTTAAACTTTGCTTTTGAGATTTAACAATCTATAATTTTGCAGAAGTAGATCATCGGTATTTCAAATTCTCAGTATCTTTAATGTGAAAATTATTATACTAATTTATAATTAAAAGTAGTATCAAGTTTATTTCCTGTTTTTAGAAAAAAATATAATTCCATTTAGAATATCCTATATACCATTGGAGGAAAACATACTATAGTTTTTAGTGCCTGGCTTTTAGTGTCTGCTTCCACATGACAAATCACAATTTGATTAATTGGATCAGTCGACTGGCTGGTTAAACGTTGTTCATTAGCAGAAAGACGTGAACTTAGACGATCTCTAAGTAAGATTATTACATGATAAAAGAGACTTTTTTACGAGACCCCCGAAATATGCTAACAATAAGTAAACTGCATAAATTAAATGTAATAGAAAAATTGAATGGGATATTATGAAGAACAATATCGTTTAATTCATGAGAGTGTGTGTGAAAAAGAAAGAGAGAGAGAGAGAAGTAGATTTTCATATAATAACATTTTAATTAAACATATAAGTCCAATTCTCTAAGAAGTCCATGTTTTTTTATATGTACAAACTACTAGTCTGTAGACTATTAATTCGTAAGCACAGTTCTTATATGAAGAAAACGTTATCACGTCATGTGACAGCTTTAGAGCGCCATATTGGACTAAGCAATGGTAATTATGGTAGAATTTAAAATAATATAACTTCATTGATGAAGCAGTGAAAAATTACTAGAAATAGATCGATGTGAGTGATATCATAAGGATTGTGTCAGTTGTCTTAAATGACAACTTGAGATGATAATAATTCTTATATTTAATTATTTCTCTTTAATACATCTGTTATCATATCCTGGCTGAGAGTCCACAACTGTGCAGCTAATGCAGAATCCAGTGCAGCATTCGACGGTTGGCAATGGCAACAGTTGTTAAAATAGCTACCTGTTACACCCTCTAATTCAGGAGCAGTAGCGCAGAATATAACAGTGCTCGCTGCTTGTTGCTGGAATATTTTATATAATTCGATTATTATTTTATCTATTCTTCATAATATGAACATAAATTAAAAGTACACAATAATATAACGAAGTATTAGAAAATGCAACTAAATAAGATTTATCATATAAATTCATTTACATATTAAATATTGAGGAGATAAAACTAAACGGTCAATCCTCTTTGTATTATTTTAAAGAGTATCTATACTCTTCAAAATTTAAATCTATAGTGCTTCAAATGAATTAGGAGATTTATATCATACCAATGATTTTGTGAATGGTCGTGCTAAGGCAAACAATAATCGGTACAACCACCATTGACGCGATAAAGATGTAAACACTAGGTTACCGGGATGACAAGCAAATACGCCTATGGAGGGCCATTGGCATGCCAGTTCTTGCACGAATAATATATTACAGAGCTTTGATTCATTGTATGCTGCCATTGCCCAATATTTGTATGCTGGTACAGACAAAGTTGACTGGTGAAGATCTTCTACAGTTCGTATTGATGAAAATCTATATCAAAAATATATCTGATTACAAAAATTCTCAATATAAATGACATTATTACAGGACAAATATCAAGAAGTTGCCTATGTGATTCACTGGAAACTACTACGATTCTAGGATTGTTAGAACTCTGTATAGTCTGTTTCAATAGAAGAGTCAAATAAAATTGTGACAAGTGATTAACTTGAAACGTTGTCTCATAACCATCTTTTGTAAGTTGATAAGGTAGTCCAAACACGCCTGCATTTAATATAAGAATGTCCAGAGATCTGAAAAATTAGAAAATTTCATATAAACAATATATA
>Ga0157364_1004340_pt1 | contig 14128 bp, 7 predicted proteins | sample AttsexASBM2_FD_111476 | JGI IMG/M metagenome (GOLD analysis project Ga0157364, IMG submission 111476) | Fungus gardens microbial communities from leaf cutter ant in Ribeirão Preto, State of São Paulo, Brazil - Atta sexdens ASBM2 | ecosystem: Host-associated > Fungi > Mycelium > Unclassified ... | reverse complement strand
TACTTAACTTACTCACATGCTCACACACATACACGCACGCACGCACGCGCTGACGCGCGCGCACACGCACGCGCGCGCTCCCACTCTCACACACACACACACACACACTCGTGTCTTCAATTTAAGTGTAAAATTTTTGGGTATTTTCAAGTAACGCAAATAGACTACCTATTAGAATATTAGAATCGAAATGGTTGATAAAACATATCCAGATTATCTGCGTCATCCAAATGTTTTGTTTTTTTTTTCATCTTAACGTTTTCATTGATAGAACTGGTGCTCACTCAGTATACTTTATAAAGCTGTTGTACACAAATCGACGTAAAGATTAATAAAAATATAGAAACGAATTAAACCGCGAAATCCTCAATTTTATTGTGTTATTTGATAAAATATACATTGGATATTTTATTAATTGAGATATCTCACTTTTACATTCAGATTAGATTAGATTCAAACAACAGTTTTAATGTGCACTAACAATGAGTGCGCACCAGTTCTGTAAAAAAAACGTTGTTTTTCAACGCGTTACGCGTTTGCTAATTTTTGGAAAAAAATTCAAACAAGACAGTTCTCCCAGTGAAGAACATTTCTTGGAGAATTATGTTATGTGAGGACACGTTGATGCCTTATGGAGATTGAAAATTAGCGAGAATTGATATGCGAACTAGAAGATGAATTGGCTTCCTTATTATTGATTTATTATTTTAATATTATTTATTATATATTATTATTAAAATTCAATTTTCGAGGCGCCAGCTCGGTCATATAACATGGGAGATGAGAAACAATATGCAATAAATTAATTGTTACGTACAAGTTTTTTTCCTTAAATCCTGAAATCGGTCTGTCTTGATGTTTTAAGAAAAACAGACAGGTAAATAAATTACTAAAAGGTATTAATACATGTTATTCAAGATGTTCTTTTTTGTGCTAGCACATCCTTATTTTATAAAAAATAATTAATAATTATGTGGCAATTGAGACATGTTATAAAAAATAATAAAATAATTCTTGATATAATACATAAATTTCTTAGCTGAGAAATGTATCATTATTTTAGGAATTATACATACATTTACATTTCTATATGATATATCAGACAAATATTTCAATTTGTCGCATATTTTACAGGTTTCAAGATTATGAAATTATAAAATTATGAAATTATTTTTAAGTAAAAACTTAAATTGTATGTAGCAATTCTAATTTATTGCAAGACGTTTCTGACGTCATACAATCAGATGTTTCGAAATAGCCGAGCTTAATTTAATCGTAAAATTGTTTAAAGTAAGATAACTAGTTCGATCCTTGATCCTTTTCTTATTTCTTTATATGCATTGAGAAAAATATTTTAGTTGTACTAACAAAAAGTTGCACTAACAAGAAAGTATAAATAAAATGAATTGTTATATGAATTATAATTCTGGTTATTGCTACTAAATTTTTCATTATTTCAATACTAAAATATTTGATTAAACTGTTTGATTCGACCTATCTGGTTCAGTCAAATTTAAAATTTATCAAAATTTATCAAAATTTCAATTAATACAATAGGACTTTTTTAATTGCGAAACAACAAAAAAATTAATAATTCTATCTATATAGTCAAATAGATTAGTCAAATAGATGTTAATAACAATAAGTTAAATAAATATAATCAACTTCATGGAGAATTTATTGAAATCGCTCTAACTCGATCAGCAGTTTTGCTTCCGTTTTCGATTAAAATTATGACTCTCTGGGATTTGCTCTGCATAAAAATACTCATTGTATTTATATCTGTTCATGGATGTTAATATCAAAAGATAACAACGTAAAAATCCTTCTCTCTGAGTTCGCGAATTTAATTCAGTTTTCGCGTCTCTCGAGTTCGCGGCGAGAAACGTGCCGGATATAAAGAACACGATGTAAAAACGAAGCTAATTATGAAGGCAAAAGATTTCGCCGTCAAAAGGCACGTGCACGTGTACGTATGTACACGTGAATTATACACGTGTGTAAATAGCTATTTAATATCCAGGCATTCTCCATTTTCCACTACACACACCATTCTTCGACGGTTTCCAATCGGCATTGAGAAATAGTAAAAGCAGGCTGGAAGAAAGAATTCCTAGAATGCAGGCCTTCTCTAGGATCAGCATGGAGATTTCGGCTTCCTTTCCCCCCTCCCCAACATTCGCTGTTACTGAAAACATTTTAGATACAATCTACATATCTTATTCTGCGCGAGAGAAAGTCCAACTTTATCATTCAATGAAAATGTAATAAATATAAGCTACTCGAGTTTTTTTACTCTACTACGTACTAACGCTTATCTTAGCTTATTTTATGAAGAACTTTGTTAGAATAGAAAAATAAATAAAGGTATAACAAAGTGAAAAGTTTGCTTCTTTGTATTTTCTTAAATCTATCTCGATTTATCTGATAATCAATCTTACTTTGGACTTACATTTTTCATTTGCTAGTACAAGTCGATACAATATCTTTCTATCTTACGCATGGAATGTCAAGAATGTTTGTATAAATTTATATTATGAAAAGCATTTTTTAATATCCGCTAACGACTTTGCTAGAATAATTTGGAAAACTGTTATAGATATATTAATACATATTATTATTATTATTATTAATATACTATTAATAAAATATTATTAATAGTATATAGTATTATATAGTAATATATACTATTTTTTTATATATAAAATTATAATAGCAAAACGGAGCAAAATTTGAGTTTCTGTTTCATTGTATTTTCTTAAATTTTGTTCATCGATAAATGCTCGTTTTTATCAATGTAGATTAATCTCTAATCTTAGTTCAACTTACTCTTCATCTTTTTCCAATTCTTAAAACTAGAAAAAGAGTTAGAGATAAAGAGTTAGTTGAACCGAGATTAAGATTAAATTACATTGGTAGAAACGGATATAAGTAATCAATTTTACTTTAATATCCATTGATTACATATCATTGTCATTTGGAAAATTAAATTACTTTCGCAAAAAAAATTAAATAATAAAAGTTAGGCTCAATATTTATGCTTTTTTATACGTCCTTAAAATGAATGTTTTTCAATAAGAAAATAATAGTTGTTGGATTTTGTTGGGGATAACAGATTTACACATTCAGGATAAGACTCTTGTGACCACAAAAATTCCTTATTATCGAGCGTCTTTCTATTTGCTAATTGGAAAACTCAAAGTCTCGTAGAAAATCCTCTCATAAGAATTAATCAATCGGACTATCATTGTACTACATGGAATCAGTGGGAAGGCTCGCGGAGATGTAAAACGGATGATCACCCTGGTTGTTTTATATGATTTTATATATAATTTACTTGGATACATATTCTAAGGTGTTCGTCGTGATACAATAGTGTGTCGTTATTACAACTGGTCTACAATTAGCAGCGGCAGCTTTCGTTTTCGTCTGGCACGGCAAAATATATAATTTGTTTCGTCTATCTACCCTCCTCGCCACTTTCTCTGCCCATGTCACTCTCTTAATTCCTTCCCGTCCTTCGTCCCGTTCCGAAGCGAACGCAATCGCGATGACCTTATGAGTAACCATTTAAAACCGTATTACAAGCATCGTCCATAGAAATACACATAGTCTATCGATAGCCCCCCCTCCCCCCTGTAGCCCTAAACGAAGTTCTTCCCCCGTCCGGCTCGACGTCATCCTCGGCGCGGCTGTAAAAAGAAGCGCGATCAGGCGACAACTTGTGCGATAATTAAGTACAATCGACTGCCTATCCTCGCCAAGACCTGCAAAGCGACGACAAGACTTTCCAGGTGAAACTTATAGGAGAATACGACATTGAATAGAAAGTGTGAAAATTAATCGAATTTGAAAATTGTAACATGATATTTAACAAAGTTTAATTCAGAGATTTTATGAAATTAAATTAATCGTTGTAGTCAAATAATATTTGTATATTTAATTGCGTTGTTATTGTTATGATGGCCCTCTTTTTAGCAATAAGTTCCGATTTTCTAAAAACTTTTCAAATCGAACTTGTTTTTCTATTACACAGTTTTTCTATTATAATCGCATACGTTCATTGAGTTTAACCTGGAACGCCCTGTATAATATCGTGAATTTGAGCCTTTTGATCCTTCGCGATATGATATAAATATATCTGAAAGAGACATGCATGAGAATCTAGTCTCTCTATCTCTCTTGTTCTCCGATTCTTGCATGTATTTTGAAAAAAATCTTCCAATTCAATTATAGATCCTTGAATTCCATTCTCAGAATGTTCAACTGGATCCCAAAATTTTGGCTTTCTTGAATTCCAAATTCCAAGAGATTCTTAGAATCCGCCTCGCGGATCCTGGCGATGCCCCAGTCAACAGTGCGAATCTCCAAGAGATGAATAAAGACATCCAGAAAGCGACATTGTCTTCTTATCTCGACGTCTCTCGGGGCGTTCTCGCAACTTTCAGCTTCGTATTTTGAATTCCCGCTTGGTACTAAATGCGATTGTTTGCTTTCGATCATTCAATTAACGAGCGTCAAATGCGAATGGGAGATTGACTAAACGCGCTCGAGCCGGCGAGCCTAATTAGAAAAATGCGTACAAAATAGGAATGTGGCGTACGCTCGTTTCCCTACCCCCGTGAGATGAAGGAAACGGGGGAAGCATAGCGCGGTAAAATGGAACACGTTGCTGAGAAACTAATAGATAATCGAAAGACAATTTTTACTGGTCTCGGTATCATTTCGTTGATCTGTTCCAGTCACAATTATTTTTTTTTTTACACTACTCAATACGAAACAAATATATTTGCATTTCACGCAGAAAAAGAAGAAGACAAGTAGTAGGAAGTAACTAGAAAGAACAGATCTTTAATGAGATCGAATAATAAATTACGTGTCAGATACGCCAAATCGTTAAGGAAAATCGATTATTCTCGGATTTTTCAAAACATCCGTCGAGGAATTGATAAATGGGTTACTCTTTAACTTTTCAAACGTACTTAATCAAGTAATCTTCCCGGGGATAATACCGTGTGCTTCATCTCGCGGTAATCAAAAAGACCGCTACAGCGTTACAAAATGCTCACTCCCTCGCTCGTCTTGGCACAGAAGTAACTTAATTATCTTATATCCTAAACATATCGACATGGACGGATTCCAGACGGCGCGAATGTATAAACATTTACCATCTTAAATATCGACGACACATCGATAACTTGCAATTGCATTTGCTCTCGAACATTTCTCAACGTTATTTTATCGATAATAAAGGGATATTGTAAACAGATGTTCAATTCGCTCAGTTCCATATTTTTTACAACGGCCTGTAATGAAGAAAGAAAGAAATTTTCATGAAGAAACTTATAATATAAATAGTTTTAATAATAATCTTAAAAAGTTATAATACACCTCGTTTGCGTTGTCGACGTTGACTGATCTGCTACAATTAACTCTAAATAAATACATATAAAATGAAGTTCGAAAGAATCTATCAGTAAAAAATGTAAAAAAGTCCATCAGAGTCTACATCAGTTGTTCGGATGCACAGAAAATTCTTTATTTTGATGTGAATGCAAACAAAACGAATAAAACGTTTTAATTCTTCAATTCGGATCCTTATCAATAAAATATAAATCGAAATTACATAAGTAACGCAAATTCCAAGTTAATGATTCCCAATTATTTAATTCGTTCTTCTTTATCCAAATGTCAAATTAGATAAAGTAAAAGTTATAAACATTGCGTCACTAAGTAGAATCACATCGCTCATCAGATTTGACGTAAGCGTTTTCTCGCGACTCGACGTAAAAGTGGTGTCAGAGATAAAAAAAAAGGAATTTGCGTTACTTTTAAGTAATTTCAATTTATATTTTATAATTATATTGATAAGGATCCAAATTGAAGGGTTTGTTTACATTCGCACGAAAATAAAGAATTTTCTGTGCATCCGAACAGCTGTAGGCTCTGATAGGCTTTTTTACATTAGTTCTAAATCTGTAATTATTTAGAAATTATTATTCAGGGACATACTTCAGTAAAAAAAAAAGATTCAAGCGATCTTGATGCAAAAAAAAGGAAGAAAAAGCGCACCGTCTCGAATCGCGATAGTCTAACACATCTAGATTTATTTATACAATGATCCGTTCTTATCGTAATCGTTCTTTCGCGCCTGTCGCAAGGCGTGACTTATGTGTACATGTACATGAATTAGACTTACATTTACGCTTCCTTTCGTTCTTTATTTATACATAAATATATATATTTATATAATATATGGCCGCTGTTTTTGTGCGATATCATGTTCAGCCTCCCTCTGCGACAGGAGATGCTATTTGCATAATAATACAATAAAAAGTATATCAATGATTTTTTTCTTACAAGCTAATTTTCTTCGACTTATTAAAGATTGATCCATTCGAATTTTTTTAATTAATTGTAAATTTCTTGTTCGTATAAAGTCAGCCACATAATAATACTTAATAAGTCTTCACGTGTCATATATATATATATAATCTTTGTATAATTTTTTAACGTCTGAATTTCAATACTTTACTAAATTGTACAAAATTCTCTTAACAAATTAATTCAAGAAATGTTATTTCCTTGAATATATGAACATTTTTTTAGATTTTTGTTCATACCTATTAATGCCTTGATATTTATTTCCAAAAAGAATTCAAAGTCACCAAGAAAGCAAAGATACCTAAAACATTAAAAATATTTTTAGATATATATAATTTCATTTGTATATTATATACAAATAAAATTATAACTTTATGATGACTTGATTTTTAATGAAGTATCAGAAGACCAGGTAATTCAAAGAGAAAAATATGGATTCCAGTTACACTTGCAAGATTATAATTTAACAATACCAAAGTGATCAAATTTATCATATTCGGCGGAAATATTTAATGCTCTTGTCTCTGTACTTGAGACATGAAATGCAAGACGATCTATTTTCCTAATTGAGAGACAATGACGAATATCCTCGAACTCTATCCAGTCGTAAAACTAACATACGTGTAATCATAATCGACGGAGGGCGGCGAACATGACGCTCTTGTTACGCAGAAAGATACACAAGCTTAAACGGAGCTAACTCGCGCCGAGGGAAGTACGAAAGTTACATTCTCCAAAAAATTACGTCTACGTGGGTTTCTTTTTGTACAGTTTTTATCATGAAATAAATGATGATCGCGGTTGAACGCTGATGAGCATGAAAGGATGATTGTGCACATCTCCAGTTCCCTCTTCCTTTTCTTTCCTCTCAGATATCAGATAGGAAACGCGAAAGAGCGCAGGCAGATGCACTCTATCGTAGCAAAACGTTCTCTTTCTTTCTGTCTGTAATTTTGGACGAATTAGGTATCGCGAAAAATGAAACATTCACGTGAATCTCAATGCCCAGGATGATTCATATTAACGTGGATACCGCAATCAATCAATCTTCGCAATCAATCAATCTTACGTTCAAAATCATATAATCCTTTAGTGTTCACTGAGAATATGGCCAGATCGTTTTTTCCGAAGATTCCGTATCAAGCGTGAATCGAGCCTATGTTGATTGGAACTACCTAACTCGTATTCGTCGTAAATATATCATCGGTAAATAATGTGAAAGTACGATAGCCAAGCCGAAATCAGATTGTTCCTGCCTGCTCTCTTTCTTGCTGAATGTTTCTTGCCGATCGACATTAAAAGAGGCCCTTCTTCTTGTTCTTCTTATCTTTACCATCAACAGCCCTGAAAGGAGAATTTTTATATCAAGATTATTGTTTGCATCGCACAAATCCTAGTTGTACACCGATCGACGCTTTCTGATCGGCATATGTGTGACACGGGATGTTCGATGAAGAGAGGACGAAAGAGGAAGTTCGATGAGGACGAAAGAGGAAGTGATCTTGATGAAATCTGGTGCAAAAACTTTCGTCCATATTAGAAAGTTAAATTCAATTAGCATAAAGAATAATTTAAGACATAGAAATAGATTGATGTATGCATGACGATTACACTAATTCTTTTCAACTTGCGTTTTTTTCATAACTACGTGAGAAATTCGCATGATAGTGAATATTTTAAAATGTCCAAAAATAATATGATTATATACAGATATATTATTTAATATATTTCTCTTTGTATTGCATAAGAAAAATTTATTGTTCTTTTCTTTTTGCATGACCCTACCTTAGATTTCGCGAAAAAAATTTATTTATTTAATGCCTTATATTTCGCTACAGACATCCTAGAAAAATGCAGAAAATCGAGATCCAAAAACGTCGACAGTCTGAATAAAAATTTCTAGAGCGAGACGCGACTCGTAACATATCGTTATGGAAAATTGTTATGCCTATTGTTATCGCCGGTTCGCAGACTGTAATGCAAAATAAATATCTTGCGAATGAAAAATCTATTCATGCGAAAACCATGCTTCGAACCCATCCTCTGTTCGCGACTAGGGAACAACATGCTGATCTCACGTGTGTATCCAGAAATCAAGTCCCGCGTTTCCGCTTCGTGCTTCGTTGCTTCTGACTTTTGTTTAACTCTCTTCCGCGGCAGATATCACGTTCGTCTTTTCCGCGGATACAAAGATACGAAGTCGTTTGTATTTTATGATATTTGAACTCTCCAACGTTTTATATAAAACTGCAGATACATATGCACACCGAGAGTACGTTACCATATCGTCATTTTAAATAAAAGGCTCTCGAGGGAAAACGAGAGAAAAGAACAAAGAGAAAGAACAAGACGAAAAAAATGCGAGTAAATTTAGAAAGACATTCTGTTTGAAAATCCGTTATTTACTCGCTTCGATTCAAAGTTGAATTTGATATGAAATGTTTTATGAAAAATTTTGCGTAAAATATTTTATGAAAAAATTAACTGTATAAAAAAACCGGATTTAAAATGACAATATGTGATAAAAACATTATACGCACATGGCAGACTATAAAACATAACCAAAAGCGATAAGGGAAAATTGTGTTCGTTTTTCACGGATTTTCACATTTTTTAAAAATATTTAATCATTTACTTCTTCTTTTAAAATTGCAAGAGTCACAGTCGCAATTTTCCCTCGTCGCGTCGCAAACGTTTCGACAAGCTAAATAATCGCAACGAGAGGATTGAAAACGGTTAGTAACGGTTTTTAGGTAAGCATTGCGTTTATTTGCAAGAGATAAAAAAAGATTATCAATTACGAAATTAACAATGTATAATTTGCGAGTGATTATTAGTAATAGGCGGTTATATCCTCTACCAAGCTGTCTCTGCTTCCTCTCTTTGGGATTGATTCTCCGCGATTCGGAGAGTCTCGTCAGTCAGACGAAACGAAACTTCAGATCGTGTGCGAGCGATCTAAATTACGAGCGTGTATTTTTGGGCAATTGCGAGCGATAAACAGGAAACGAATGTATAAGAGTATAAAATCAAACGTATGAGACACCGACAGCTTGCTGAGAGTTTACAATCGACTTGAGACTTTACAAACCGCGAACTTACGAGGTGGCCGTTTATGTCAACCCTTTACCGCGTGTCTCTCGTGATCGAAATGTTTTCTTCAGTGATAAAAATATTCGTCGAACGTTGAACTTTTCTCGCGATTCTTCGAGAGACGAGTCTGCAGGCCTGTTTTTTTTCCATACTCCACTCTCTAAAATCTTTGGAGTAGAATCTAATTTTTTTAAAGAATAACAAAAAGTGACAAATGAGTCAGTGTTGAAAAAAGTGACTCAATCATCAATTTTTAAGAGTGAGATTTCACTCTTCAGAATTAGATTCCACTCCAAAAATTTTAGAGAGCAGGAACTTCTTGCACGGTTTATCTTTTGACTTTTTCTTTCAGCTCAGTATCGTTTTATTGTCGTTGCATAGTTTTTTTTACCGCGTACACTCTTATTATAATTTCTTACAGTGAAACCTCCAAAAAAGTAAGATTTCATTCTAAAAAGAGTAAAAATCGTTACTTTTTTCAAGAAGTAAAATATTTTTATCTTTTTTTAAGGATAGTTGCATTTTCACTCTCTTGGAATAAGATTTCATTGCAAGAAATTTAAAGTATATAATATTCGCACAATGACAATATATCGACACTGTCGTTAAAAGTTACAGAATCGGGATATTGAAATATAGAAAAAGAACAAGCCTCTCTTAGAGGATGAAGGAATTTTTCCAAGAGCTTTGTAATTCTCACAACGCTTTCTACTGCGCTCTCGACAGACGGGTTAACGCCACGATATCTCGTGAAATATTATATATATTGACCTGGCAAAAGTCGGGAATGCAAGAAATGTGTACAGCCCGTTTGTCGTGAGTAACAATACGGCCGTGCCTTTGCTAGCATCAACAATTCGAGAACATTCCAACAAACAGCGGCACGAATAGTATGATCGGGAACGAACGTGACACGGATGTGTGATGCGGCAACCACACTGTCGATAGGGAGAAGAGGAGGGATCGATTATGGCACGCGATGCGGTAAAGGGTTAAAGTGTACATGTATGTGTGTAAAACGTGTTGGAGTATAAAAAATGACGCTCCTGCTCGAAGACGAGTGACATACAATTTTGCGCCTCTTTACATATAATCTCAAAGTTTATCAAAGTTGAAGTGGCAAAAATACGTTGCTAAATGTACATAGTCGTGTGCGCTGCGTATCGCCCAGACCGCGATTTACCGGAGCGCAAAAGCCCGAGACTCCGCATTTGTATTTATGGTATGGCGACGAAACGCGCCGAGAAAATAATGCACGAGATTGGCGTGTGCGAGTAACGAATCGCGCTTGAGATGTACATTGCGTAAAATACGTAATTCACAACGAAGGAATCTAGAATGAAAATGGTATCCAGGAAAACAAGAAAACCAGCCGGGACGAGTTTGTGTCGTGAAGGAAATTTGAAATAGAATTCAACTTAGCAACAGAACTTTCTTAACTTTCTATGGCGAAACTTTCTTAACTTCAACCTTCAAGTTTCTTTCAATTTGCGGTATTTCTCGTTCTTACGATTAATTTACTTCTACTGAGAAATTGCAACTTGATTAAGTATCACAACTCGAACTTCCATCAAAGTAAAACTTGTAATGACTTGCATTTTAACATTAAGTAAAATGTTCCTTAAAACCTAATTCGGCAAATGTATATTAAATAGATTAGAGATACTCGCTAATTAAATATTCGCACAACAAACTGACTTTAACTTCCAAGAATGCGACCGTCTGCCGCGCGATTTCCATGTCTTCCAGGATACTTCACTCCTCCTACTTTCTTCGGCTTTAATTAACGTTAAACGTACGCAATGTCTTCTGACGAGAGTCGTTGACATAACGATTAATTAACGCGCGAATGAAATGCGTCGACAAGTGAAGTGAATGCGAGGAGATCGAGTAGAAAATAGCAAACAGAGATTCACTGAATCACGCTTGTAAACGCATGTCTCATGTTGTGCAATGCCTTTACGGGACGCAAGAAATGTACAGTCACTTTGGATTACGATATGTATCGAATGGATTTAATGAGCGCACGCACACGCGTGTCGAGTAAGTGCAGTTTATCGCAACAAGCGGTATACAAAGTACCATTTTCAGATCTATTTACTTCAAAATTTATAAAGCCTTTATCGAAAAATTGATTGAATTATTAAATAAAAAAATTCATATGAAAGCTAAAAAAATGAATTTGATAATTTTGTTAAAATTTGAACGAAAATAAACTGATAACAAATCAAAGGTAATAATCATTTGAAAAATAATTTAAGTGAGAGATTTATGATTTCTGCTTTATAATAAATTCGTTTGGACGCACTGACATAATAAAATTGATTTAATCTGAATATAAAAGTAAAGTGTAAATATTATATAATACATATTTTGCTTAATAAAGTGTATTGAAAATTTCACAATATAATCGTTTTTATATTTATATTGAACATCTTTTACATCAATCTATACGACGGCTTTATGTATATCAGTATGCAATGAGCATCTAATTCGCTATTAATCATTGCTAAGACAAGCGCTGACAATGTTGTATAATTTACTGAAGTAAAGTTGACGAATGGTTGAGATAGGCAGCACTTACTCTTCTCGAATATGATAAGACCATCTTTCAACCCTTATTCAGGCGACCGATATTGCGTGTAACGCGTTTTCAAAAATAAAAGATTTCCTTTTCTTACTATTTTGATTTGAGTCACTGACTAATCTAAATTATTTTGATTCCCACTCCTGTCAGTCCAAGGGAATATTCGTCGAGTGATACTGTCGCTACTAAGAGAGGGCAATCTCTGAATAAGGGTTGACAAGGGTCGAGCGCGAGGAGCGGTTGGCGCGGCAATCTCGGAGCGGATCTCGCTAGCGAGCGAGAGCGGTCTGGGAGACGGTCTCTATTAAGGATGCTCAGGATGCTGTATGACAAGCTGTATCTGTGCGGGGCTCTCTTGAGGTGATTTGAAACTGGTGTGTCGACGAAGGAGGCTGCTTATCCCTCGGGACCCCCTCAATGTACCCCCGCCACCTCCAGATCCCTCGGAGGACATCGATCCCGTCCTAGATCAGGAGGATACCCCGATATGGTATACACACAAGAGAGACAAACAAACCGGACTTTTTTTTGCGAATGTACATCCGGTAGCAAGCCAATTCTACATCTCGAATATAAAAAAAAAAAACGCGACTTTAGGTACACGTGTATCCGCGCGATTAGATCAATGGAACACTAAACGATGTCCTGGAGAGCGCCGCCGACGTTCTTTGCACGATAACTTTTCCGTTTTCTCTTTCGGATTTCGCGGGAACGATGCGGCAAACGTCGGTGGCGATTTAGCGCTGAATGTGTGCTTGTCGGCCCAATTAATATAAAGAAAGATGTTTCTCGAACATCTTTCGTCTTTTAAATAACAATTATGTTGCCTGGATTAAAAAGAAATGCTTAACGTTTAATTTAAATATTACATTTAATAATAATATAATGTCTAATTATGAGTTAAAATTAGACAGCCTCATTCAGTGCTAAATTCACGATAATGATACTAGAATGATAATAGAAATTATAATATATGTGCGGACAATATGACGTGAATATAAATTGTCAAATAAAATTCGTTCGGCGATGATAATCTTAAAGTCGAATCGATAATAATTATTATTCCGTTATTAGTGCAAGCTTCGTAAAAGTGATCGGGATGTAAAGGATCTTAAATGTCAAGCGTAAATGGAATGTATTGCGGTGCAACAACTATCAAATTGCACATCAAAATCTAAACACGTTAGCGACTACGAAATACTATAGCGAGAGCAAAGTCTATATTGTACAATATGTACTTACTATCGTATCTTTCCTTTATCTATGAATTTCTCTCCAACTTTTTGATAAAAATACCTTATTTCAAAAAAGACTCTTAAACTAAAGCTATTTTAAGTTCAATTAAAGTGAAGAGTGAAGTATTACAGTTTTAATTTAGGAAATTTTATTCAATGATACTAAATAGCTTCCGTAATGTGATCCCATTATGATTTCGCCACGGCAAACTCGATTCCATTTTTGATAAACGATCTCTAGTAGTAGCTGGAAGAAGATACGGTGGCAGAACATAGTGTACAAGAAAGCTATTAAGCTGCGTCAGACTCTAATTGCGCCGAATGCTTTTTGCGCCAATCAAACCGGATGTCTAAACAATTCCGAGAACCATACTAAATCACCAGTGGCTAAGCATCAAGCGATATATAACTGCTTCGTATATCGTTCGCAATCGGGTTAGCGATTTAAAATAAAATAAAAAAAAAACAGAATAAGCTGAATATAAAAATAAAAAAATATCTAAAGACGTTTCTAATAAAAAAATTTCGTGCAAAAAATAATGATATATCTTTTTTAAGATACAACGGAAAAATAAAAAACGTATGAAAATGCAAAAAAAAAACACATCTTATCGTTTTCGTCGATGCAGATTACTTACTCTTTCGAATTCGCTTCTAAGCTGCGTCTACGCAATTCTTCAATACTGTGTCCGGTCTGCTGCTCCCAAGCAGTTTTCTCCGCCTCGAACGCTCGTCTCTTCTCCTCCAATTCCCGCACTTGCTGCTCCAACGAGCGTCGCATTTGTTCGTGCCTTCTCTGCAACTATTTACGGATTTCCCGTATACGTTA
>Ga0157364_1004339_pt1 | contig 14130 bp, 12 predicted proteins | sample AttsexASBM2_FD_111476 | JGI IMG/M metagenome (GOLD analysis project Ga0157364, IMG submission 111476) | Fungus gardens microbial communities from leaf cutter ant in Ribeirão Preto, State of São Paulo, Brazil - Atta sexdens ASBM2 | ecosystem: Host-associated > Fungi > Mycelium > Unclassified ... | reverse complement strand
TAAGCCAATTCCTTTGAATATGTAATGTATTTTTTACTTTATAAAAATTATTTGTATTACAAGCATGTGTATTACAAACATGCCTATGTATTACAATAATTATAATTGTATACATAACACACATACATAAAATAAAACATACATAACATATATAAATAAATATAATAAATTTTATATAAATAAATATAATATACATATATAACTCCCGTAATACATACATACAGCATAGAATTTGCAGCAATATATCGCTGCAAAATCTCTGCAATATTGCTGTAACATGTAACAATTATTTTGTGCAACTTTGCGCTGTAGAGGAAATATAAATATAATAAACATATATGTATAACATAAAATAAAAATAATTGACATACGTACTGCGTATTTGATAAAAAGAACTTCGAAATATTTTGAAGTGAGCAAAATATTCAATAGTGACATTATATGAAATATTTAATTTCTTTTCATATGTATATTATATATGTAATGTATCATATTACACATACAATCCTTTTAGTTAGTTACACAAAAATATTTCTTCATTATATTCAAATTGCTATATACAATTTGATATAAAGTAATTCTATATTATTAAGAAATAACAAAGAAATCGCAGGTTATACTCACGCTACGCATATATCACTTATACATTTTGCTGGCTCAAGCAAAGAACGCGATGCAGTATTTCGAAGGTAAAAATATGAAGGTAAAAATTAATATTTCCAAATAAAATATTCTTTTCCTTTTAAATGGTACACATGTTTCATGATTAATCTTTTAGGAAATCGTATATATAACATCTAATTTATTATTTATACATCAATTATTATATAATTATACATACTTCTTTTTGATATATTTTTGGATGTTTAAAATTAGTTAGTCTGTTGAAAAAAAACTAAAAAATGTTTTATCTATTAAATAATGATATTAAGATAATTAAATATTTTAATTATTATTATAACATAATATATTATGAATACATATAATACATATTAATATAATAATTATATGTTTATGTGTTCTTGGCATTTATTAAATTATTATTATATATGATACATAATATTTTAATTATAGAAAATTATAGAAAATTACGTTGATACAAAAGATTGTAAATATTGTAAAATAAAATATTTAAAAAATATTTATGTACAATAAAAGTTGTTTGTGTATTATGCAGAAACGACGGCCGCGTGCAAAAAATTCTCTGCAAAATTATTCTGATACGCATGAACGTTTTCCGACCAAAGCAAAGAACATTCACAATTCGAAAGGACAAAGTTTTAAACAAAGTTATTCTAAGCTTCAGCGAAACGATGAATATTGTGATAATACGTCGTGTCTAAAAAAAGACGCGTTCGGTTCATTGGAATCTCTCTTTGATTTGAAGAAACCAATGAATTTAAGCGATGCATTTCCTTTTGCATTCCATTATCATAAGCAAAAATTAATCAAAACATCCAACGCTACAAAATCAGAACCATTCGTAAAAGCATTTCTGCAATCCTTTTCATCACAGACAAATCTTGAGCCGTTTGTTTTCAAAGCGGTAATTATGCTATTATATTCTATCGCATTTAATTCTCCAATTATTCGATTGCTTATTCGTTCTTATATACTTGAGTAACAAGAATTAATTTTCTATTGCTCAAAATCATTAAAAAATAAGAATAACAAAAGACTGAAATAATAATTTATGGTTTTTTATAATTTTTATATATGAAATTTATACTTTCATATTTTATATCATGATAAAACTATATAATTTTTTCAGTATGAAAAACATGACAGAGTAAAAGTTAAACAAAATACAAATAATCAAATAAAGAAAAACATAGAAAACGAATTCCTGTTAGAAGTCTCAAAATCCGTGGAATTGCAATTAAATGATTTGATTCACTATCAACAAAATCGCTCAGTGTAATCATTTCTTTGTTTGCGTAGTATTTTTATATGTTATATCCAGTAATATCATAAAATATAATAACATGCGTATGTAGAAATATGGCTGAAAGGAAGAAACCAATCTGTGAGGTAAAAAAGAAAGAAAAAAAAGCAAATACAATTGAAGATACTAGCGTAGACAAAGGATCTGCAGCTCTTAAGGATCTAGAAGATACTACCGTAGACAAAGGATCTGCAGCTCTTAAGGATCTAGAAGATACTACCGTAGACAAAGAAGCTGCAGCTCTTAAGGATCTAAAAAATACTACCGTAGACAAAAGAGCTGCAGCTCTTAAAGATCTAAAAAATACTACCGTAGACAAAGGAGTTGCAGCTCCTAAGGATCTAAAAAATACTACCGTAGACAAAGAAGCTGCAGCTCTTAAGGATATAAAAAATGCTACCGTAGACAAAGAAGCTGCAGCTCTTAAGGATCTAAACGATACTACCGTAGACAAAGAAGCTGCAGCTCTTAAGGATCTAGAAGATCTTAAGGAACAACAAATTGAAACTAAAGAAAAGACTATTGATGAAGATGAGCGAGAAAGCGAAGCTAAGAATAAAGATGAAACTAATGACAAAAACGAAGTTAAGAAATATATATATAAAATTGATGATAAAGTTGAAGGAATTGAAAGAATTGATAGAATAGATTTAAAAGATTTTAAAATTAAAGAAATTGAAGATCTTAAAATTAAAGAAATTGAAGATCTTAAAATTAAAGAAATTGAAGATTTTGAAATTAAAGAAACTGAAGATTTTAAAATTGAAGAAACTGAAATCGAAATTGAGATCAAAGAAAAAAAAGCTGATGAAAAAATTGAATTTGGTAAAAATAACATGACAATAAAACAAATATTAAAGATAGAAATAATTTACCAGAAAAATCTCTGTTTTATATTTTATTTGATGGAAGATTTATATTTCAATTATTTAAAATTAATAACACAAATGATATAAATTAATAACATCTAATTAATAACATCTCATTTCTTTTTTCTTTCTCTTTCTCTCTTTTTTTCACTCTTTTATTTTCAAATTATTACATGTAAATTTTAAAAGTGTAGGTGAAATGATAATACTTGAGGAATTTGAAAAATCAATAATAAGCGCACCTATTAAAACTGATGATATAATCACAGAAGTAAAAGTAATGAATGAGAGATTTATTCTGCTAACAGATGAAGTCGAACAATTAAAGCGTGAAATTTTTGAATTGTCAGAGGTAATCAGAAGTTTTATTATTAATTTATTTAATATAACTTTATTAATGTGATAATTATAATTTATAATAATATATTTCTTAATCAGAAATCCGAATTAACAGAAGAGGATAAGCTAGCGCTTCAAGAGAAGCAAAACATTCTCACTTCAAAAGTAGCGGAACTGGAGCAATTAACACAAAATATTCAAAAAGTATACGTATTATGAAAATATTTAAAAGATATATTGTATTATATATACATATATATAGAATAGAATAGAATAGAATAGAATTTTATTTTTTACACTTCAGCGTATATTACAGCCAAGAAGGGATATATACATATATTAGGTGTGGGAAAAAGTTCGTGGCTTTTTTCCCGTTAGATTCCCATTAAAAAAACGCCACACCTAATATATATAATCCTACTTAAATTTCTACTTATAAAAAATCCTACTTATATTTTACATGTAATCATATCTTTGCAATAAGCTTGAATTCTGCAATAATGCGTGTCAATAAAATAAAATTAATAAAATAATATATTGCTAATTGTTAAAAATACAATGCGATAAATATATTGCAGGCGCGAGAGGAAGTAGAACAGCTTCGTAAAGTGGAAAAAGAAACTGAGATAAAAAAAAGAGACATAGAACCATTCAAAAAAATTTTAGAAGAAGATCACTTCGAGATACCGCAAATACAATATCCTGAAGATAAGTAAGTTATATTTTATTCATACAAAATGCTGCTAGCCAATCAAGATATTCTCGATTATGGTAGAAATATACAAGATGAAACATTGCGTACAACATGGCGATAGCAATACTGAAATAATCAATCAAATGTTACCTAATATGCAATTTCTTGCGTATATAATAGCGTTGATATACTGGAACAGCCAATCAAATTTTACCCAAAATTCACGCTGCTATTGTGCAACCATGGGAATGGCTCACCTTGTATATTTCCACCATGTTCTCGATCATATATTCTTATTAGGCTTCCAAGAGTAATTGTTTGTGGTTACGCGGACGTACTTCCAAAACTCGTAGTAGCGGATACCGAACGGAAGGGAAGGGAAAAGTGTTTTGAAAAATTAACCGGCAAGCTAACCGAGTCTTTAACGATGCAGGAAAAATTGGTCAAAGAAAACGCGCAATTGGAAGGTGGAAAGTACGCTTGTCTTTTGCATTAATAAATTCTAAATCTATATTTTATATATAAATAAAGTAAATGAATTATATTTAATATAAAAATTACGTCTACATATATAAAAATTTTTCAAGGAATATCTAATATTTGATTAATGTTACAACTATACATCTGATTATAAAATAGTATAAAGTATATATTAAGAGTTAAATTTAGATTTGCTTTTCATATGTCTATATATTTTAAGAAAACAAACTAACTTAATATTTTAAACTAAAATTAAAATAATTATAGCTTTGAATAAGATAAACAGAAACAAATGTATCAATTGACTTTTTCAGGACACTCGATATAATGCAAAAAAAATTTAATACCCGATAGTTACTTTATTTATATGACAAATAATAGACGATCAAATGAAAATTAAACGGTTCCCTCGGTGACGATTTCACGATGTTTTCAGCAATTTGAAGCATGTCAATCATACGTCACTTATATATACGTAATCCAGTTTGTTATGATATACTGATATCATAACAATGAATGAAATGTTCACGTTAATGATTGTTTCGTTCGCGAAAGTTTTATAACATCTTAATCTTAATTTTAAATAATCTTTTTATATTCGTCTCACTTTAATATATTCTGATATATTAAAATAAAAAGCGAAAAATGAAGATTGTATTGAAAGCTGTGGTGTCCTGCAAAATAGGTACAAACTAGAAGAAGCGTTGCTAGAAAAAGATACAGCTCTCGAAAGTTTACAGAAGAAGGTATGCGGCCTGCAAGCAGAAATGCGTATAATTGTCAAAGAAAATATGGAGTTGAGTCGCCAATTGGCTACTTTAAATCAACTAGTGATTAGACCTACTTGCTGTTACACCTGTCCAGGTGTTACGCCGTCTTCTCCATCAACCTCACCGACGTTATCTTCGCGTCCGCATGTCAGCGCGCAACCTCGAGACGACGTTTACCGATGCAAATGCTGTTTGCGATCACCATATACTGACACTTTATCACCAACTACGGAAACTGTATGCAGTAAGACGAATAATTGACAGAATATGATAGTTCAACCATTAAGAAATAATGTAATAGAAGCAAGATATTTTGCATATTTGTTAAAAGAATGGTTTGCAAAGGCGATAAATTTTTCTATAAAAAAAAAAAGAATGTTTAATCTCGCAGATTCGCCGAGGCTTACAGGAGGTGGATCGCCATCAGAAGAACGTTATCTCGCAGATAGCAACGATTTGCAAAACGTAGAGATGTGTTGCCGAGGTCCAGCCGTTGTTAAACCATTGCTTTCTCGGGGAACATGTCCTGCAGAATTGGAAAATAAATTTGCAACATATGGCAATAGTACTAAACAATTAGTAAGTTTTAAAATGTGTTTGAGAAAAACGCAATCCTCTCTACAATAGTAAAAATTGAGAACAATGTAAAAAATAATTAAAAAATTTTTTTTAAGCTAAGTAATCTTTACATTCCTTATATACAGTTTGATAAATATAAACAACATAAAAGAGATAACAATTTTTATATTTTATACATTTCTGTTTCAAAACTAATCAAAACTAATCCTTTATTTGTTGTTCATATATTAATTATATGAAATGATAAAACATATATAATAAATTCTATATCTGATATTCTGTGAAAAATTAGTTAAAAACTAATTGATGAAATTCATGGAATGTAATGTCGGTGCCAAATTTTATTCCAGGAACAACAATTAGGTAGTATGGAGACTGAGGTACGTAACATGCAGATGGAATTAGCAAATGTGCAGCGGGAACGACAACAATTGGAACAGCAACGTAAATTGCTCAAATGCACAGCACCGTGTGCACAGTGCGCTTGTTGTCCACCTCCGACTTCGACATGTGCGACACCGACGTCAGGACTTCCGTTAATGGGAATTTCCAAAGTACCTGCAATGTCTGCGATGCCTCTTACCCAGGTACTTGTACGATTTATATTTTAACCAAATTTTTCAAATATCATTCATCTCAAACAATATATAAGTTTTTACGTGCATACTTCTTTTTAATATATTTTTATAATTTTTATATCCTATCTTCCATAATTAAATCGTGCTATTTGTTTTCGCTATTTATACAAAATTGATATAACTAGCGAGTAAAGAATAATATATTTTTTATCAAATATAGACAACTACGCAGACTGCACCTCCAATGTGCACTGGTTCTTGTACAAACGCTACCATGGTAAGGTTATAAGCAAATTTAATTGTATGCTTTGAATAATCATAATAATATAACTTATGACCGAAGGGCACTAGTACTTGCGTTCAACAATTACGCGATCTTCGTGAACAATACGCCCGACTTCAAGATGATTATAAAAGTAAGTTGTGTGAGGTATCATGTATGAGGACAGAAGCAGAGAAATTCAAACAAGATTTGCGCGATGCAAAGGAAGAGAAGGAACGAATGGAGATAAAACTGATAGACGTTCAAGAACGATTAAAATTTCTAGAAACAGAGAAGGGAAAATTTGAAGGTAATTCACTATAGAAATAACAACTATGATGTAAAGCTCCGATTTAATGTATATAATAAAAAGCATATTAATTTCGAGACAGGTCATAAGGAACATCTCATCGAACAGGAACAAGCTCTGATAGTGGCGAAGCAACGCTTTCGAGAAGCGCAAGATGAATTAGAGGAACTTCGTTCTTTGATCCAAGATCAAGCTGCTCAACTGGAAGATTATCGCAATAAATATTTGCAAGTTGTTATCGTTGCGATCATCTGAATAATTATATTCGATATTTTTTCTCAAGTGTAAGCGATTATAAAAATGAAATCAATATAATCAATATAATCTTAGGCCCAGCAACAAGTTGAAGAACAGCGTAGACAACTAGACCTTATGGAAATGGACAATGCACGAATGAACGAGAATGTTACTTTGGAAATCGGACGTGTTAAAGTATATCAAATACTATGATATAATTGCAATTTGTTCGAATTGTGTAAAAATATTCTGCATATATATATATAGATATATATATATATATATATATATATATATATATATATATATATATATATATATATATACATATATTAAATGTAATTAATGCAATTAGAATCAATTTCAAGAGAAATTAGCCGAGCTTGCACCGTTGCCTGATATCTTGAAACAAATGCAAATGAAGATGCAGGAAGCGCAACAGATGCGCTTAGTCGCTGAACGTAGCTGCGAGGATCTGTCGCGAGAATTGCTAGGATGCAAAGATAAGATTCAAACTTTGCAAAATCAATTGGACGTATTGCGCACCGAGCATCAAACACTTCAGGTTATAATTTGCTACATAATTTAACATAATAGTAACTTCATTATGTTAATTAAAAATAATTAATTACTTATATATAGGATGAAAGGGGACTTGGTTGCGACAGATCCGAAGAGATGGAAAAAAAGTGTGGTGAGTTGCGACACGAAAACGAAAGAATGAAAAACACATTGGCACGATTTGAGGAACACGAAGCACAGTTGCAAAAACGTATTGACGAGAAAATGCACGAAAACACGCAATTGTCATCAATGTTAGAACAGGTATGTATTGATTTAGCGATAAAAAAAAATGTTTTCGGCAAATACTAGAGTCTTCTCCTTCTATTTAAGATAAGGGAAGATTCCGCTAGACAAGTAGTGAGAACAAAAGAACGATGTGAAACTATGCGAAGATCGATGCAAGGCCAGATTGCCGAAATGGAAAGGCAATTGGCACAGTGCAGAGCAACAGCGCGTGCCGCTCAACGAGACAGAGATGAGGTAACGATTACAAATACCATATAGAAATGTTAATAGGTTACAGGTGTATTTACGAGTGTATACACACGTTTCTCATTAACTTATGCAGATCAGACAAAAGATGCAGAGTCAAATAAATAACTTAAACGAGGCATTTAAACATGCGCAAGGCCGTATAAAATCGTTACAGGGTCATGTAAACTATCTCAAGACTTCTTACAGCAATATCTTTCTCGGACAAGGAGAAGCACCGACAAGTGCTTTGCCAGTAGACGATTCTTGCGATTGCAACTATTAAATGCACATGATTTTTCAATAATAATCCTATATATTTTTGTTCGATATAGCGAAATTAAAATATATTACTCGATGTCACACACAAGCCTTGTTATGCATTTATACTTTAAGTAATGACATTTTGATACAATTGACAAAGTTGATTGATAAATAACTGTTATACCGTGTCATCCTTTTTATAAATTTTGAAATTATAAACGATACATTTGAAACATAAAAAAATAAAATCAAGACTTATGCACATTTACTGTATAACGATTATTTATATCATTATTCTTAACACATGGTTTAATTGTAGTACTTATCATATACTATTTCACACAAATCTTTTTCTTCACATGGAAAATATATTATGAATATGAATGCATAGATACAATGCTATCTTATCAGAAATTTTAACAAAAATGGCATGTATCATTGTTAGATATGCATATATTGGATGTAAACATATCTTTTTCATTATATATTTATTTAACGACTATATAGTTTTTTTATAAGCAATAAAATAGGACGATACTATGATAATTCCATAGTGGCTGAAAAAAAATAAACAATAAAAATATGATGTATGTACATTTGAAAAAAATTAACATTGAGATGGATTTCTTTAGTTTGTATCCACTGAATGAAGCATATTGAGCATATTAAGAATAGCATCGGAACGCGATCGCATTCTTTCCATTTCCATTCGAAATTCTTCCAGTTGAGATTCAATTCGCTGTGCGTATGCATGGCAGCATCTATAAATGAGTAAAACAATCTTGATATTAAAAGATTGATATTATATATAATCTAAGGAGCAGGTATTTAGTTTTAGTACAATTTGAGATTTTTTTCACTTTTACTAACGAAAAATATTATAAATTTCATAAATAATGTTACATCTAGTTACTACCACAATTATGGAACACTGTATGTATAATGAAAAAAGTTTTAAGAAATATTTGAAAGCACACCTTCCGGGTTGTCCTGCATTTGAACACAATGGTTCTGGAGATGCACACGGCGAAATTTTGATTTGTGGAGAACAACTTCTTAAATAAGATTCCTTCTCGTGTGTACAGCTTTTGTTATTACCGGATATATTAGAATTAGAATTATAACAATCTCCACACCCTCGTACGAGATCCATTAAAATTCCTCGTACCCTTTTCCCAATTATTCTTCGTCGTCTCGCCTAAAGAGAAAATAATTATGTGTCGCACATACAGTTATAACCATACAAATTTTTGTTATATTCATAAAATTATTCGTACATTGCGTGAACTCACCTCTGGTCTTTCACTACATTGTTTCAGCTTTATTAACGGCTCTTCTTCATGTATATTAGGAGATGAATGACTACATGATTCGTTATATTCCCGATCTATATTCATCATTAGTGGCTCACAGGTTTCTTTTAACATGGTACAACATTTGTGATTTTCTTGACAATTCTCTGGATTGTGCGGTGAATGATGACATGTCGTACAATTTTTACAAATGTACTCGTTGCCTTCTGAGGCAATATTTTCATGTAAATGCTTGTTAGGCTCTAGGTTTCTTGAAAAACTTTGTCGATGTTCTTGAGTGCTTAATTTTTCTTTGCTATAAATAAAACTATCTTCAAACTTTTGCTTTTCGTTATGTAAGGAACAATTGCACTTCTTCTCTGACGTGTCTATGTCATGAGTGCAGCAGGAATGTAATTTTTCTTGGGGATGTATTCGTTTATATCTTAGCCATTCCTTATGATATTTTGAGAAATCACAGTCTTCGCATGCATTTGAATTACATAACTTATCTGCTTTATCTGTAGAACAAGATGCTTTTGCTATGTTAAACGAAGGTGAATGTAGACATGAAAAATTAGATGCTGCTGAAGATAATTCAAATTTAGGAGAACTTTTTGATTTTTTACTTGTTGAACATACTAAATTACTGCCATTGAATCTAGTATTTGGTGTCTTTTGCCAATAATGATGATTTTTGTCTTTCATTTTAGTAGATGCTTCTGTATCATTTTCAGTTTCAACAGTGGATTCTTGACTGATCTGAAAAATATTATTATAATTTGAGTTTGAGTACGGATTCTTGAAATTAGTTCCTTTATAAATTATAAGATCACTTACCTCTTTACCCCAAATATTGATTGTTCCATTCATTTCAGACATTCTTACTTCTACATTACCAAGCAAGTACGGACCGCATTCTCGCCTGCGTCCTTTTTCATTAATAGCCTTATCATTTTCAGGCTCCTCTGCTAGAATGAGAAAACTGCGATCTTTACTATTTTCATCCTCACGATATACAAAGCACTTTACATTATCCTCTGGATCATCAACGGTTTCTGACTTGCTCTCTACCATAGATGTAGCAGTTCCTAATTGACTTGCATTAGATAAACTTGATTGCAAATCTACATTCTTATTTACCGAATCACACGAGTTTTTAAATTGAGATTCTGAAGGCGTTTCATTTAATTTTGAATGTGATTCTACAGAAGTTTGGGAAACTTTAAAAGATTGTAGAAAATTAGATGGTTCAAGAATGTCTGTAATCTTTCTTTTCTTAGAGCTGGAAGGGAGACATTGATAATTACTTTCATCATTTTGATTTAGATTCATCGATACATTTTCATTTAATCTTTTCTTTGAATTTTGTACCAATGGACTTTCTGGCTTTGTTTTTCCCTGTGTAATACTTGAAAGAGTTTGCAAGATTCGGGAGGAAGTAATAAATGCGCGTGATAATGAACGTGTTTTTCTTGGTGTACCATCAGTCAGTACTATACTATCGTCAGACTGTAACGTTTTTGTTATTTCAGGTGGTTTAATGGATACTGATAAATTACAAGCACTGGAACTCCACTGATCTATAGAGCTTAGCGTCGAAGCTACACTACTACCTGATATTTTATTATTGGATTGTTTGACATGTATAGGCTCAGTTTGATCTCGGGATTGATTAGATACAGAATCAATGAAAACGTCTGTTTGAACTGATGCAACCTTCTGTTCCGGAGGTTTGTTTTCTTTTTCATATTTTGCTAATGTTTTTCTCAGTTCATCCAATTCCTGTTTCATTTTTAAATTTTCCATAAGCTGCTTTTGATATGTATCAAGCAGACTGTTATATTTTACAGTCTTCTGTGTTAATTTCTTTTTCAATGTGGTAACTTCTGAAGTATCCAAAGTCGTCTTAAATTCTTCATTTGTTTTCTCAAAAGTTATTTGCTTATTATGTTTTGCTTCATCTGACATTGTCTTAATGCTTTTAATATTCTCAATCCTTAAAGAACAAGTATCTTCTTCTCCATCTGTGGATACTTCCATTAGATCTGAATTATTAAATGCCTCAGATTGAATATGTTCTTGTTCAATAACATGGGCGTTTTTATTTAAATCAGTTTTTTGACTAGAATTAGAAGTGCCATGCATGTACTCGTCATAACTTAAAGTTCGCAAATCGTAAAATACCGTTGGTATTTCTTGATGTCCATTTTGCGTGAGAGATGAAAAATTTGGAATTTCTTTATCAGTATAATTGAATTTTAATGATTTATCTTCAATTGTTCCATTTTGTTTTTGCATTTTACTATCTGTATTCATAAGATCTCTTTCATTTTGTGTTGACTCAAATGGTATATCTATTTGAACTTGAGTCTGTATGGATTCCTCTTGTATTGACTCTAAACAGTTTTTATTTTCTTGTCCATTCAATATTATTGGCGTAGTAATAGTATTGTAGGCCACTTTATCCATGCTATTCTCGCATGTCTCTGCGATTTCCAACTCCTTGATCGTTCTTTCGGCATAATCTTTTATTGTCTTGTTAGTCACTGTAGGCATTGTTTTTTCTGTGTCATTGTTTTTGTGATCGCTGTTGCTTTTATAGTGGGGTGTATCTTCCTGATGTTGTTTTACATGTTTTTCCATGGAACGTCTATTTTGGTCTTTTATATCTTTGATATAGCGTTTAACTTTGCTTTGTACATAATGATATTTTCCTGGTATTGGTTGCTTTCTCTGAATCATAGAATATACAATAGCTTGTTCTGGAATGTTTGGATAATTTGGTCTTAAACCTTGTGAGTGTCTTCTTTTAAAATATCCATCATTCATATTATTCTTATACACTTTCAAATCTTGAAGAGAAAGACTCTTTTCTTTGTGACGATTTTTCAATCTCCTATTGAAGATAAAATCATCAGATCTTCCATCATAATAATCTGTCTCGTAATTATCATCGATACCATCATCATGCATTTGTCTAGGACTGTCCTCATCGTCTTCTTCATCTTCGTCATCTTCATCATCATCATCCTCATCATCCATTAAATGCTTCATGTTACTTGGATGATCCGAATCAAAATCATTATCAAGTTCTAAATTTTCCATATCTGTAACATAATGAAAGTTACATACTAAGAAATATACAGTTATATCAATATTATAAGTGCAAAGATATCGACTATTACTCAAGTTGAATATGTACTAAGCCAAATTCTATTCTCTTATTATCTATAATGCTTGGTTTATGGTTATTCGGCCTTAACCCTAAAATCCTAATTCAGCCAATAGGTCTGCCAGTCTTAACTGAAATTGGTTCTAACTGAAATCTGTATTCCATTGGCTGAATTTTTATAAGTTTAGAGTTAAGATCGAAGCATAGTCTAAATCAGGCACAAATCTCTTTATTATTAACTTACCATCACTATCTCCATATTCATCTTCGTCATCTTCATCATTATAAGGATGTTGATCGGTTTCTTCTCCAGATGATAAAACATACACACTACTCGCTGCTTGATCGTCGCTGGGATAGGGACTCGGGCTACGATCTCCTTCCATCTCTCGAGACTCATTTTCACGCTGCTTCATGTTAACAATATCCGAGTCATCTGGTCTTGTGATACTAGACACACTGATGTATGTCGGCATTTCCTCATCCTCGAGCAGAGCCGTGTCGGTCTGATTCATTAATTTCGTTTCGCTCTTGGATGAATCGTTAGGAAGATCTTCCATCGCCTTTGTCTCCGTCTCGGTGTCGTCGGGCGAGTGATCGCTGTTCTCCGACATCGTGGAAAACTATGAGCGAGAAGGAATCGCGGATTATTATCGACTGATGGGATCGAAACTGATGGGATAACGATCGAAAAGAAAATGACGAAATTAATTGATTGTCCGATTTATTTCCGATTATTTTCAGACGAGTAGACAAACGTTTGCCGGCTTGGCGAACATACGTGGCGCGCAATGGAAAACACTTTCATCAGCCGCCATTACAGGTTGCACTTTGGACGATATCTCGTAATACCGTCGTGCCGCATAGTTTACTCTTTACGTGATGTTGCAAATAATTCGCGTTCTCGTTTGATAATACGGATCGCTAGCGTGATGAACAATCGGCCGTTAAGACGCACTCTCTCTTAATTCTTTCCCTCGGTATCACAAGCAAGATTAATGACCTGCACGTTGCAGGACTATATATAACGTACATACGTAATGGAGAGAATCGAGCTGGTGTGCCAGCTATTCCTTTTTTCACTCGCGATCGCGTGGTAATAATTAAAAGTTTAATTCGTGCAGAGTGTGTCACCGATCAAAATTACAGTTTAGATCATTTCATTTAGATTTACAGCAAGCACTCTTTGCTCTTCTCGCTGGTCCTCGCACTGTATATGTACATACAAACGCACCGCTGACACCGCTGTAAAGTGTAAATGCTGAGGTTAATGCCACTCACGCGCATGCGCGCTCTATAGT
>Ga0157364_1004338_pt1 | contig 14132 bp, 9 predicted proteins | sample AttsexASBM2_FD_111476 | JGI IMG/M metagenome (GOLD analysis project Ga0157364, IMG submission 111476) | Fungus gardens microbial communities from leaf cutter ant in Ribeirão Preto, State of São Paulo, Brazil - Atta sexdens ASBM2 | ecosystem: Host-associated > Fungi > Mycelium > Unclassified ... | reverse complement strand
GTTGACGTTAATCGATTGATGGGGGGGGGGGGGGCGGTCTACTTGACGCTTCGAAGCGTTTGATTGACCAAGGAAGAAAGTATTTTAATTAACCAATCAAAAAATGCTTTGAAGCATTTATAGCAGTATATATATTACTGACCATTTCCACCAATGTAGATTAACTTTAGTCCGGATCTACAATACATTTTTAAGCCTTAAATCATAGGGTCAACGCGATGTTGCAAACGCTTTGAAACGTTTTTTTTAACTGGTCAGTTTATAAAATTCTTTCTTCTAATTAGTCATCATATGCTTCGAAGCATTTGTAGCGAGACTTTGATCACAGCCTTAAGGAATGAACGAATCACAATCAATTATTCTCCTCGTATTCAACTGTAATTGGTTAATTTCTTACGGTTTAAAGCTTAAAACATCTAATGTAGATCCGGACTTAATCTTGGTTCAACTTATCTTCCTCTTTTTCTAATCTTTAAAACTAGAAAAAGACAAAAAGTAAATTAAACCAAGATTAAAGTTAATCTACATTGGCCTAGTTTCCACTGAGGATTTAATCTGGATCAGAATATAAGAATCACCAGCTACAGTCGAGTATTCCTTCCTTATAGTCGAACGACAGGGGAATGCTGGACTATAATTGGTTGGTTCTTATATTCTGATCCGGATTAAACCTTCGGTGAAAACTAAGCCATTGGAAATGAGCACAAATGGACCATAGCTTAAATTAATCAAAGTTGATGAGATCGGCCCTAAAGGTTATTTCATAAAATGCTTAAAAGTCAAGGAATCATTTTTGATTGGTCTATTGGATGATCTAAAAGAATACATCAATAGCAGCGAGCCTTTATGGATCCGTTCTGCAACAATTGAGGATCTGAGCACAAGAATTGTCGTAACACTTACTTTAAAGGCTTAGGTTGTAGATGTAAATAGCACACAAGCTTTGGCATACGATTTATTGCCGTCTCTTAGAAACATGGCAATAAAAAAATTGTACGTCATACGTGAAAACTTGTGCATTACTTACGTCTACAATTCAAGTCTAAGGCTATGTTCCAAAACTTCCTCTCCGAGAAAGATTTTACTGTATATTTACTGTATACATTACGTGTACTATATATTTCGAGTAAAATTTTCCTCAGAAAGAAAATTTTAGAACGCAGCCTAAGTAAATGTTATGACAATTCTTATGCTCAGACCCTGAGTCTGTTGAACGCGACCATTGGCTGCGCTCGCTGTTATTGGTATATTCTTTTAGATCATCCAATCAGCATTTTAGATCTAGAAGAATACAATGGGCATTCAATACTATGTCCACTCTTAAGCTCTCAGTGAACTCTTGTCTCTGTTTGGTCTATATTTTTAGTTCTAACGGAATATGCTAATTAGATGCAAGAGCTTACTGAGCATTCACTGAATGCATCCAATAGCAGCGAATGCTTACTCAACTGATGAATCCGCTGAATGCAGCTGTTAGGTCTGTTCGCGTTACATGAAATCTTCAATATTTTTGCACTTAAAATGAGATAGATAGATATTTGACTTCGAAAAAAGAAAAAGCGAAGAGTGGAAAAAGTATTAGCTACGCGACCTATTGTTCAAACCCGACGCATCTGAGTGACGCTTATTAATTTAGGCCGCCGTCTCATGAAATTTACGGAACAGAACAGTTGAGACCAATTATAATTGCAGAAAAGAAAGCAAAGTAACGACTGTAGAGTTGTGATTGGTTTTCAGATCGGCTGTCACAACTTGAGATTGGCTTGCGCGTAATGTAGATTGGATTTAACATAAACTGTAGTTTTTCAGTGCTGATAGTGAATTTTGAAATACAGCTCAAGGCTGTATTGGCTCATTGTTCACTAATCACTTTCTGCACGGCTAAGCATCATGGCTGAACTAAGCGAAGCCGTTGGACCACGTGCTTTTCATTGATTTGTATGTATATAACTGGTAATGAGATATTTTACTTTTTTAAATATTTATTAAGACTATTTTTTTCTCAACATAATTGAATAAATGGATTCTTGTCTAATTACCATAATAATTAAATAATGCAGTAATGTTGAGCACGACAGTATTGATATGCTAACGACTGCGTTTGTAATTACCACATGATCGCAATCAAACAGAAGAAGGATAAAACAGAAATATTGCGTCAAATGCACAGAGCAGATAATCATTTAAGTATAGACAATACACAGAAAATGAAACGAGAGAATTCAAATTCGCAAGTGAAAACGCGAAAGCGGAAACGCGAAAGCGGAATGAATTCTGAAACAGAGACGATAGAGTCATCAAAGGAATTTAACTTGAAGGATCTATCGAAAAAACAAATTTTAGAATGCATTTCTGCGATTTTTCATATGACTCAAGAACAGTTAAAAGAGACGAACAATCTTCTCGCTGAGGAGGCTCGGCCGATATTTATACAAGTGACTAGCGTCAGAGTACCAGAGATGCCTCGTAGACAAATGAGAATGTAAGTGAATTTATGGATCTTAAAAGATTTCATTTTCTTTTTATTAAAACTTCACATGATTATATATTGTAATTGCCAATGGATCCTTATGAGATTTTCTGATTATAAATCTTGTAATGATGATACCTTATGCATAATAAAAATTGTTGTGTTTCTGTTAAATTTCTAATTAAAATTTATATTTCTCTTTATAGATTGTTGCCATATTCAACAGTGGCTCCGAATGATGAAGTAGCTTTATTTGTTTGTGATTTAGAGAAAGGAAGAAGAAAAGATTATGAACCAACGGTGGAACATTATAAAAATTTATTAGGCAAGCATGGATGCACTCGTGTGAATGAGATAATACCTATAAATCGTGTGAAAACCGAATTCGATCAATTTGAATTGAAGAAAAAGCTTTTATCCAGTTATGATCATTTTCTTGTTGATGGTCGTATTGCTGGCCATATGTGTCATTTATTGGGAAAAATCTTTTCCAAAAAACGAAAGTTACCAACTTCAGTCAGAATGGAAAGCAAGGACTTAAAGCATGAGATTGATTATGCATTGAGAAAAACCAGTATGCAGCTTCATTCCCATGGCGATACTCATTTGATGCAAGTAGGGAATACATGTATGAAAAAGAAAAGAGTTTTGAAAAATGTATTAGCCGTTTGTGAAGAATTGTCTAAAAACTATCCTGGTGGTTGGACAAACATACGAGCGCTCCGATTGAAAAGCACAAACAGTCTAGCATTGCCTTTTTATATGACGTTAAGTAAGTTGAAATATAGATTTAATTTATTGACAACATAGATAGATTGTTTCTTTAAATAAATTTATGAATTTCAGAGAATAAAAACACTGTTGATCCAAGTACAATTGCAGTACAGCCAAAGAGACCTAAAGCTTACTGCGATGTAGAAGGAGAGCTTTCAACATTTATAAGTAATATCACAGTCACAGTTAAACCTGAAGGCACAGTAATCCTCAAAAAGGAACAGATCAAAAAGAATGAATCAAGTAAAAAAATCACAAAGAAAAAAGCTGAAAATTGAACGAAAATTTCAATAAAATAGAAATTCTGTTAATACTTTGTATTTTAAAAAATATTGTAAAAAAGTAAGAAATGGTAATCACAAAAATTTTCTAAATACATAATATTATATATATAATATTATATATATATTATTTAAGTTTAATATTAATTTATATAATCAACATTAAATATCACAAATATTTTTATCGTCTCTAGTTATTGTATCTAAGACAATAATTAGATAAACATGTAACACTTTAGAAATTATTAATGTACTCCTTTTTAAATTTCATAAATAGAAACTGTTTTTATACTATTTTTATTTTTCGTTTAATTTTACTTTAGTTAAAATTCTGAGATTAGAATCAAATTTCGAGCGACTTTCCAAAAACCTTTAGAAAAGATTTTCTGTAAATTATTTTATTAAAAAGCTCCTCAAAGAATTAAATATTACATTAATTATGGTAGAGAATATTATCTCTTGGATACCATTATTTAGTTAATAAAGGCAGTTTATTGCTTAACAAATAATTTCTTTTTTATTGATATACTAGATTATGTGCATACTTGAATTTGTGAGGAACATTCCTTTCTAATACTAATAGTCAATACAAAATAGTCTGATCCTTCTTAGATATACTTTGATATCCATTAGCGGGTAATGTTGGCAAACTATTGGCGACACCGTTGGAATTTTGCAAGCTCTTGTACACATTTGTCGCATCTATGACCACTTCGATCTCTTGAAAGTTTTGAAGTCTCTGAATATCTTTGTCTCTCCTCAGTCTAGTATTGGGCAACTTTCGTAATTTCTGGATTTGATGCGAATTGACATCTAGCTCCTTGCAACACAGACACAATAGAGCCTGATATGTTAATTCACTTCGTGGTAATTCTACCTCTATGAAATCTGAATCCGCTGTATTGGCAATTCGGATTTTCAGTACCAATTCTAAAAATATATTAAAATATAATTTTATATATATGTGTAGTATATATATATATACATATACTACAGTAGCTATAGTATATAATAAACTATATAGTGTCTTTAAAAACAATTTTCAATTTATTTAAACTGAATCAATATAAATATAACAACTATATTTTTCTGGCTAAATTTAGAATATCAAGTTACTAAAAAAAATGTATCAATTTATATCGAACCGTCTTGAAATGCTGAGATGAGTCTGCTTTTGTCATATATGTTATTTCTGCTTTTTGAAGAATTTGCAGTAGCGCGCAAAAAATCTGGTGGAGCATACGCGGATGGAGCTGAACGTAATGATGTGTCATACATGATTCGCTCGATGTCATCGTTTGTGCTCAGAAGATATAAAATTTGTTGATTGCTGCAGACAGATGCTGGTGTTTCGCCTATTTCAGATCTTATATTTTTATCGGCACCATTTTTCAAGAGTAAGATAGCGATATCTAAGTATCCCTCTTTACATGCCCAATGTAGTGCAGTCCTTGAGAAACAGGAATGAATGAAAAATGAATAATATGATATTATAAATATCTTAATATGTAAATCTATAATAGTTAGATTTATTTATTCTATTACTAATATTACAGTACATATATGTATACATAAAATTCATGTTTTTTTATAGTTAAATGTATTATGAATAATATTATGAATAGTATCTTATAATAACAGAAAATTTTAAGCATAATGACACAGGTCAAAAACTTTTAATGATTTAAGTATCATTCTTGAGTCTCAGTATCACGCACTACAATAAAACATAATGAATTGAAAAGTAGGCACGATTACTGATGCATTTTAATTCAAGCCAAAAGTATCCAGGTCTGGACAACTCTGATCTAATTTTTACATTGGCATTAGAGCCCATTTTTATCATAAGCAATAGAATGTAAGTTATTCCATTTAATGAGTACAAGCGAGAATGAATTGTACAGGATTAAAAAAAAATTCAGAAATATGTAAATATATTTTTATGGGTTCTGTTTGTGAAAGCAAAATTGAAATGACAAGTACCATCCGCTGACAGGCTCTTGCGCGTTAACGTCAACACCTAGAGTCAAGAGGTCTTGGATGGCTTCGGTGTCACCGAGGCAGACCCTTTCCCTTAAACGCTCTTCGAGTACTCTTTCCATTTTGTAACGATTTACATGCACCGCGCTATGTCACATATTTGTAATATTAGGCGAGCGAGGCAGCTCAAAGATGGAGCACCAAACGTACGGTAAGCATAAATATAGGCCATGTTCTGTGAGACTTTGAAAATCTATAGTTAACGTCACGTATATTATAAGATGAGTATAGATTTTCGTACTGGCAGTGTATACAAATATCGAAACACACCCAGTCTGAAATTATTGCTAGCAGTCCATATTATATAGCCAAAGAGAAGAACAGGATTATTCTTTATCCCAGGCTATTGAACTTCTTACAAGGTTCTTTATCTTTTTTTTTCATATTGAAAATAAAAAAATAAAAGATAAATCCTTTCCGAAGAATATTATTTTCATCCTGGCAATATATACAAACATCGGAACACATTCCGTTTGAAATTACTGCTAACAGTCCATATTAATTAATCAAAAAAAAAGAATAAGATTATTTTTTATCCCAGGCTATTGAACTTCTTATAAGATTCATTTTTCTTTTTTTTATATTGAAGATAAAAGAACAAAAGATGAATCATGCAAGAACATCGAAAACATTCTCTCCGAAGAATATTATTATTATTATTTATTTATTTATTCGATAAAATTTTCCTTGGAGATAAAATTGGTCTGAATGTAATTTAGGACCGAATTTTCTTATTGGCTATCGCATCGTCAGATCGGATGTTGTACACCGTGTGAATGCAGCATAATATTGTTCTAAACGGACCAGCGGTTGGTAGTGTAGTCGTTACTAGATCTTTCATTATCATATGTTTTCCGCACACTGTTGCAAGTGTTAACATTCATACACCTGCGAGCTGTTTAAGGCAGTGCAGACTCATCGCTGAAAAAAAATCTCTACTCCAAAACACCGTTTTATTCTTATCGTGGAGGACTACGCGGGGTTAATTTTACGATTGCTTGACGTACGTTGCGCGAGCTCACCACCCCGGCAATATGATTATAACGCTGAAAAACTTACAGCAGCAAACCTTCACGATAGAGATCGACTCGTCGCAAACTGTAAGTAAAATTTGGCAAGATTTAGTGATGGAACCGACTTTTTCGAGCGGTTAACGATTCAGATATTTGCCTTATCAGGTCAAAGATCTCAAGGAGAAGATCGAAACGCAGAAAGGCTTCCCTGCCGAACATCAGAAGTTAATATACGCTGGTAAGGATTTTAACATACAAATAACCTAATACATCGGGAACATTATTCAACCGCCCGGCATGCTCGTCAACACAGCTGGGAGAAAATCCGTGTTAGAATAATATACTGATTATTGCATGGCCCGTATATGTTTAAATATAGCTCCCTCGGGATAGGAATGATCTTGCAGAAACGCTCATAGGTTATGTTTCCGTCTTTCACACGTTGGGGTCTATGACAAATTTTTTTCTTTTTTTACTTTTGTTATTGTAACGATGTGCAAATACTTGCAGGGAAAATATTAGCGGACGAGCAGCCTTTAGCAGAATATAATATCGATGAGAAGAAATTTATAGTTGTTATGGTAACAAAGCCTAAAACTGGTGCTACACCTAAAACAAGCGAAGAACAGCGTACAGAGGGTGATAAGAAGGAGGAATCTACTAGGTAACTTAAAGATTGCGATATTTTGCGTAAAACGCGATAAATATATCGTTTGTTGTAAAATATTTATTATATCAAACATTAATTACAACAAATATAATCATTTGCCAAATATTATTGAGAGAACAAAACTGTTTAGTTTTTTTTTTAGATTATAGAATAGAAATTAGTTTACTTCATATTTCTTTATCTTTCTGTTGTAGCTCGGCAACTACACAACCTAGTTCGAACCCTAATGTTCAGGATACTACACGAGCAGCTAGTAATGTGCAAGAGCAACCCATAGCAGCTGCTCCAGTGGCTGGTCAAGCAGAAAGTGCCTTGCTAATGGGGGAGGATTATAATACTATGGTAAACAACATTATGGATATGGGGTACGTACAGAGAAAAATGACACACTGAACTGCAATTATTAGTATTTATATAATAATCTTATCGTTTGAATTAGGTATGAACGTGAGCAGGTCGTACAGGCGCTGCGTGCAAGTTTTAACAATCCTGATAGAGCTGTCGAGTATCTCATAACAGGTATACCAGCGCAACTCTTTGAGGATCCACCTGAAGATCCACCAGAAGCTCAAGAACAACTTCAGGATCAAAGTCAAGATCCATTGGCCTTTTTACGTTTGCAACCACAATTTCAACAAATGCGTCAGGTCATTCAACAGAATCCACAGCTGCTGAACAATCTTCTTCAACAAATCGGTTCCACTAATCCTGCCCTTTTACAGCTTATTTCTCAAAATCAGGAAGCATTTGTACGCATGCTCAATGAACCTGGTTAGTCTATGCTAGTGTAAAGCTTAAAACATCGTCGTTATTGTAATTGAAAATAAATTGATAATTATATAATATTAATAATATATATAATTTGTCGTGCTTTCCTTGTAGTGGAACCTACTACGGGAACGGGGGCGCGAGTTTTACCATCTGGAGGAGGCGTAGGACCCGCGGCTGCAGCTACTGCAGGAGGTGCTGTGAATGGTGGACCTGGCGCAGGTGCAGCAACGGGCGTAGGATCCGGTTTAATACAGATAACACCACAAGACAGAGAAGCTATTGAGAGGTTGAAGGCGTTAGGTTTCCCAGAACATTTAGTCGTACAAGCATATTTCGCCTGTGAAAAGAACGAAAATCTCGCTGCTAACTTCCTACTTTCGCAAAACCTTGACGACTGAATCGCTCATCTTGATTTTGCGCGGTGTTTCGAATAAAGAACGGGACTGATAGAGGGTGGATGATCGCACCATTATCATTTTTACCTTACAATAATCATCTTTATTTTGTATATAGATATATACAATATCTATGCTATTTTATTTGTTGTGTAGATAAAATCCTGATGTGTTTGGTAAGCGATTGAATTTAAAGATAGGCGCATACCATAACATTACATATATGTCGACTCTTTTAAGCATTGTTTCATATTTTTAAAAACATTTCATTCAATATCTAACACATGTTTATGAGAGAAAGAATTGTTGCTTACAGCAGATGATGTTATAAAATCCATCCTTACAGCCTACAAGTGCTCTAAGATCTTATATTTCTTTAATATATATGGAGCAATATAATTGCATTTTTATATGAGAAAGCCTTACGAGCCTTACTCTGCAGAAGAATACCTTGCAGTAGTTATATATTGAGGGTTGGGCATATATAAATTGAAGATGTGTTCACTCTCGCGTTAAGGTATGTTTTATACATATCTAAATGTTTGCATGTAGGTATAATAAGTGCATTTTGTATATTTCTCGGCTTTCTGATATAAAAATTATAGAATGCATCTGTTTGGGTATGTGTACTTGCATATATTCGTATTAATGTATGTATGTACAAAGAGATTTTCTATTTTGAAATGATAATACCGGTAAACTAATTTAAATATTAAAAAACTCTCTTATGATATACACAATTCAATAGTAAATTGTAATAGTTTGTCATAAAATAAGTATATATATATGTATATATATATATATATATATATATATATATATATATATATATATATATATAAAATCTTAATCTATTTGGAACTTAATAATGATTTAAATATAACATTACATTTTTGGCTAATAATGTGATGTTTTTTGCTTCAAATCATTCAATAAGACAATTTAGTTATTATGTATTTATTAAATAATTTTGAATAAAAAAACCCTTGAATACATTGTTACACATATAATATTGAAATTTTATTAAAGCTCGATTATGAAACAAAGTATTATACTATTTCAAATATAACATGTCTGATATCTTTTTTTACAGCATAAAACAATTAATCTTTTTTTAACACAAAAAATAATTCAATTTATGCACACATAACATACATACATATATACGCATTTATGCATGTTACATAAATAGGAAATTCTTAATTCTTAAATTTGTACCATACACAGTTACTTATTAATAATATCATTGAAACAATAATAAATATTGAAAAATTTTCATCGCTCTTACATATATTTAATGCAAAATAATATAAGAAATTATTCGTTGGAGAGTTATAGTAACAATGCATAAAATTCCAATCTGTTTGTTATGCTGATGAATTTTATCCTTCCTTTTTTATAAAAATAGAGAAATTATTAATAGAAAAGAACTGCTGTTAAAACAGAACACATTCTCTGTTGTGTGCTCAACACACTTGTAATACATAGTATAAATGAATAAATTACGATTTCCACAAAACCCGTTATATTACTACTAATAACTTTATAGAAAATTTGAGCACATGCACTTTGTTCTCCGATGCTGTAAAGACTGCTATACATAGACATCTAAATGTAAAAACATAATTATGACACCTAAAAATATATGTATCTATATTCTCTAAAAAATGCAATAATGTTAACATAAGGTATTTTATTAGTCGAGATGTTTATACTTTTATAATTAAAAAGCTTCACATACAGTAGCCTTTTTATGCACCAATATAAAAAATTATATAAATAACCACAAATTTTATTATAAATTTGTTGTTAAAAAATTCAAATTTTATTCATAAATTTTGTTTGATAGTCTAAATCAATTTTACAAATATGCATAAAAGCATATAAAACTTCAAGAAATTTATATTTACAAAATCATATATGTACAAATTAGAAAAGTAATGTTTTTTTATATTTTACATTATATTATTTACAAAAGTTTTTATAAAGTTGAAGAAACATCAGTCCCTTGTAATATTATACCTTTGCTCTGAAGATCTTTCTTAGCTTCCTCTATTTGCTAAAAGAGAAAAAGCAACAGTATTAGATAAGAATATATTACATGTACAACCATGCCTTCTAAAAAAAAAAGACTACTAACTTGTTGAAGTTCAATGGCTGCGCTTTCACAGTTATTAAAAGTGAATACCCTGAACAAGACAATAGTAATTGCATATAATCCAAAGAGAAATAAGGAGATAATTGGAAGGAAAAGTATAATTTCACGCCATTCCTTGATAAGAACAGAGTTGCTTGTAATTGTAGCAAACCACACGCCAAAGATTACAGTTGCACAAGATAGCCATTCTAGTAATTTTGTCATCTAAAAAAAGATTTGTATCATTTCCCAGTTACTTATCATTTTTATTAAAATGGAACAAAATGCTTATTAGAGAACAATATTTAACTTTTTAATCATGTATGTAAATAGGTTTCGGAGATGATGTGCATATCTATAAATTTCATATTATAATGTACATATATGATAAAAAATCCCGTATTTTACTGAAGTTTTTGTGTCATCATCAAATATTATTAAAATATTAACATGTGTTTATACGTACTTTCTTAGTCTTAACCTCAAAAACCTAATAGATACAAAAATAATCGAAAGGAATGTGTGTGATGTCACATGTGTAAATTGTGAGATGAAAGCTATAAACATTAAGCCTGTATTACGCGTTGGGATTTGCGACTGCCAACCAATCAGGCTGGAGTCCCATGAGATGTAACCGTTTATTGCGTATTGCGTAACGCGCAATCAGAAGCGATTCGTTGTTGTGGTTTCGTGTTTACTGATTATTAATTGGTTATGCAATTACGCGATATGCGGCAAATACGCTTCATGGGATTTCATCCTCAGAATGAAGAAATATTTGTCCCGATTACGCAAGTTTTGTAGGTCTAGTTTTATGTTCTCGAACCTCCTTACTCATGAAAACTGGACAATAACTTTATTCTAGAATCTAGATTATTCTCATTTTTTTGTATGTTTGGATTTTAATTATGCTTAGGTAATTTATGATTTCAGAAAGAAAAAATACAAACATACTTTCTTCAAATATATTTTTGTTATTTACAAATATTTATTAAACCATAATTTATCAAATGGTGATAACCATTTTTGGCAACCAAGCATGTTATTCTGAATCATGTATTTCCAAGTCCAAAGATGCAGATTGTTTTCTTCTAACCATTTCTCTTTAGCAGCATTTTTATCTAGAATTTGTTGACTGACAGCTATGGCTTTGAACGGTAGTTGATTTGCTATTTGGTTTAATATTTTTTTTACCTAAAAAGAATTTTATGTTTCAGTATATTTCCATTTATTTACATTTTTTTCATTTAGAGATCCTTTCTAATCTCATGTCCTACTTAATTTATATTGCTGGTGCAAATAAACAAAAATTTACAATTTTAACACAAAAAATTTAAATTTCAATTTTTCAAAATCTCAGGAATAGCGAAAAAATTCGGGAATTTGAATCATGAAGATTTATTGAAATCAAATTCATATATGAAATCAATATTATTGTATTATTTTTCGATGCCCTATTGATGGTAAAAAAATTTTGAAAATCAACAAAATATTGTAGAACAAGATTACGCTATTTAAAATTCCAAAAATTTTTTATCTTCTAGATATATGCTGTCTGGATAAGTTATTTTTAAAAAACAATATATAATCAAGATACCTCAAAATATTCACAATGCCCACCAACTTCTATAATGACTCGTCCTGCTTTAATAGGAGTGACATAATGATCAATAGCACCTTTACCTCCACCCATACGATGTCCTTGTCCCTAAAACATAATTATTATAGTAAGAAAGTATTTCTTTAGTTCCATATTGCATGATCCATTATAATTGTTAAACCTTTTTTGTAACTGGTTGCCATGGTGGATCCACACGCCAAATTGCAAACATCCTTTGTTGATCGAGTTTTCTACCAATTGTTAAACGTATCATCTCAAAATGACCGTATTTCAATCTACCTCCTCCTGTAGCCTATGATTTAAGAAAATGATAATATATTTCTAAGATTTTCTTTATTACTAAGAGCTGTAAATAAGAACTGTCTATACTGTCCTAAAAATAGTATTTAGAATTTGTGTTTATTTTCAGTAATATTTTAATAAGATGTTAATTCTGATTGATTTATATTTTAAGCTGTATTTAAGACAGTCTTAAATATAAGAATCTACTATAATACTGACTTAAATGTATCGAAAATGTAGACTTACAATGATACCAAATTGTCTGTACATAAGGAAATTATGTATTTTTTCTGGACCCCGCATGTACCTCAGTCGCTTTTGCATTTTGGGAGGACGCATTCCTGATGGAAACTGTGGAACTCTTTCCACTACCTTAAGTCTTGCTCGCTCCGGAAATTCAATATCTGATGACCATATATTAAATATAACATCAAATAAGTTTCTTCAACATTTACAATAATATTTACTTATAATTGTGTGATATACTTACCGCCAAATTTTATTGGCGGAGGAAAGATCTTTAAACCAGCTACTGGTGTTATAGATACAGATTGCCATGCTATAAAAATATCACAATGTGAAAAATACCGATAAAAATCCAGAGATATTTTTAATTGTATTGAAAATACTTACTGGAAAGTAAAAGACGTGCCACGTTTTTGGAAGCTTGTAACATTTTAAGGTTAAAAAGATATATCTTTTTAGTTTATAGCTATATGAATCGCTGAGTAATTCGAAGCAAAGAAATAATTTCTTTCTTTTTTTCTTGAATTTTTTCTTTCAATTTTTCCTTCAATTATTTCATAAAATAATATTTGCAAGCAAGTAAATGTATATAAACATTTTTTTGTATCTCTTAATTTGTCGAATAGGTTTATATTTCTTTGTATATTAATTAAATCATTAAATCTATTTACTTGCAATTGTACATAGAATCTTCGTTTTCTCTCTTTTGAATGTCTAAATATATTTATCTTATTATAATTGCAAAAATTCTAGAGATTCAAGCAACACCGAGCAATAGTTCTTTAGCTCACCTCGGTCGGTAAATTATATTAATAAAACTGTATATTGACAATTGATAAAAGAGGATCCTAAAATGCTTTCCATTTGATGATAAATCAAGATAAGTGTCGTTTTATCCTTCTTGATATTCAAAGAGTGACAAAGATAGAAATTCATTCGAGAGAAATCTGGAAAAACTTGAGAAAGGCCATGTCGGTTTTTTTCCTGTTAAGGATTCCGCATAATAAAAGAGAACAGAGAATAAGAATTTCAATTTATTAGAAATCATATATTGTGGAATACACAGTTTCTAATTGATTGAAATTCTTATTCTCTGTTCTTAGTTGTTTCTTTTATTGTGCGGAGCATTTCTTACCGTTCAAATCGCCTGTACACTACCGCCATTTTCAAGTACATCCATTTTCAATTTGATAACTATGTGACTATATATTTTCTGATATTATCGATAAAATCGTATCGTCGAAAGTAGATATGGTTTGTCTCTGTACTAAATCTTCAGGACAGAAGTGTGCCAACTATCCATAGGAATAGTTTAATTTCGTCCTTGAACGAAAAAATTTTAATTTTGCATCTTCTACATATATAAATAAAAGTTGTTAAATTTCAATAAACGAAATTGAAAATTCGAACAAGTCAATTTAATGAATTTTGT
>Ga0157364_1004337_pt1 | contig 14132 bp, 11 predicted proteins | sample AttsexASBM2_FD_111476 | JGI IMG/M metagenome (GOLD analysis project Ga0157364, IMG submission 111476) | Fungus gardens microbial communities from leaf cutter ant in Ribeirão Preto, State of São Paulo, Brazil - Atta sexdens ASBM2 | ecosystem: Host-associated > Fungi > Mycelium > Unclassified ... | reverse complement strand
ATATTTACTTATTTATTATATATATATATATATATATATATATATATATAACACATATAGTACTACATAGTAAGGACATAGGCTACTACTGATGGATGCTGATATACTTTAAGTGCTTGTAATCGTTATTCTGTCTTTATTGTTCATTAGACATAAAATTAAGAATAGAAGTACTAAAAGCACTGAACGTGTCTAAATTGATCACAGTTGTAGTATAACAGATTGATCATTTCATGTTTATTTAATATTGGCAACAAGAAGCCTGTTTTCTTCAGATGAATTTTCTTGCATCGTTACATTTTTTTTCTTTTTATATTGAAGAGAAAAAAAGATCAAATGTGCAAAAAGCTCAGCTAAATAAACTTAAAAATATAATAATTTGTTGTGTTACACTATGTCATTTTCTCTTACTGGAAAGCATTCATAATTATTTCATTATGTGTTATTGATTTATTAAGAGATATGTCTTGTAGATCTTTCTATAACGTGCGCATTTCCATGTCGATACTCTGGTAAGGACAAGTCAGCTGCTGCAGCTGTGGAAGCTGAAATCGCAAGAGCCATGGAATGGAAACGTGTAACATTGGTAGGCTGGTATCATTCTCATCCACGTTCTCATGCATCACCTTCTTTAAGAGATGTGGACTCTCAATTGGATTATCAGATTAAGATGAAGGGACCTAGCGATAATGGATACATACCATGTGTAGGATTGATATGCTGTAAGTATTTTAGATAATTTCTTTATCATACAATAAAATCGCTGAATGATCATTTCATTCTATTTTGCAGCACCTTACAATATGGATGGTAATTGTTATGAATCAAATTTTAATGTCTTCTGGTCTCTACCGCCACCTGAAAACAGACCTCATGAATATCCTCGACCTATGCTTCTCAGTTATACATTATCGCAGGAGCACTTTCTCTCCCAGGATACGTTGGAGGAAATTGTAAATATTTTGTAATAATTACTCATTTCCATGTTTTTCTCTCCTATGCATAAATTAAATTGAAAAAAATTCATTTAAAGATATAAATGTCAAAATTTGGAAATAAAATGATTAGATTCTATAAAAGATTGTCTTATCATGTTTGTCACTGATATTTATATTGTTTACTTTTGTAGAGAAGATGTATAGAATATTATAAGAGTGAGGGTGGCATTGACTTTACTGCCAATTTTAACGGTAATACGACATATCTCGAACGTTTAAGAGTGAGTATATGACAATGATAAGTGCAAAGTCCTTATTAATCTATATATTAATCTATGTACTAATTTATGTTAATAGTGTTCCTTGGCATCAAAATTACCCGGTCGAAATAGATCAAACAGCTCATATTGGGATGTAATCAGGGAGATGATATGTCCAGGCTCAGAAGATAGCAACACACCTGAGTTTCTAACCATGAAATTTCCTCTGGTATCTGCCTCAGAATCGTTGGGGCCTCCAGTTCCACCTGGCGTAGGACTTACAGCCAGTAACGCGGCTGTTTTCCTTGCGCCAGTCAACTTCAAACCTGATGGAGGTGCCATAATAACGCCTACTTCTAAGTCGTTTGTACTACAACCATCAACCTCACGAGACAGCATCAAGAAGGACAATACTATATGCCCTAATGACGCTGCATCTATCACTCAGATAAAAGACGGAAATTCCATCGTGGGTTCCAAGCACATATCACCATCGGAAATAATACCAAGCTTCCAATCTGGCGAACTCACAGTGTCGGTGAAGAATGCGAAGTGCGATTATGATTTCGCGCCTGCGGACTTCTCGAAACTACCGAATCTGATTGGTGACAGTAGTGCCAAATCTCGAACAAATCCCGACTTTCCACTAGCGGATATTACTCAACAGATTACAAAGTTTTCGGATTTGACGAAGTTGGCAAATTTTCCTACAACTGATTTAGCGAAGCTATCGGGATTCTCCATCGCGGACTTCACAAGAACTTCATCGCCTTCACCGTCCACATATATGCGCAACATTGCGAATTTGTTCGGTCCCCTCGGCAAGATATCACCCGCAAAAGACATGGACAGTAATGAACGCAAACCGGGTGATTTCGTTACTGTTGATGCGATCCCATCACCCTTTAAAAGTGTCAATACATCGGAAGCTTGCAGAAATTTCTCGATGAGCGTTGATGATTATACGAACGATCGAAAGAAATTGGACTCACAAACCGATCCAACGAAGATCGGCAGGCCGGGCGAATATCAAGGAACAGAGGATTTGACAATATCGAGCATTAAATCTGACTTCGGAAACATGCTGGACATGACGGCGTTGCATAAAAAACAACAATCATCGCAATCGGTTGACATGGGAGATTCATTGAATCTTTCTAAAGATCGGTAAATCTGTAAAATATACTCGAATTATCGTACTGATGAAGAATTATTAAAAAATTTTTCGAAATTTATCAATTTTCAAAATTGTCAATTTCTGAACACAGTATCAAGAATTGCATACATCTAAATCTCGTTTATTAATAGCTTTAAAAAAGTATTATCGAATGTGTTGAAAATTCACATTGCGCGTAATGCTTTTTTAAATTATTTTGAATTATTTTAGATTTTATGAAATCAGTATTTTTTGTAATATATAAAACAATAACTATACTGTTAATATTATTGGTGATAAATCTTGCTAACGATCGAAATTGAAACAATTAAAATCTCTATGTTTCATTTAGTGCTCAAATTTATTTTTTGCATTTTACACTGTGATATATGTACGAAACATATATATAATAAGTTGTAAATATTAAATGACTTCTACAGTGATTTTTTTTTTATATACAAATGGATATTCCATTTAGGTTTTTCAATTTTATATATTGGATTATATATTGGATTATTATTATAGAATATTAAACATAAAGCCAGCAATTTATACTTAAAATATTAAAATAAATCATTCGTTATATGTAAAAAGAAAAATTATTTCTAATTATTTTATTAGAAACAAGTAAAATATATTTGTTATACTTTTAAAATAATTTTTAAATATATAAAAGATTAATTTTATAACACATGTGCAACTTATTAAAAAATTAAATTTCTGAAATTATCGACATCAAAAGATTTTCTAACTATTGATATTTTTATTATTAAATCTAAATATTTAAAATAATTATAATTATAGAATGAGAAAATGTAATTGTTAAGGCACAATTATAATACTAGTGACTGTTTAGACAATTTGTAATTGATTATAATGTAGGCATTTTTTAGTAAACATACTTCATTGATGTTTTTTTTTTAGTTTGTCATTCAAGTGAAGAAGATCCGAAGCGGATCAAGTTATTTTTATTGTTGCCTGGTTGGAAACACATTAATATTAATTTATGCAAAATTATGTTTGGAATCTTCCATATCCCCATCTGCAAGTTTATAGATACCAATGTACTTTTATTCTTCTCAAAGACATAGTCTTGTCTCATAGCGAAGATGAAGCACTTATACGTTGGAATTGTATTTCTCATGTATATTTACATGATACGAGGCCAGGATCTGATATTTCCGACTGATGAGGAAACGTCCCATGTTAGCGGTGGTAACTCTACGGTAATATAATATTAATACAAAATCATAAGGAACAACTTTTTTTTATATATACCTGTCTTCTCACAGACGATAACGGAACGCATACCTGTGTCAATACCGGATAGTTGCCCGGAAAACATGCTTCTTTATCCAGGCAATGGCGCGAAGAATTCCTGGGTATGCGATTGTAGGCCACGGTTCTTGTACTTCCCGTTAAATAATTCCTGCTATGAAGCCTACAGACAGGGTCCCTGTTCATACAAGAATTATGTCGTACTTCTAAAAAACGAAGTATTTCCTCGTTGTATGGAGAATCCTTGCTCGGAAGACAGCATAGTTCCGTACAACGGTGAGTGTTATCCTCTCAGAACTATAGGTGGTCCGTGCGCGCCTACAGGAGTATTAGGCGTGAATGAGACTACTTTCCAATTAGAATGTGTATCATTGGACATTGCGCCCTTCATGATAATAACGACCGTTCCCAAAAGAATATGTCCACCAGGCAGTCGCAGAAACATGCTTGGAATATGTAGAAAAGTATGAATATAATCTTAATACAATTTCCTGCTTATTGTTGTTTCTAGTGCTTATTTATATTTTATGTGAGTCTATGTATCTCACATTTTCCATATTGGATATGATATAGATATAGTATATTATATCATGATATACCTTAATATATGAAATTTAAGATACATATATCTTATAAAAAGGAGATAAAAAATAAGATAAGGAGATAAAAAATAAGATAAGGAGATAAAATATATATATATAAATTTAAGATAATTCTGAAGACAACTTAAAATAATTTTGATAATTTTTTATAAATTCAAGAATATGTAAGATTTATAAAAAATTCTTTTAACAATTTATCACAATATGTTTATGTATACTGAATAAAAGTAGTATAAAAATAGAAGAACAAAAATTGATAATTGCTTCTCATTTTTCTATTGTATTTTAAAATTCAACTATTGAGATTCTTGTTATTGCACATTGATATACAGGATGTTTTACAATTTGTGACTGAAATTTTAATAACATATTTTTGACTTAAGAATAAGACAATCCTAATACCAAAATGTCAAGGCTATAATAGTTTTTAAATTAATAGCGGTTAAAGTTAACTAATCACAAAGCTGATATTTCGTGTGCTCAGAGATGGTACAATCACACAAGAAAGTGTTCGTATGCCTATGTTTATCTCATGTGAGATTGAAATAATAACGTATACAATAATGTATAAAATTAAAATACTTCATTAATCATATTTAAATATAGAAAAAAATGATATATGCAACATACATAATAAAAGTATATTACAGGATATTAAAAATAAATATGTATAACGAATTATTTTAAATATGTGTAATGAATTAATTTAAAAACTATTATAACCCTGACATTTTGATATTAGGATTTTTATCTTATTTTTAAATCAAGATTATGTTATTAAGATTTCGGTCACGAATTGTGAAATACCCTGTATACTAAAGGTGCTGTCCCAACAGTCGGATTTTCGGAAAAGTAATAGAGTCTCATCAATCAATCAGAATTATTGGAATGCATTATTGCCTATTATCTGCCTCGATCTGCAAATATACGTTAAATACAAGATTATCGAAATTGAATTTCTATATGTATAAAAGAAATTCATTATTAATAAATAATTGTTCGATCAATATTAATGCATTAATACGTAGATAAGTATTCATTTTTCCAGCATATAAATATAACCATTTATAAAATTGCGTGCTTGTCGACCCGAAATTTTTGTGGCTGGATTTCCATGGAGCGACTTTTTCGGAAAACGGACTATTATTCTAATCATCTTTTAATTTAAAAGATTGTTTCATTATCTTCAGTTATAATAAAAAATATATCGAAGAGTAAATGTTAAGAAGATCAAATTTTGATAAAAATATATTGCATTTTTGCACGAAATGAAGGAATCTGGCAGAAAATAGTGTCGCTCTGCGAACCGAGATATTAAGCGTTAAAATTTAAGATTATTTAGGTTAGGAAATATGTCAGTCGCAAATACTGCGCTCGAACATGTGCTGCGATAAGATAGCCCTTATTTTGCGTGGAAGATTGTAAATTCATGTCATTTTGCGTTAAAAAACCTAACTCTAACCCAATCCATTTTTTGGTAGGAGGTAGCATTATTGACAAGATAGCAGGCAAATTGAATATTTCTGATTTATTTATGTCTATAATAATTATTTATGTCTATAATTTAAGAATCGTTTGAAGAAATTTGCGAAAAGCATTTAAACATTTGGGAAATAGTATTTTTCTTGTAATTAACAAATTTTATTATGCGTCAAGCGTTAACAGACAGCGATTTTATTTAATGTGTTTTATGAATGGAATCGATTAGAAATCATTTGGGGAAGATATCTTCATTTTCATTTTGGGAAAAGTCACTATTTGATAATTCAATAGATTTATACATTACGAAAGCGAACAAAATCTGGGTATAATATAGATGTAGTAGATGTAATACAATATAAATAAAATAAAAAACAATATAAAAAAAACCTAAAATCATCAAACATTAATCAATTAAGCTCGGATTTAATTATGCGTAGTAAGAAATTATGTGTAGTAAGAAATCAACTTAATTATATTTGATTAATTTTCTTTACTTTCTGTAATTGGTCACTTCCTTATGGCTTTAGGCTTTTTACATTTGTACTATCCGAGTGAAGTTTGAGAACGCAATCTAACCTTGGAGTATTCGGATTTCGGAATAACTTTGAATATAAAAATATACAATGAAGAAGAAAGTTTGTTGTATGTGTTATTTTCTTAATTTGTAAATATTATTATTATTTAAATACACTTCAAGAAGAAAAATTTTAATATTTATTCTTTATTTTTGTTATTTTTCAGTATATTCATTGTACTACACCTACTACACTCATATTACACTCGAACTCTCACTCTTGTTCGTTTTCGTAATGTATAAATCTATTAAATTATCAAATAGTGACTTTTTCCAAATGAAAATAATGAAGATGTCTTTCCCAAATGATTTCTAATCGATTCCATTCATAAAACACATTAAAAAAAATCGTCTGCTAATTTACATAAAATATTTACATAAAATTTATTAATTACAAAATACAAGAAAAATATTATTTTTCAAACGTTTAAATGCTTTTCCCAAACGATTGCCCCAAACGATTCCCAAATTAAATAGACATAAATAAATCAGAAATATTCAATTTGTCTTGTCAGTGGTCGAGATAGCCCTCATTTCGTATGGAAGGTTGTAAACCTAAGATTTGTTTTCTGCACAAGGATTGCATTAGAACTGTTTCGCGTTATGAAATTGGTACTGAATCTTTTCTTGCAGAGAAAAGATTCAGTATCAATTTTATGATGCGAAATAGGTCGGTATTCATGATTCTTACATTTAAGACTATCTTAAGTCAATCTTAAGATATCGTAAGTCAATCCGAGTACTGTATTAACATCTCAAGATATATTTAAGATGGTTTTAAAATAAAAACAACTATCCAGTAAACGAGAATGGATTGAAATGAATTGAAATGGATTCACATTTTCAGAAATATTGATTCATGAATGTTAAAATAAATGCTTTTCAATCTTGAAAATATTTTTATTCATTTATAGGAAAAGCATAGAGCATATCTCTATGCTTTTCAATCTGAAAATAATATTAGTTTTTTTCTGTGCACAACACACACATTGTGAATACTGTTCAATTCAAAATTTTGAATAGGAAATGCAGTTTTTCAATCCAATTGTATCCAATTGATTCCAATTAAATCCAAAAAAGCTATTCGCTATTTAATATACGCATTCAGATAGAAAAATATTTCATTTTAATCCATTCTCGTTTGCTGGATATGAATACCGTCCGATGTTTCACGTTTCACAGTTGTAGGCCTTGCGGAACGAGAAGCAGAGAAATGATAGAGAGCGCTAATTTTAGAAAGAGACACTTGCAAAACTGAGTACATCATGTAATTCTTCCATCATGATATCTCTTGAATAGCTAATTACAGCAATTAATTTTATGAAACAATGTGATTGTGCGTGGCTATATCTGACTGATCACCGATTTGGTGGAAAGAGAGAAATCTGAGAGAGGACATGACGGTAACCAAAACCTGTAACCGCAAAATGCTGCAATGTCCCCTGACAAAGTAGATGTAAACTACATAGCAACATCCATTTTTCTTACGGTATATCATCCATTTTCCAAGGCTGGAGATGATAAATCGATATTTGATTCATATAATCGTGTTACATGTAGCAATATGTCCTCCCTCAGATTTCTCTCTGCTGCTAGCATAGTCCATGTTATATAAGATGTGTTCCAAAATTTACTGCCAATACTGAAAATCTATAGTGGACATGATGTAAATTATAAATTTTTAATAAATTTTGGAATACAGTTATAGTCAAAAGAGAAAGCAATTTTGCAATTGTTATAAAATTCTTCAATACAATTGATTTGCTTTTGATTCCTTATAGATTGAAACATATAAACCAATCATGTTGCAGAACTTTACAACAAAGCTGCTTTTTCTGCTGAACGCAGCAACTAAAGGATGTTTTCCAACAATGTACACAAGTAACATAGTGTAACACTGTGTTTTACACAAGTATTTCAACTATAACACACTGCTCGACATAGTAAAAAACTAAGTGAACGTATAAAATATGTCCAATATTACCAACTTTTCAAAAAGTTATATTGGTAGCCGTACTTATTTGCAATAAAACCTTCAAAAATCGTCATTTCTGAAAAAATTATAATTTAGTCTAAATAAAAATCATAAATCTGTTATTGATACGCTAAATATAATTATAAGAATGTAGTTATAAGAATAGAATGGAAGATTGCAATGCATCCTGGTGTTACACTATGAAACTAAACTTCCAACAAGTACTTTACACAGAAATATAATGTCTCTGTGTCCTAGCTGGAAAACAGAATCATTGCTGCAGTAATGTTGCCAATTTAGCGTTTTTTCCGCTAAATCTTGGGTATTTTTTATCAATTGGAGTGAAAAAATTATGTTTTAGCAAATAGCAGATTTTCTAGACTATTTTGAAATGGCGGATTTTTTCTTTAAATAAGTTAATTTGTGATGGTTATGAAAATATGAAAAATGTTATTATGATTATTATTCTGATTATTATCTGCTATTATCTTTAAAAAAACATTGGATATTATTGGAAAAAGAGGTGTATCCACATAAATATGAAAATTTTGAATTCCATCATTTTTTACAGACTTTTAAATATACATTACTTTATTGTATATATTTTTTATTGTATGTGTACATACACAAAATGTATCTTACATAAATATGTATACTAATATTTCAGTCCCGTTTATTCAACCGATTGGATTAGTTTTCTGGCTTATAATAGGCATATTACACTTATGTTTATAATTAGAATTTAAGTATTTAGCCAATGTAGGACATTTACATATTTATATAAATAAAAACCTTCTAATTTAGAAAATTATGGGGAATACAAATTAGTTTGGTCCATTTTTTGTGTTCAAAAATGCATTTATTTCAAAACAAAATGAATAAACAGATCAATTAAAGTATTGTCCATCGCTGCCTACTTTTTCCCATCTCTCAGGCCATCTCGAAAAAATGACTCGTCTTTGGAGGCGATCCAATTTTGGAGCCAATTTTCGGTTTCTGTGAAAGAAGTGAACCGGTGACTTGCTGCATCGGAACAACCAGTAATCAGAAGGAGCAATGTCCGGAGAATACGGTGGATGCGTCTAAAACATTCCATTTGAGCGTTTTCAAATATTTTTTTACTTTAGCGACATGAGGCCGAGCGATGTCATGAAGAAGAATAACTTTATCATGTCTTTGCTCGTATTCCGGCCGTTTTTCTCGCAATGTACGGCTCAAACGAATCAATTGTAGTCGATACCGATCGCTCGTAATGGAATCGCCAGGTTTCAGCAGCTCATAGTAAACAAGACCCTTATGTTCCCACTAGATACAGAGCATGATCTTCGAACCATGAATGTTTGGCCGTGTTGATGTTGAGGTCGATAGCAACGATTGACCGGGCTTAGCATAGTATTTTTTCTTCTTGGGATTGTTGTAGAATATTTCATTTCTCATCTCCAGTCACAATCCAATGCAAAAAATCTTTTCTCTGTTGTCTTTGAATCAGCTGTTCGCAAGTGAAAAATCGCCTTTCAATGTCTCTCGATTTCAGTTCATAGGCACCCAATTCCCTTGTTTTTGAATCATTCCTATGGCTCTCAATCGACTCCAGAGCGAGGCTTGTCTTCAATGCTGAAATCTCCATCCTTGAAACGTCGAAACCATTCCCTACATGATTTATCAGTTGGAGCAGTGTCATCATAAACTTCAACAAGCATTCGATGGGCTTCAGCCGCACTTTTCTTCCAATTAAAGCAGAAAATCAAAACCTCTCGCAAATGCTACTTGATTAACACAAAATTCGACATTTCAAACACAGTAAAAATCAAGGTTTGAAACTCAAAGCGATACAAACTGAATATTATTAGCAGATGTTTAACCTCTCTGAAACCAAAAACTGTCACTATAAACCATTCACAACAGCTAGAACCATCTGGACAGCCAAAAAAATTCGAAGATAAAAAATTAGAGGCATTACTCGAAGAAGATCAGAGTCAAGAGAGATCAAACGAGGAGCTTGCAGAATCATTGGGGATAATTCAACAAACTGTTTTTGTTTGAGAGCTATGGGAATGATTCAAAAACAAGGAAATTGGGTGCCTATGAACTGAAATCGAGAGACGTTGAACGATTTTTCACTTGAACAGCTGATTCAAAGAGAAAAGGTTTTTTGCATCGGATTGTGACTGGAGATGAGAAGTAGATATTCTATGACAACCTCAAGAAGAAAAAATACTACACTAAGCACGGTCAATCGTTGCCATCGACCTCAACATCAACACCACGGCCGAACATTCATGATTCGAAGATCATGCTCTGTATCTGGTGGGACCAAAAGGGTCTTTACTATGAGCTGCTGAAGCCTGGCGATTCCATTACGGGCGATCGGTATCGGTTACAATTGATTCGTTTCAGCCGTGCATTACGAGAAAAACGGCCAGAATACGAGCAAAGACATGATAAATTATTCTTCTTCATGACATCGCTCGGCCTCATGTCGCTAAAGTCGTAAAAAAATATTTGGAAACGCTCAAATGGGATGTTTTACCCGCCGTATTTTCTGGACATTGCTCCTTCTGATTACTGGTTGTTCCGAAGGATGCAGCAAGTCACCGGTTTACTTCTTTCGCAGAAATCGAAAATTGGCTCCAAAATCGCCTCCAAAGACGAGTCATTTTTTCGAGATGGAAAATTGCCTGAGAGATGGGAAAAAGTAGTAGGCAGCGATGGACAATACTTTAATTGATCTGTTTATTCATTTTGTTTTGAAATAAATGCATTTTTAAACACAAGAAAACGGACCGAACTAATTTGTATTCCTAATACAATGATTTGTTATTTTTTATAACATTTTTTGTAAAATTAAATTTATTTTTGTTTTTTGTAAAATTTATAGCATTTTCAGCCTGATCGAGTTTGCACTTAACCTGGGCTGAAGTGATGATGTTTCATGCTCTCCTATTGAGCGTGTAACATCAATCAATGGCAAAGCATTTTCTAAACCAAGTTGATGCAAACCTGGGCTGTTTTCCAGCTAGAACACAAAAACATTACACTGTGTTCCACTGTGTAAAGTACTTGTTGGAACGCAGTTTAGTTTCATAGTGTAATACCAGAATGCATTGCAGTCTTCCATTCTTATAATTATTCTTATAATTATTCTATAATTATATTTAACGTATCAATAATAGATTTATAATTTTTATTTAGAGTACTTAAGTTATAATTTTTTAAAAGAAATGATTTTTGAAGATTTTATTGCAAAATAAGTACGGCTATCAAATAACTTTTTGAAAAGTTGGTAATATTGACATATGTTACACGTTCGTATTTAGCTTTTTACTGTGTCGAGCAGTGTAACTCTGTGTATAGTTGTTTTACACTTTGTGTACGACACGTGTTACACTGTGTTACCTGTATACGTTGAAAACATCCCCGATCGGGCCGAAAACGCTATTATGACTCCTGCACACTGGACTGGTAGCCAATAAGCTTATAGCTTCTTTAATATGTTCATTGATTAACGACTCATTTTGTCGCGCGACAAACGTTTTCATCCAGTGTGCAGGAGTCATTAGTTTATTTTTTGAAATTTTTTGATAAAGCGTCTAAGAATTTTGAAATTTAAAGGTGGCAACACTGCACTGTAGTGATATAAGCGTATGTAAATTAAAAAAACAATATAAATAGTAAGAAAATGTCTTTGCGAAATTAAATTAGTAAATTCCTCTATTAATTATTACATTTATATTGTATGTATGAATGGTGTTTTACTTAAATTTTTATGCCACAGATCAGAATGTCGGAAGTATGAAGCTTTTTAAGTTGATAGTGCATCAGAAGAATTTCAGTGGAGAAGACTTGATCATCAATCCGAAGGATTATCCCGGCATAAAAACTGGCGATGTCGTCGAAATCTATCATCCCGAAGATGAGTTCAGTCGCTTGTTGTTGCAAGTTACTTCCTTCAAGGAAGATCTCCAGGGACGCGAAACTATCAGCGTGGAAAATAACGTAGCATCGATGTTCCAACTGCGAACTTTTGCTGATGTTTACATGAATATAGTAAATCCGGATAATGTAGCTCTAGATTCTATAGAGTTAACTTTTAAGGATCAGTATATGGGACGTAGTGAGATGTGGCGTTTGAAAAATAGCTTGGTACTATATTTCTTTATTTTACATTTACATTTGTAATTGATTGTTTTTTCTGTATTTTGAAGCAATATCTATATAAGCTTTGTTCTTTTGTAGGTAAACACTTGCGTATATATCAATAAGAAGATAGAATTTTGTGGTGGTAGTATACGTTGTCAGGTATACGAAATGTGGTCACAAGGTGATCGTGTTGCTTGTGGCGTTATAACTGATGATACTAAAGTTTGTAGGAAATTGTGCTTTTTTATTAATATTGCCCCTTTATCTTTATTACAAAAAAAAAATCTGATTTGCAGGTAGTGTTTCGATCTTCTACAAGTATGGTGTACTTGTTTATTCAAATGAGTACTGAAATGTGGGATTTTGATATACATGGAGATCTTTATTTTGAGAAAGCAGTTAATGGATTCTTAGCAGATTTATTTCAGAAATGGAAAAGGAATGGCAGTAATCATGAAGTTACCATTGTACTATTCTCAAGAACTTTTTATAATGCAACCAGTTTGGAGGAATTTCCAAATTATATGAGAGAATGTTTGCAACATGATTACAGAGGAAGATTTTATGAAGATTTTTATAGAGTTGCAGTACAAAATGAAAGATTTGAAGACTGGAGTAATATCTTGGTACAGTTACGTAAACTGTTCACTGATTATCAAAAAATTGTTTTGGAATATCATCAAAAACCAGGTATTAATATGCCTAAAGCAATAAATTCTACTGCTGCACAGGGTAATTTTCTGGAAGTGTTAAATATGTCTCTGAATGGTAAGCATTAAGAGCAAAAAATAACATTGTAATTTATACATTTATTTTGTATCTTATATTTATGATATTTTGTATTTCTATCTATCCCTATCTTTACAGTTTTTGAGAAACACTACTTAGATCGCAGTTTTGACAGAACTGGTCAGTTATCTGTAGTCATTACACCTGGAGTTGGAGTCTTTGAAGTTGATAGAGAGCTGACAAATGTGACAAAACAAAGAATCATTGATAACGGTGTAGGAAGTGATTTAGTATGTGTTGGGGAACAACCACTTCACGCAGTTCCATTATTAAAAGTATTATAAGTATAAATATATATATATATACTTAATAAAATATATACACATATGTGTATAATTTATTTATATATATGCAATATTTGATTCTAGTTTCATAATAAAGACTCTTCTATAAATGCACCAGATGATTATAGCATGCCTCACTGGATAAATCTTAGTTTCTATTCCACAAATAAAAAGATTCCTTATTCCACATTTATACCACGAATAAAATTGCCGCAAAAAATATCGAAAAATCTGACAGATAATGACAAATTACATTGCAAAACCAGACTTCTGCAGGAAGATCCAAGAGAATGTCTGCATAATACATTATTCGATTATGATGCTTATGATGCACAAGTGTTTCAATTACCCACAGTTCATACTTCAAGGTAAATAGACTAAATACATTATTGTTTAGCATCACATGTTCATATATCTTAATAAATCTGAAATATTTGTTTTTAATATGATAAAATAACATTTTTTTTCGACAGTATTTGTAACGTAGAAATATAAATTATGGTAAAATTCTGCGTAAACGCACACATGCACACGCACGCGCGCGTACACACACACACACACACACACACACACACACACACACACACACACACACACACACACACACACAAAACATAAATAAATATACACTTTTATATTATATTAAATTTGTAT
>Ga0157364_1004336_pt1 | contig 14133 bp, 3 predicted proteins | sample AttsexASBM2_FD_111476 | JGI IMG/M metagenome (GOLD analysis project Ga0157364, IMG submission 111476) | Fungus gardens microbial communities from leaf cutter ant in Ribeirão Preto, State of São Paulo, Brazil - Atta sexdens ASBM2 | ecosystem: Host-associated > Fungi > Mycelium > Unclassified ... | reverse complement strand
TTAAGTATACAAGTTATTCTTTGATTTATAAGATTTGAAAGTTACAATACCGCCAACATTAGCATTACGCAAGGTACCATCCGACCGATGCGATGATTAAAACCTCTTGAATATTGTTCAGGATCATGCCCTGAATAACATTTGTTAAAATCAAAGCCATTGGAAATTATTCCTCTTATTTTCATTTTTGCACTAAAAATTCATTTTTACGCACAAGAAAAGATTCAATACCAATATTCATGACGCCAAACAGGTCGATATTTATAGTCGATTTTTGCATTTAAGACTGTCTTAAATACAGTCTTAAGATGTCATAAGTCAATTTTCGAGGACTGTATTAATATCTTAAGATATTATAATATTTAAGACAGTTTTAAAATAAAAATGGACTATGAGTACCGTCTCATGTTTAGTATTTCATAATTGGTTATGAACAATCCATAGAGAGGGCAGAAATTTAGAGATACTGCACACACCATGTTATCCCTTCCATCATGAATGAGGGAAATAGCAAAAGGCGAAGCCGAGTCGAAAATCGGCTAAGAAGTGTAAATCGTGCCGAGTCCTGCTTTACAGGATTGATTGAAATATGATGCTAATTGGGATAATAATGCGCATGGTGATGAATTTGCATTATTTGATATAGAACCATATAAATCGGAAAATTGGAACTGACAATAAAAATTAAAATGAAAAATTTTTTTAAAAGTATAGTCACTGCTTATATCTCTTTTTTTTGTTATATCTCTTTTTACACATATTTTTCATAATATAAAAACCTCCATTTCTTTGAAGAATATAATTATAAACATTTCTTTATATAGAATCATGTTAATAGTAAAAATGTCATGTTAATTAGTTAGTTTTGGATATATCATAATAAATATATATATTATTATAAATATAATTTATAGTATTATAATACAATAAATATTTCTTATATAAGACATACAAAGAAATAATGTTTTGAAAAAATAATTATTTTTTACAAATATTTTAAACATTATATCTAAAAAAAACTTGAGATATCAAAAAATGTTTCAAATGTTGTACAAAAGTTTTATGTTCAACATCTAATGATGATATCTTAAAAAATGTATTCAAAAAAATTTATTTAAACTTTTAAAAATAATTATTTTTAAAGATATTATTGGGTAAATAGAAGATAATTTGATGACTTTTCTATAAAATATCTCATAGTTTTTGAGCTATAATAAAAAAACGTGTTATCTATAAGGGATGATTTCACCCTTTAAAACCATTTTTCTGCTGCAACTGATGTTTTCTAAATTCATCCATTTATGTATACAAAGTTTCATTAAAATCAGAATTTTACACACTTTGCGAAGTTCCTTTATGAGCCACACAATTCTACATTGATTTGCTTTGTTGCGCTTACTTATCATATCTTACATAAGACTTTAATTATTATATACAAATTATGTTTAATATGTTATATGTGAAATCTATATACATCTATATATATAACTGTTAAATACATACATGCATACACATCTATGTATAAAATACGGTATATATATATATATATATATGTATATGTATATATACACAGTAATAAGCGATAATATTAACTTCTGCATGTACATATATCACACTTATCAAAAACTTAATAAATTAAGTACTGTTTATTATGTTTAAGATAAATAATACTATATCAATAAAATCGTTATATTATCTACTACGTGCTATAGAAAAGTTTGAAATAGTTAAAAAAAAGTTAGAAATACAAAATATTTAGTTTTTCTATTTAAAAAAGAAACTTTGGTAATTATGCACTTTAAGGAACATTGCGTCGACCTTGACTTTGACATATGTTGTCAAGGTCATAACCCTGAATGACCTCCAGAAAGTTTTAGGTGATGGTTCGTTAAAAAGTTATAAAAAAAAGTTTGGAAAATGGCGCACAACTTTTCACGTTCCCTTGGCGAGGGGGAGGGGGGGAGAGCGGGAGACCATCTCCCTTCCCCCGTGCGTCTCTGAAGCAGGAAGAAGGTAGGGCTGAAAGTGGCTTCGCGTGGAAAATCATAAAATATACTTTAAAGCATTAAATTTCTATTACATATAGTAAAAAAGAGACATCATCTTTCAAATTTTTTGTTAATAACTTTTTAATTAACAGCGACCGCCATCTAAAACCTGCTCAAAGAAAGTCACTCAGGGTTATGACAATATATTATATGTCAAGGTCAAAATCATCGGCGCGGTGCCTTAAAATGCATAATTGCCGAAACTTTTTAAAATTCTTGCATTTTTGCAGTATCAAGGATCTTAAGACATACGACTCATAAAAAAATTCACAAATAATGGTTAGAAATCAGATGTAAAATAACAAAACTTAATGTGTTTACAAAGTTTGATTAAGGAATAAGAATGATGAATACATATAGAAAATAATAAATAATAATTCTAATCTTTGCATATATTACAAATGTGATGATGTGAGGTATGTACATGTTTTATGTAATGCATTTCTTGAATTTAATGTACTGAATTCAAAATGTGAATTCTGTGTGCTTATGGCATGAATTCCGCCCGCTAAAAATGCCATATAGTCCAAACAAGTAGGAAATAAGATATCAAGTTAAAGAATTAAGCTAAGTATTATATTTTGCATCTCTGAACTTAGCACCGACTTTAAGAGAAAAAACTTTTTTAATACGTATTAAAATAAATTCGGTTTGTACCATTTTCTTTTTCGTTTGTATCTCAAGAAATTCAAAACTATAAAGAGTTGAAAAAAATGCCAGCACTCCACTTTGACATATTTGAAATCTGTAAACAGGTGCTGTTTCGGGATATGAAACTTTCCGTTTGTACCACCATCGATTGTATCGAATTTTTAAAATAGTTTCGTATTGTACCAAATGATTCCGTTTACAGCATCCATTTACAGATTTCAAATATCTTAAAAAATGGCAAAGTTTTGGCTCTCACCCCTATTTTTAAAATTCGGTACAATCACCCCCTTAGAATACAAACGCAAAACCGATGATACAAACGATTTCGAAACAGTACCAGTTACAGACTTCAAATATTTCAAAGTGGGGTGTTGGCATTTTTTTTGTAGTTTTTTTTGTAGTTTTGAATCCCTTGAGATACAAATAAAAAGAAAGATGGTACAAATGGGTACAAACCGAGTTTAATTTAAAGCACAAAAATTTTTTTTTCTTAAAGTCGGATGCCAGGTTCACAGAGAGTATTTGCTGTACTTTGTTCTTTATCCCTCTATATATGCATGTCACCAAATAATCATTAAATCTTTTGCATTCCTTTTAGTGGATTATTAATTTTATGTGGATTATAATACATGGCGCTTGGATAAAATCTAATCATAAGTTAATCAGTTAATGAAAAATCGGACCTTATATATATTGTGAAATGGGCAAGAATGGATAAAAACTAGCTAAAAACGTCCATACGTGTAAACGGTGAAAATTTTTTATAAGAGTTCTATAACTATAAAGTAATTTTCCCAACTCTGTGTAGTAATATGGAGTATTGATGACACGCAAATCGTATGCATGTAAGTCCTATATTAAATTAGTAAAACAGCGGAATTCGATCTTCAGGGATTCTAAAATTGATCTGTTTTACTGATCAAATACAATTATTTTTCAAAACGCTATTTTTTAAATCACCTTTATCAGATTTAAAAATTCTTTTCTATAATTAAGGAAATTTTTCCATAATTAAGGGAAAGGAACCTGATTTGAAGGGTCAAAATTTTCAATTTTTTCGGCTTTAATTAATAGTACTTTCAGAAAATATATTCGTAAAGTTTTAGAATGAAATTCGAAATATTTTTGTAGTTACAGCTTGGGAAACAGGTACGCGTTGCACAAATATATGGCAAAAGTGCTAATTGTGCTTCGTTTTTGCGGTCCCTAGCAAGATATTATTAACCTTGGCAGATGTTTGTTTTAGAAAGATCTTTTAAGAAGATCTTAGAAAGATCTAGATGTTTAGGCGAGCAAAACTCGAAATTCAAATCTTTAATTCCACCATCTGGCGCCTCACTTCAAAATACTTAAATTCTGAAAAACTTTAAACGCGTTTTTTTCAAAACTTTTTCAAATGTGCAAGATACTCAAAAACTTTTCAATCGATTTCGTAAAGTTTTTTAGTTACATAATTATCAACTATCCTAGGTAAAAATGTTTATTAAAAAATTAACATAAACAATTATTTTTGCAAATAAATTGAAATTTTTTGGTTAAAATCGTTACTTTTTTTAAAGTTCCACAATTCTTACAATTTGATATCTTTTTGCTATTTTTTTAATTCCTAAAGGATAAAATATTATCTAATTAAAAAAAATTTTGTTTTTTGTTTCAGATAAGAATTATAAAAATACAGATTCCACAACACACCACACACATCAATTTATAACTCCGGTGGCAAAGCATAATATTGATTAATAAATAACTAAGTTACATTATTTTTTTATTAAAAAATTTTATTAAAAAATTATTTTGTATTCTTCAAATACAAATCATCTCTAAAATTTTGGAAAAATCGGCTTCATAAAAAATTCGCAGAAAACAGCTACTTTTCATCGTTCTAAACCAATAAGTTCCCTCCTAAGAGTATAGATACAATTTAAATTAGCCGAAAACAAAAAAAAAATCAAAGAAATTTTTCTCTTTCACTAGTTCCTAATCCAAAATGGCGTCTAGAGCTATCAATTTGTGCTAATATTTGCTTCGTGTGAAAATTCTAAAGCAATTTGTACAAATTGTGAAAACGATTTGAATTGTGGATTGCATAAACAATGTTTGATTGAATAAACAATGTTGAGTTCTTAAATTAAGATTTACATGTTTAATATGTAAGATTAAGTCTTCGAAATAAGATTATGTCTTCGAAAATTTGTGCGTATGTATGCATGCAATATTGGTGTAGTAATATATCGATATGATACATACATCATAATCATGTGTAAATCAATAAAAGTGATCTCATCGCAGTTTGGTCCTCAATTTAGAATTCTTTTAATACTGCATACATGAAAAGGAAATGCTTTCATATTGACATAATATAATTGAGCATATTAAATCGAAAAGTAACATTAACGAAATATAATTTGGTAAGTATAATTTGTAATCTTAAAACATTAAAGATTATAATTTACCTGCCATATTGTATTTTGTTAATTTTATATTTTTGATTTAATTTTTGTCCGATTATATTACGTAAGTACAAAAACATATATTTTCTACATAATGCAATATTAAAATAGATCAAAATGCCTTTTTTATGTATTATTATATGGGAAAGAGCTATTTTCAAATAGATATATCTAAAAAACAAAAAATGATATCGAAACAGAGATACATCTTAAAGCTAAAAGTTATTACTTTCGCATGGCATTAATAACATTAAAAAAAAAAACTTTGCTTGCGAAGCTACATAATATATCTATTATAAAAACTCTCAAAATCATTGTTTTTTTTTATCTCTGTAACGTCATTTTTTTCAAAATTATGATAGATAATTTTGTCCAATAAATTCGTGTTCCACAGACAAAAATATATCAGAAAGAACTATTCATACTTAAAAAATTATGTATGGACAGTGCATAATATGACTTTAAGTCTTCAAGAATGTATTTTAAGTCTTTAAAAATAGATGAAATAATATTCTTACTAGTTCAAGGACGAGTTCGCATCATAGATGTGTTAGTGGCAGGAACTGGATTATTGGAGGAAACTGCGAGAGCATTACGGTCGAGAGTATTGCGTCGTTCTAATTCAGCCAGTTTCTTCCACATCTCATCCCTTTCTCTTTCTTTCCTTTTCTCTCTGTAATTCAGACATATAAAGAAATAATGTGATTAAATTTTTATTCTTTATATAACTTTAAATAAATTGTATTAAACTTTTAATATAGCATTAAAATATTAAAATTTAATTAAAAATTAAAATAGATTAAAGAAAGTTTCGCTTGAATTTGATAAAATATAAAAAATTTTAAAAATTTGGTCTTACTTTTGCCTGTCCAACTTATAGTTGGCAGTAAGTTCATCGAAGAGCTTGCTGTTCATCTCCATAAACGTTTTTAAAACATTGTAAACAAGAGCTATAATCGTCTGGTTCCAATGTTCCTTGCTAATTTTGTACAATGCTGGAAACATAATCTTCATTATTACTTGGTTGTTTTCTTCAATTAGAGACATTATATATTCGTTATTCCAAAAGTATAATGCTCTCTCTGCAACCTGTAATACAAAATATGTAATTCATTATTTCATAACTTCACGATGAATCCGTCAAAATTAGTGTAAAATGTTGTATAAATTACCTGGAAATGTGGTGAAGACACGCAACGTGCGACTTGCCTGAATAAAGGTTCTTGTATTTTAACAAATTGATTAGGTTCTATAACGTCCAATATTTCTTCAATTTCACCAAGGAACATCACCTCCTTCTGGCTGCACGTTTTAGGCCAGAACTTAAGGAGGCCTCGTACAACTGGTTCTGTTAAAGTCGCGTCTTTTTCCAAAAATTGTACCACACAGTAAGCTAATTGCGCATGATAGAGCGATAAACATTTCACTTTATGTAGTGGCAACAACACCTAAAAAAATTCCCACAAAGATATTTTTTAAATCATTTTTCTTGTTTTGAGTTCTAAATTTCGTCTCTTCTTTTCAGGGCCGCCGCAAGCAGATGTGCAAGTTATGAACTGCATAAAAGCGCATTAACAAAGGAGGCGCCAAATTAAGTTTTAATCCTCCGTTTACAATATTTTTTCTCTTTTCATCCGCAATTTGAATTTTTTATTCAGCCCATTTTTTTACTGTTTCAGACTTTCAAAAAATGTGAAAAATTTCAGAGTTACTTTTCAACATCTTTTACCCAATAAAATCTTTAATTAAATACTAACAGGATATTTTAAGAGAAGGAATCGAACTTCGGTTTCCTCTTTATTTCAGAAAAATTTGAGAATAAAACTTTATTCGTATCAAAAAATTTAGATTATAAAAGAAGGATTAAAAATCAATTCTCCATTTCTAACAACATGTGCATCAGGATATCGATTATTTTTCTAGAGCAGAAATGTGAAATGTTTCTCTATTAATCTCAATAGTAAAAATTTTCACTTTTCATATTTTCCGTTCTAAAAAAAAAATAACGTGATCAAATTGCGTCTTATCTAAAGACATTTAATAAAATTATTTAAAATCATATCTTATTTAAAAGATTAGTAAATAAAAATACGAGAGACGGAAAAAGCTCCTTTGCATAAAGGTACTTTATGTACCAGCAGCGGCCCTGCTTTTCCTAATAATTACACAGGCCTGCAAAAATGAGACTTTGAAAAGTCCAATGAGATGTAGTTTGATCACAATTTGATTGACCAAACAAAAATTGACAAAAATTTGACGTGCTGGAAATTTTCGGCTTGCGGCATCGTTTCAGCATTCAAAACTTTATCTATAAGAAACATCTAGTTCGGTTCTAAGTAATTTTTTATTCTAAATTAATGTTATTAATATTGCTGCAACGTTGAAACAACATTGAACAAATTATTATCTGTATTTAAAATACATATTTCAGATATTGAAAAAAAATAAATATATACTTTTATTAAATAAAAAATTTTTAAGCATGCAAAATTCTGAGAAATATATATATTAGTATATTAATTTAATATATATATCTATAGTTATATATAATACATTTTAGAAAGTAAAATTAATTTTATATAATAAAAAAATATCAATGTTATATTTTAAAGTTGAATTTCTTCCAATATATTGACAACTAATTTTACACGTTCATTTTATTTAATTTTTTTAAATATAAAATATACATAATATGTGTATATAACATCTATATTGCTTATATGTTGAATAAATAGATATGTTGAACAAATGAATAGATATTGGATCCGGTAAAAAAATTTTCTATAATTATATATAACCATGTAAAATTATATAAAAAAATATATAATTATATATTATATAATATATCTATTGATCAAATATTGTATGTTACAGCTATATACATCCATTAACATTCAGTGTTTGTATAATTGCAGAAGTCAAGCAGTGGGCTGTGGTACAGCTTTACTTTACTTAGAATAGGTGACCATTTCGAAACCATAAAATTAATTCCCGATTTCAGGAGGAAATTTTTTTAAATAATAATTTTATGTGTATTCTGAAATATGATGCTAATCAATAATATTTATTTTAGCAATGAAACTAAATTAATTAATAAATGAAAAATTTTTTACCGATGAATCAGTAAAATCTATATTGCATATATATATTAAATCAATGTTGAATCAATGTTGAATTGCAACGTAAGATATAAATTCAACGACACCGAATATTTCTGCAATATATTTTCAATGTTGAATCTACATTTTGCGATGTTGATGCAGTATTCAACATTTCTGAAAGCTTGATTCAACATTAGTGGGTAGGATGTGTACAATAACATATTTTAAAATCTGAATCTTTGTTGTATATTTTCAATTTTCTTAATTATAAGAATGTAATCGTACCTTTACCAAAAATTGCTTGTGCTCAACTTTTAAAGGAAGAGCGAATCCGTTAATAATGCTACCCAGAATTTCAAGAAGTTCACCAACCCCGTTGAAATGTTCTGTTTCGTACACAAACCTGAAATAATAATAAAGCGAGACATTAAACAAATATCAAAATAAAAATCTTAGGTATGTTCGCAAATATTATTTCATTGTTTTTTATCGATATTAAACAAGAATGAAATGCACGCGAGCATTGTGAATGTTAAATGGATGAATGCATCCATTGAAAGAATTTAAAGTAAATTGATAAAAATTATTTTTATTATTGCAATATTATGTATAATTAAACAATACAATATTGTGTACAATTAAATTTCTATTAGAATTTAATATAAAATATTTCATGTTGTAAAATATATATAAGACATTTCGTTTCCAAACTGTACACCATCGGGGTTAGGTTACTCAAAGATATATCCCTAGTGTACTGAACAGTTGGTCATAGAAAGATTGCAACACTTTTTTTCAATGAGTTTCAGAATGTAACCTACTCACCGCAATTGGTTCTTATTTATGAACCCAATTAAGAAGTAAGATACTATAACTATACTTCTAACGATTACTTTTTCGAAGCTAATTAGATATCTGGGTAACTTTTCTTGTAAGAGAAACTCAAAATTATCTACATCGTTATGCGTGCGATACTTAATTTGTAAGAAATCCATCATATATGTTATTCTTATGCTATATTCTTACACGCGTCGTGGTTACCTATCAGCGGATTGATTAAATAGGAGAAAAGCGTGAGCAATTGGTTCCTATTAGTTACTAGATAATCTGATTAGGTTAAAAAAGAAAGATATGTGTAGATATGAAAGAGAGTTGAGACAATGAATGATAAATACATTATTAAATTAATTACTGTCGTACACAATACATTTATCTTTACAATAAATAATAAAATAATAAAAAACTACGTACTAAGTATCTTCCATAGTTTAGAACATGATGATCCTGATTGTTCAGAATAGTGTATTTTTGTCACATTGTCTCGCAATAGGATTCACCTATGTGTTTCTGAATATATTCAAATATTCCAAACTTATAATTTTAAAATCATTAACTTAACCTTTTATTGGAATATCTTCTAGAAAAATAAATAATATCAAATAAAGAAATTAATCAAGTCAGGTATCCGTGGAGAGATGACAGTCAAATTCAACTTGTGTCGATTTATATCGTAGTTGAAAAATACTGGGTCATACACTGTGTTACATAGTGTCGCTTATTGGAAAGTATTATTTTCTAAACACCTTAGTGTCTGATAAAGGTACAGCTTTCACCTCGCGCGAATTTTCCGAATTTCTAAATTCTAAAAACATCTATCATCATATCTTGTAGTCGTTGCAGCTCCGTGAACCACTAGTTCGTTGAAAGAATTAATCAATTTTTTAAATCATCTCTGAAAAAATTAATATATGAACCAAAAATGTAGAATTTCAGTCCCGATATGGAACAATATGCAATCAATAATACATATCATTCATTCCTAAAAACATTTTTAAATTATTAGGGTATGATTAGTATAGTCATTCCGATTCTGATCTGGTTAAGTGTCTTAATCAAATTGCTTAAGTAGATTTCAACTGCGATAAAGAATTATGTTCAACTATGAAAAAATACGTACACATTCGTGTAGAGGTGTTAGATAAGATTCGAGACTACAAAATAAGAAGCATTTAAAAAATCAACGAAGTATCACGTTGATACTACATAGTAATCCAAGACTCTACTTTGAAATCGGGCGAAGATAAAAAGTTTAAAAATAGTTACAAAAGTCCGTATCAAAAATTTTCAACAGCAATCGTTGCGTAATTCAAAATACTCTTAGCTTCAATGTTGCACCCAAATCTTACTTTATCTTTTCATCGAATGAAGCTGATAAAATCTGTTCCTATTCAACCTAGAGATTAAACTAAATTCTGTCAGATTTAAATACACGTTCCTAATGTATCAAATGTTCCTAATTTAACACATTCACGCGCGCGCACGCGTGTGTATGTATGTAGTAATATTGTGTTAGCCATAGATTGATGTGTGAAATCAATCTAAGTCAAAATTAAAATTAACTTTGTTTATCCAGCATTGTTTATTTTAATTATATTCGAATGAAATACAGGTTCAGAATAACCGATCTATAAAGAATGCTATCCTTGTCATATTCCTATGTGTGCTGTTACTACCTACCAACAGATTGATTAAATAGGAAAAAAGATTGGTTCTCAGAAAAATTACTAAGCACTCTGATTGGATTAAGAGATGAAGAAGGAGAGAAAGTTATTTTTGTGTGCGCACAAACCGAAAGAGAAATCATTCGTTACTTTGAGTACGTGGTGCTTATATGTTTTGTCCGCCTCATTATATACAATACTGTATTAATCGTCGTTAACATTACTCGTCGATTCTGTTAGTCTAACTTTTTCTTTTCCCATCATCAAATCTTTCGATAAAGACGCTAATTCCCCCATGAAGAAATTCTTTTCCCTTCGAATAAGTACATGATATACTGAAATATAGATCTAAATGATCTTGAAAGATGTATCGCCACTATGATGAAGGCGAAATAGCAGATGCAGAAAAGCCATAGAAAAATCAAAAAGAGAAACAAAAAATTTCCAAACGAGATCTAAAATCGATCGAAATAATGTACGTCAATATAGCGGTATCAAAAGCTGATAAAGTATCAATGTATTCAATTACTAAGAAAGTCATCATCAGTAGGGATATCAAACTCTAACTTTGGCAAAGCTCACTTATTAAATACATCTTCCAAAACTGAAGGAGATCTTGAACTGAAAGGATACGTTATTCAAAATCAAACAATGACAAATTCGGTTTTCAAATGTGAACTTTCGAATACATTATCGATACAAGAGGCATTGTAATTTAAATACTTCGATCAGAACCTAAAGTCGAACGTTGAAAATAAAGTAACAAAAATTAGTTGGATACGACAATCAAAGGGCCTTGAGTCCAAAATAAATGGTTTCAAAGCAAGATCCAAGCACATGAATATATTGATGTTCATCAATTCGTGAGAAGATTACAGATAGGATCATTGAAATGAAATACGTTCCTATCAACGAGAATGGCTGACAGCTTTATCAAAGCAATCAACGCATAAGGCTAATCTTGTATGCATAAAAGATTGGAAATTAGCCCTGCTGAGTAAAGTACAATAATAGTGTGTAATCAGATTTATTTTCTCAAAAATAATTTGTTCACTATGTATTCCAATTTGTTTTTTCCATTTTGTTGTTACAATGTAATTTTTACATTTAATGAGTGAGAGTGTAATAATAAGACATTTCATTTCCAAACTGTACGCCATTCATTGTCACATAGACATCCCTAGTGTATCACCTTTAAATAAAACACTCATTCTTTGATTATACTTTATCACATCTATTACAGCTTCTTATAAACTATCCATTTTCAATAACTTATTGAAATAAATACCTCAAAAAAATGTTGTTAATCTGTTTGCGTATGAAGGCTCTAAGACCCAGGAACTTGCCATAAATACGATGCAAAACGGTTTTCAGGAAATCTCTTTCCCTGGGATCTTCTGAGTCAAATAAGTCCAATAACTGTAACAGATAATTATAATCAGATATTTATTAATTTAATTATTAATCCTTTGTGTCACGAATTTTTGTATAAACTTTGTTTATACAAAACCCGGAGATTTTTTTGAATCATTGAACCCTCAGTCAGAATTTTACAATTCAATGGCGATCCAATATAGCGGACTAATAGTTCAAATAATTTTTAGTAAAATATACAGTATATCGTTATTTGTAAAAATAAATTATTTAATAAGAAATAGATTTTAATAATGATCACAAATTCAAATGCAGCGACCAAAATATTCAGAAACTAAATTTTAAAATAATAAGATTAGATAAGTTGTGCTAGCTTAACTCAAATGTATAATATCGTCGCATTCAGCAGACTCAACTGTCGAGCGGATCTGTGAGCACTCGCTGCTATTGGTGTATTCTTTTAAATCATTCAATAACAGCAAGTGCTCACGGATCTGCTCTGCATCAGTTGAATCTGCTGAAGGAAACTACAGTTCACATCGAAGCACCATAATCGGTTTATGAACGGAATAGCCGAGCGAAGAGTCGCAGGAATAAAATATCCTTAATATCATTGTGCTGAGGATCTTGAAGGTTGTGCTGACTTATGCTATGTTAGCACACACAACTTAGATATACAGTTTATACTATTTGTATAACGAATACAAATGTAAGTCTTAGTTGTATTCAGAATTATCAAAAATTATACAGGATAATAAAATTAAAATTTTTTTAAAGTTAAACAGTCTTCAAAAGCTCAATAAAATACAAATTTAAATTTAGAGTGTTTATACAAGGACCAATGAGCTAAGCATGCTAATAGTGCAACAACTGTTTTTTAATTTACAATTTAAATTACATCTATCATTGTTCCAAACGTTTCGGTTCTCACAGAATTATCCTCAGTAGATACATAATTTACAGATACATATTAATAACCAGTCTTGTCATTGTCAGTTGAAATGCTTAATTATTATTGCAATTCCTACTCTGATTATATAACTTGGAATGGTGATCCATAAGACTATAATACTGAGTGCCAACAAGTTTCTTTATAGTATAGAAATATGGACTTGAAATTATGTTTGACATTCTATTTGGAAGTTAATAAATCGACAGAAACATTAAGACTAATGTTCTCAATGTTTCTATCGCTCTATCACTCAAACACAATTTCAAGTATTTCTATAACATAATGAAACTTATTAACATTCCCAGTATTACCCACAAACTTCTATAAATAGACTGTCAACTTCATCTCCATGTTTGAAGACAGCGCTGGGCAGCATCATATTTGAATTCTCTATAAATTACAAATTCACACGATATTCACAAACAGGACGCATATGAGTATTAAAACAAAGACAACTCGAAATCAGGTTCATCTCTTTCTATCACATTGAATTAGTATATTTATATAAGTCTGTGATATTACTTATTATATTTTTAAAAACGAAATTACAAAGTACGGCTCTAGTACATTTTTATCTTCATAAGAAATAAATTTAAAAAAATTTATGCCAAAATACTTCTTCTATGAGACAAAATATGATAGAGTACAGAATACGTATTTGCACTGTGAATGAGGTGTAGAATAAAAACAGAGAATACGGAATAGGAGACTACTAATGTGGAATAATAACTTATTTTCTAAATAAAACATTGCAAGCGGCAACCACTGGAAGTCGTTGCAATTGCTGCCAAACGTGTCATAACAAGTAATGAGTTCAGTACAACAAGGCGTTTTATTACAATAAACATTTATTCATTTTCGTTGTGTCAGGAAATCCGGCAGCTTTTTCTAAAAAGTGTTCACACTTAAGTAAGTTAAAGATAAGTTTGTATGCTTATATATTAGGTGTGGGAAAAAGTTCGTGGCGTTTTTCCCATTACATTTAATGGGAAAAACGCCACGAATTTTTTCCCATACCTAATATATATATATATATATATATATATATATATATAT
>Ga0157364_1004335_pt1 | contig 14133 bp, 4 predicted proteins | sample AttsexASBM2_FD_111476 | JGI IMG/M metagenome (GOLD analysis project Ga0157364, IMG submission 111476) | Fungus gardens microbial communities from leaf cutter ant in Ribeirão Preto, State of São Paulo, Brazil - Atta sexdens ASBM2 | ecosystem: Host-associated > Fungi > Mycelium > Unclassified ... | reverse complement strand
CAATCCTGCTGTTACACAACGCCATAATTTTTGATTTTGTAATTGTTACATAGCGTATGAAAAATTGTGAATAAAATAACAATGGATTTAAACTCCGAAGGAATATTTCAAAATAAAAGAGAAATTCAAAAAATTTAGAAATTAAAAAATTTGTTTATTTAAATACAGATTGTAAGTTAAATAAATAAATTGTACTCTTTTTAATGTCACGTGTTACGCGGAAGCGATACCGTTCGACTACGCTTGACAAGAAAAGAATTCAATAAAACTACAGTATTAACTCAACTTTTTTTGCCCACCAGCGCCATTGTAGCTTCGTGTCATATACGACGCTTAAAATTGAACTTTTCTATTTAACACGAGATGAATTTAACGGATACCTACCCTCGAAAATACACAGCATATTTCACCGCCGTTCACCCTATCGATTTTATCGTCTCTCCGACAATATTTGCGAACTATATCTTTGTTATACGCATGTTATACTATAAGCGCGAGAACCGGATAGTATTATCGCCTTCGTATCTTCGCATATGATGGATTCGTGCAAACGTGAGTGCTTTGATCCACGGCAATTTCGCCCTTTTTGATTGCTTTGTCGTTCATACAGTTATTGTCACTTGTTTGATTCCTTTGGCCATTATTGTTCCCGTTTATTTATCCTCGTTACGTCACTTTTGCTTCCTGTAATTATTTCCCTCCTATTTTGTGTTCTACGTTCCACATAAAATATGGAATGTGCTTTACATATGCAACGTCAATGAAAAGAACACAAAAAATATATTTCTGTATCTTGATCTATTTACGTATTCATTATCTCTATATTTTCTTACGACAAATTTTATTCTTTGTACAACACAAAGTGAGACTTTCTCAGGGATTTTTTTAGATCCATATATTCTCCACTATTTTGATTAGATTCTTGATCTTTATTTTATTACTCTACTTTTTCATATTTTTTTAAAATTTAAAATTACTATTTTGTGACTCGAGACTAATAAGTGACGCAAATATATGAGATATAACGTCTTCGCAATAGTTAAACGACCGTGGAAGCTAAGATATTGCTAGACTCTAAAATTGTTATAGCATAAGGATTTATTTGAGATAAAATTTAATAGTCCGCAATATTTCTTTGCCTTTCAATGTGGTCGTATTAAAACGTCGCTGTATTAAATTACTGGATTACGTATTAAATTGCTTTACTGTAGGATCAGTCATAGAAATATATTTTAAATAAGAAAACACAAAATACAGAAATGCAAAAAAAAATCGGACGTTTTTTAAATACACGCTTCTGAATTCGCTTTTTCTGAATTCGATTTTACGTCAAATGCCAACAAGTATAAAAGTGTAGCTTAGAATCACTTTACCAAAAAATGGTTGAATTGCGGAATGAAGAAATTTATAGTGGTGTGAATTTTAGCTACTCAACCGTTAGTCAATTACTTAACCGATCAATGATTGAAATTTTTTCAGCGGGTATTGTGCTTCGAACATATTGACATTTATCAAAGGATAACAGTTTTCAATGTACTGACAGAAAATAGAGACAGTTCAACGAATAAATTGATTTTGAATTTCGGAAACCAAAAGAAAAATTTACTCTACGAGTGACAGTAGTTTATTGTTGGGAATAAATTCATTTTGTAAAGAAATATTTGAAACAGCTTTCGAGAAACTAAATACTTTTATAAATGTGTAAGGTAATTAAAATTAACTTTTAAGTAGGTAGATAAAGAGCTCAGAACACTCCCAAGAAATTTTATTTTTATAGTTATATTTTTAATAGTATATTATTGTAAGTTTGCATTATTCATACTCTTATAAGATAAAGAAATGTATAAATAATGAACTTCAGAATTATGAACAATACTTTTTAGTTTTGCTTTTTTAGAATAAAGTTTTTAAGATAACTATGCGTGGGATGCTGTGGCTACATACTTATATATTTAAAGGTTAAAAGTCAAAAGCTATTAGAGAAAATTGCAAATTTTCTTTTTTAGAAGAAACTAGTTTTGGCATATAAGTTAAATGAAGAAAAGAGAGTTGCTTGACATTGGGTATTTTGTAGCATACACATGTGAAAGAGCAAAAGAGAAACTACTAAATCATCTAAGCTACTTCATTGTCGACAACGCATTCACATCATCAATCGCTTCGTATTGAATCGAGAGAATCAAGGAACGGATCAAAAAGCAAGAAACGAAGTATAGTAAGCGAAAAGGACATGGAGGTCGGGGAAGCAAGACGAGGTGAGCGGGATACGTCACAGAAATCGATAGGACAAGGGTAGCGCACACCAGGGGAAAACGAAGGCGCAAAAGTTCAGCGATAAAATCACAGTATACAGCGGGGCTGAAGTTCGGAGCCAGATCCCACCATCGACTCATCGTATCGGTCTTATCTCTTACTGAAATCAGAAAACGCGGTTAAATGCATTCTGGCCCGAATTGTAAAAACTAGCGATAAGATCCTTCGAACAATTCTTGTTATGATAGTAAGAAGTATCTAAGACGGTGCTCGCCTGCGCAAAGGCTAATTTTGAATAGAGCGCGACAAAATAAGATCGAAGTTCTTTCCGTCCAAAAGTCTTCCTCTTTTCATTATATCATAAACGCGAAGATCTTTAAATCTTCCATAAAGATCTAAAAATCTCTTATTTATATAGATTTTTATACTACATCTCTGTGATATAAATATATACTAAAATATATACTATAGAATAAATGTTTTCTCTTATCCATATATCAAGAAAAAGAACTTTTAATTTAGTTAAAAGTAAGTCTTTAATTCAGTTTGATCCAAGAAACTGTGTTATGTGTATAAGGAGAATACTTTAATCCTTTTTTAAACTTTGTGAGAAATTGTTATTACTCTAAAACAAAGAAATAATAACGATTAAAGAGTTTTCGTATTACTGGATATAATTAAGACCCTTTCAAACGCACCACTTAAAAAACTCTGGCACATAAACACAGATAGAAGATTTTTAATAATTTGTATACATACTTTCTCTTGAAAACTTTCTCTTGAAAACATCATTATTTCAAAACATTCAATATAAAACAAAGAGAACTTTTTTAATGGCAGTTTTTAAATTTTATTTCAAAAGAGAAACTTTGCAAAATCTTAAAATAGCGTTATCATTTTTAACGTCATCTAGAAAAGTAATGTGTTAAGTTAAATCTCTTCAAAAAAGCGATGCTTCTTCTAAATGACTAAAGTATTTGTAATTTCAACGTTAACTTTGACGTCGAAATCGATTCTCTCAAGCGTAAACTATTTTATTCTTGCTATTTTATTCTTGAATTTCCCGCCCATCAGGGATAGTGTCGATGCAGGAGGCGAATTAACGATTCGCCAGTTTAAAGGGAAGAAACACTCCAGAGAGCGCAGAGAGCGCAGAATGATTGAGTGTCCCCAGAGATTCACCCTTCGCGCGTTTCACCTAATGCGAGAAATACTAGAAGTTTCTCTTTCCCTCTCTCTCTCCCTCCCCCTCCTCTCTCTCTCTCTGTCATGGATTTTGGTAAAATACATATCTTATCCGGAGAAAGACGTTCTTCATTGGAATATTACTTCATTGGAACTTATTACTCTGACTTATTTAATAACACAACTGAGGCAAGGTTAAGCAATTTTTAGCAAATCTGTACGAATAGGTATTGAAGGGGGTGATTAAGAAAGTAAAAATAAAGTACAAATTTTTATTGGAAAAAGATTAAACAATTTAAAATTTAGTAATGGTGGTTTTAAATTTAGTCACTATACATTTAAAAAGTAAATCAGAACAGGACTCTCAATATTAAAATAGTAAAATTGTGTGACATCAAGGTAAATAGGAGTCAACAAGTAAGATTACATAAACATTATAAAACTAAAAAAGTGTGTATAAAATGATAAAAATTAACTGTTAATAGATTAAGATAATATTTAATCAAATTTAATCAAATTACTTGCTTCGGCTACAAGTTCGAACTCTTCTCAGATGTAAAGAATACAATAAAAATATACAATAAAAATATATATTGTGTAAGATGAAACGCAACCGCTAATGAAAAACGCAGAAAATATATAATATGGAATCCTCATCTGCAATTCACATTGGAAATTAGTGATGAATCTTTGAATTTTTTAGATATTAGATTTTTAGATATTAGTATTATTATTAGAAATAATCAACTAATTTTAGTTGGTATCAAAAACCTTCCTTTTCAGACAGATTTCTAAATTTTTTTTCTAACCATCCAATATCTGAAAAGAAAGGCATAATTTTTGGCTTACTGAATAAAGCTCTTTTATTATCTGATTCTGCTTTTCACGAAAAGAATATAATTTTTATAATAAACATTTTAATTGACGACTATTCTCTCAAATTTATATTTGATCCTATCAATGACAGTTAAGAATATTTTTAACGGTGGAATATCGAGAAAAGTTGAAGTTAATGCAGACCTAACAGTCAAATCTTCTTGATTTATAGTACCATATGTTACAACATTAATTGAAAAATTCAAGAGAGAAATTCAACGGAGACAACGTTAGGGTTTCTTTTCTTAGTCCCAATAAACTAAGCAAATATATCAAAGTACACAAAGATTTTTTGGCTGCATTTTTTGAAATCAAACGTTGTTTATAAGATAAACTATAGAGATTGCATCATATGTAAGCCAAGCAGGAAGGAAATTGAGAACAAGAATTTCTGAACATCGGAATCATATACACTCGAACACATCTTCAAGATTAGTAATAAGTAGAGCTTCAAGATAAGTAATAGAACATAGATTGCAACTTGATCACGATTTCGACTGGGACAACATATGTTTTATTTTAGACAAGGACCCGTATTACAGCAAGCGTTTGATCTCTGAGATGCTGTATATCAAAAAACAGAAAAACAGTCTTAATCTTTAAAAAGACACAAAGGGTTTATTCTACATTCCTATCGTAAACAATGTTTGATATTGCATCATCACAGATTCATTCTTAATATTGTTCCATCTTTCGCTTAGACATATGATTATGTCGTAACGGTTTTTCTTTTTTGACATCATGTATGGAGATTTTTTTATTTTCTAACCATGAATATTCTCAGACTGTTAAATTGTTGACAATATTTACATGGATGTGTGTCACCGGATACTTAGATTGGGGTAAGTTTTTGACCAAAGAAAAACTGTTTCTTGCATTGCATTTATTCTTTAAGTACGTACATAAAAGAAATGAAGTTTTATCCCTCATTAAATTTTTCCTTTTTCTTTTTTTTCTTTTCCAACAGTACAGCGAAAAAGTTTTTTCTCAATTGGTCTTCCAACCAATTGGCGAGCAATTTTCATTTCCTCTGTTTCAAATATTTCATCCAACACTAAGATTCCTTCGATATGATATTATATATTTTCATTAGCGATTACGTTTCATCTTACATAGTATATTTTTATTAGTATATTTGTATTCTTTACATCTGAGGAGAGCTCAAACTTGTAGCCGAAACATGTAATGCGATTTGATTAAATATTGTCTTAATCTATTAACAGTTAATTTTTATCATTTTATACACACTTTTTTAGTTTTATAATGTTTACGTAATCTTATTTGTAGACTTCTATTTGCCTTGATGTCACACAATTTTATTATACATTTTACTATACATTTAATCACTGTAATTACTATAATTGCCTATATCAGTTGAGCAGTATTATTTATTTAATTCAAAACTAATATCATTAATCATAAATAATAATAAATCAGATTGTTTTATATAAAAAAGGTAATAAAGGAAAGTCAAATTTGACGAGCAAAGGCGAGTGAAAGATAATATTTTATTTGTATAAATTAATAAAGCAAATAAAAATATCTTGTTGCTATCAGCTACAAAAACATTTATTAAAAACAAATATCATCAGATCTTATTTACATTCCATTTTACACATGCTAATAAAGGTAATATTGTTATGGCTCTTAATAAATAGAATTATATAGATAAAATGAAAATGTTGTTGTTTGATTTAGATATTTGATGTAATTAATAAGCGAAACCCTGTTATATAATAACTTCGGAATTTAATCCACACTAATGATTCGGAGAAATCACAAATAGATTTCAAATTCGATAAACAAATTACTTAAATACAAATGTAATATTATCAAATGTAATATTATCAAGAGCGAATCGAAAACAAACCCAATTATTCATTACATATCATTATTTCATCTATTGATAGTTCTCTACATAATTTATGTTCCTGCTAAAATCATTTATTATAGTTTATCATTTCTAAATAGCTACAAAAATAAGTTTCTATTTAACTTAAAAAAAATTTTAAATATATGTGTCGGATTTTTTAAAAGTGGTCTCACTTTTTATCAATGTACCTGTAGATCTAGTAGTTAAAGAAATTGCACAAATGAACTCTATTACAACAGAATACTGAAAAATAAATGTAAGTATCATTGAAATCAATAATTTCACTTTCTTTATTTTCAATGTAATAAAGTCTATAAGCATACATTTAAGTTTATCATCTACCGTGGCAGATATTCTGCAACAAGACTTGGAATCCAGCTCTAGAAAAATTAACTATAGTCTCTAATTTCTATATTAAATATGTTGATGATATAGCTCTTGCAATTCAACAAACATATGAATTCTTTATTAGATATTTTTAATGCTTATTATCCTAAACTCAAGTTAATGTTAAAAAAAATTATAAATAATAATAAAAATAATAATTATTATTATTATAAATTCTTATTCTTAATGTACGCTAAATCAATGTAAACCAGTGTATAATATTTATCTTGTTAATCTTCAATTTTATACATTATATGCATTAACATATTTTCACTATCATTTTAAAGATCTTAAGCAATTTATTTTTTAATAGGCCTCTGACATGTGAAATGCAAAAACTATAGACATAAACAGAATTAACGTGATCTTAATTTTTAAAAAGGTGTAAAATTATATATTTAACTCGCTATAAAGAATTATTTTTACATATATGACACTCTTTTCTCTTGGTGGGGATATTAGTATTTATTCTGCATATTTAGTTTAGTGTATCACAGATCATTTCATTGTGCCCAACCTCGTCTCTGTAATATGACCCAATCTATATTATTTCGACCGTTTCAAATATTTATGAGTTTTTTAATAATTTTATTATTCTTTTCATAGGCTAATGGTTCAATTGTTTGCAATTTAAGATTTATTTTATTTTTTAACTAATCTTACATTGGATTTATTATTATATAAGCATCTAAAAAAATATTTAATGTATCTAAAAACACATTCGAAACATCACGTTGTCATTAATCAAACAATGTTGATGCGTACCGCGCCGTAATATATATATCTTAGTACACAAGATTTCACATATAATTATGCAGCATTATTTTTATCTTAGCGCCGAGACACTATCGCCTTCTGATACTTATATATCTTTTTGTAATTTTTTGTACTGGACCTAAACATGAGGCAAAACCCATTAATTTTATCTATTATATCGCTATCTATTAAATTTGTTATACACATGAATACACATGAATATCTACTGTAGGACTAATGATACTCAATTTTTATTTCATTTTTATTAAAGCCTTTAATGTATTCATATTGTTTAAATTAATAAAATAAATCATGGAACATTTCGAACTTATTATAACAGCTGTAAAAAAATAAATTAAAACATAATAAAAAAAAAGATATCGATCAAAAAATAAATCAAGTCGGATCTATCAATTAGGAAGCAAACATAAAATGTAAATTTAAAATAAAATAATTTGAATAATAACGCTTTTTTTTCTCAGATAAATTCACAAAATAGAAATAAAATCCATGATTAAAAATTACAAAGTCAAATTCGATTCTTCGTTTAGAAGCGAGGAAAAATAAAGTCAGCAAGAATGAAATGTAGTCACATGTAAAACGCGTTGTGAATAAAAAGCATTGTGGATGCCCATAATATTAAAATATAAAAGCAGTCATTGGAATTATAAATTAAAGGTAAACAAAAGATGACAGAATAAAAATTAAATAATTGTAACAGTAAAAATTAATAAAAAATGCATTTTAGCACCAACGTGAATTTTAAGCGTTGATTGATTGATTGTTGATTGACTCCACTTTTTCGGTCGCTTATAATTCAAAAATTATATTTTCTCATTTATTTTTATATAATTTCCGATTTTATGATTAGAATTAAATTCTAAAATATTGTATGCGGTGTAAGATATTTTTACATATTTATTTTTTTAATTAATTCCTACATCATTTGATCGTGGTAAATTTGTTTACTGGAAAGGGAAGTAATTTCTCGAAGATGACGATAAAACGATACTAATAACGTCATCATCATCGATATTAGAAGCGATAGACGTTAGTTCCGCGCGGCTTCATATGCTTCTGCCCTCGTAAAACATATTCCCTCGATATTTACTTCGCTATAATGCATGAAGAAGGTATCCAAGATACCACGTCTTGAAATTGATTTTTCGCAAGGGCGAAATAATGTGGCGAGATAATAACGCGGTTTCCAATATAATCAAGCGAAAAGAGAAAGTGGGTGTAGCAGGTAAAAAAAAATTACAGAAGAAACGCTGAACTTTAATTGCTTCGATAAAGTTATTACATCGGCAATTGTTTTCAATTTTATAATTCACTCGTTTACCTTATTGAGGATAATATTATTCTTGGTACGCCGGAATGTTAATTTTTTAAAATCATCATCACTAGCCAAGCTTTACTTTCGCCTCGTTATAAGCTCAAATACTTCTATGTTTTTTTAAGGATCGCCCGACACAGGCTTGGCGAACGAACAAGCACAACGGCGAGTCCGGGCTAAAGTGATATAACGTGTAAGAAAATAGACACAATTCTCCCTGCCTTATATTTCATCATATACTGTGAAGTGTTGTATGATGAAGCACGAGGAAGTCGTTGCTACTGTTTCTGTGTATACAGGTAGAACCACTTTATATTATCACGTAGAATAATTTCTTTACTTATTGGCTCACCTAGGAACGTCTTAAGACGAAAAAAGTTTTATTGTGTAGAAGAAAAACTTTACACACAGTATTGCACATCGCAGCAAAGTAATTTACGTAATAATTAAATGCTCGTTAATGTATTGCTGCTGTTCAAAATTTATGATGAAAGCAGATTATACATGTTTTCTGTGAGAATATAGTTTTGATTACGTAAGTAGTAATAGAATTATCTGCTGATGTAATATTGAACATTAATCTATTATCACGACCCAATATGCCAACTGCCTCATAAAAGAATGAAGATGAACGATTTTATATTTTTTCCGCCGTTTATTATTTCGGGCAAATTTTACCATCGTACACATTAAGTGATCGTAATTAAGCCATTAAACTAAATGCGATATAATATAGTTGATACGCGTGCGATAGGTGACAATTGCAATCCCGAGGTTTAAAATAATTTTTTGTTGAAAATAATACTCTTTCTCTGTATTTTAAAATGAATAAAATAAAACACACAAGAAATTATGAGATAATTATAGATAATTACAGAATTAATCAATATTAATTAGGAAAAAGCAAAAGCAACTCAAAACAGAAAATTTTATTCATCATTTCTTCGCCAAGGAAGCAATAAACAGAAACATAAACAGAAAAAAGTAAATTAAAAACATTTAAATTTAACGAGGAGGTTATCTCATTTAACTATCTCGCGTTAATTATCTCGTTCGTTATTAACTTTTCTATAAAGTTAAAATAAAATTAGAAAAGCTCGAAAAAGTAAAAATGAATAAAGAAACAAACAATAATAAAGAATTGTACAATAATTTGTTTTAATGTAGCTTCGCAAAATTTATATTAACTACGGTTCTATAGAATTCAGCAGTTCTAGCAACGTCGCTATCGTTTACGATAATAACTTCAGGCATCCTTATAAATTAATATCATGCTGATAAAGTTAAAATAGACCTTAAAAACTTTTTTCCATTTTTCATTCGTTGCTTTTTTTCTCGTTTTTTTTAGAAAAAAGGAATTTTATCTAAAAATAAATATTTAACAAATATTTAAATTTTATAACAAGCCTATTAATAACTATAACAATAATTAATGTCTGCTTAGCTGACGCCCTAAAAAAAAAATTTTAATGAATTAATTATATATATAATAGCGCATTATATAATAATGTGCTATTTATGCGCTTTCAAAACCCACAAAAAAAGTTTTTGCGCTCATTTCGTTTAGCTAAAAAAAAATTTTTTTGTGGGGAGGGCTGAGTAGGCTGTCAATCAGTCCCCCCCCCCTCCCCCCCCACGTGTTGATAAGAATCAATTTAGAAAATCAAATATATAGAATTTATGCGCTATTTATGCGTTTTCATATTCATATAGTTTCAATTTTTGCACTGCATTTCTTAAGGCTTCTCTCTTGGAGCAAACAATCATATTCATCCCTAAGTCGTTTAAAATTGCAAAATTATATTATTTAATTATGCAAAATATATGTTTAATTTATGTGCTACTATTTCCAAGCAATTTCGATTTTTGTGCTGGAATGAATATAACTGTTTGCTTCAAGAGGGAAATTCTTTAAAGATTGCAGGAAATGGTAGCGCATAAATCAAAGATATATTTTGCATAGTTAGATAGCATAATTTTGCAATTTTAAATTAGGGATAAATATGTCTGTTTGCTCTAAGAGAGAAATTCTTTAACACTAGAACCACCGATGATGATAATTTAGCTCCGCTAATATAAAAATTGCTATAACTTTTATAAATTTCGTATTAACAGTTTCTGACTTTTCATCATTTTAGAAGTTTGATTTACAAAAAAAATTAATTAATTCCACTCATGTTTACAGTTTATTTTTATTTTTACTGTAAACCACCAAAAGTCGTCAAAATGTCGCTTCATGTATTCTAAAATAATCATATACTACTATTTTGTCAGTGTGAATTAATTATCTATTGTATACGTCTATTTTTTATCTTGTTTTTCTCTTCGTAGTATTGTTCAAGGTAGAATCAGAAAGATGAAGCATTCCAAATTAAGGATGCGCAGTAGACAGTAATTGCGGCCAGTCAGACGCGATCGGTAACGCGAAAAATAACTATGTGGTTTGAAATGTCATTTCAAACATATAATTTACTAAATTATTCATTTAACAATTTATTTATTGAAACATGATCTTTTCATTTAATATTGCATAAATCTGTTTTAAAATTAGCGACATGCCCGTCAGCAACTCGTGTCCATTCTCGATTTCTGTCACACACATTTCTGTCATGGCCAACGTGATCTTGAAATGTTATGCAATGCCAATAGCGTTTGATTGGTCAAAATTCGCCTCATCTTTATTCCATCATGCGCAATGCTTCACCTTTCTAATTCCACCATGTATTGTTTACCATAGCAAGAAGAATCAACACGTCAACAATGAAACTACAATTATAATTTTTTTTTCATACTGTATAATACAGAATATCAAAAAAAAAAAAATATATATATATATATACGACTCCAAATAATGCAAATAATATCAAAATAATGTTTTATTAATCGGAACAAAGCATAAAAGCCAAATTGATGATTCTAGGAAAATATCCAATTCCGACGATTTTAAAGGTTGCAGTGCAAAAATTGAAATGATTGCTTGGAAATAGTAGCACATAAATCGAAGATATATTTTGCACAGTTATAATTTTGCAATTTTAAACGATTTAGGGATGAATATGACTCTTTGTGCTTTAAAGGATTCAGCGCAAAAATAGAAACTATGTGAATATGAAAACGCATAAATAGCGCATAAATCCTGTATTTTATTTTCCAAATCGACACGTGGGGGAGAAGGGAGGTGATTGACAATCTCTATTCAGAGCCCTCCCCCCCCAAAAAATTTTTTAGCTAAACGAAATGAGCGCAAAAAATTTTTTTTTACGGATTTTGACAACGTATAAATAGCGCATTATTATATAATTCAGTCATTAAGATTTTGTTAAGTGGGAGGGGGGAGCAGCTAGATAAACGTTAATAATTGAAATAAAGAAAAAAATAAAGAGAAATTCTGAAAACAGGTATGTTGCTTGAAAACAATAAGGAATATATTTAATTTAATTTTTTAAAAAGTCACATCTTTATATTGACAAGTTCGAATAAAGATTCTTTTACAATCGTAAATTTGTCTTCGGGAACGTTTTAGGAATACGTTTAGTTTAAGGAATACGAATTTTCGCAAATGAGAACATGCTAACGTGACGGTATTCAAATTTCAATAAAAGACGTATTATAAAGCGCCTTTAGTGTATTGAAACGAAACATGCACCTTAATAAATCAAGTAAAAGGTGATTCGAGCCCTTTCTGCATTCGGAATTGTTGGCACGAAAGGAATGAAAATGCAAATCAAAAGACTTGGTGCATATGCGACGTATAAGTCTCGAGAGTACGGACGCTTTTAGATCTATTTGACATTCGATTCCGTGAAGTAATCTCGAAAGAGTACGTGATTTAAAGGAAAAGTCGTAACGTCGAATTTCAAATACGCCCTGAAATGGTGTAGCTTACATAATATATGTTCAAACTTACAATATGCTTACGAAAGATCCATATATTGAAAAAATTGCATCGTTTTTCTTCTCTGCCACATCACTGCCAGATCCGACGTTGCGGCAAACGGGATCAATTAATCAAAGCAATTATTCCGAAACACATTATGATTATGTGAAGACCTAACATTATATAAATGTGCACTTCGCCGCATAGTGTGCTTATTAAAACCTCGGCAAAATCCACGTTGGTACGAATGACGTTTAACGATATTAGCGGTATCACGCGCTAAGCGTAGCGGAAGAGAATAGAATCACCGATCAGTCATTCATGGTAGGACCCATTATAGTTTCATACCACGTCCTGGTGCTTTGTCTGCCATCAAACTACATCCCGTTTATGTTTCCAACCATGCTATGATCCGAGGATTTAGAGATGCATTGGTATACAGTGGGTGGTACGAAAATCTAGCAGAATTTCCACTTGGTATAATCCATGATGTTGAAGCATTGAAGCTTGTCACTAACAATAAGTGTATTATGTTTTTTATTTTTTTTCAAATTCACGGTTACAAAGGTATTTATTTAAAAAATAAATTGGATATTTTTCAGTGAATTAATACGTAGAAATTGTATTTCAAAAATTGCATTTAGTTTGTCACGATCATAAGTTGAGTGCAATAAACGCAAATTTTACTCACTGCGGTTTTACTCTACGTATGCAGATTGGACTTGCCAATTTCTGTAACTTCATCTTACGACTGAATGAAAAGCCAGTTAACTGAGACTCAACTTTACTTCTGGTATTAGATTCAATTAAAACTTTGCAAAAGTTCCTTTCATATTAAAAGATAGCTGTAAAGAGACGCGTATTCCTCGTTGAAAATGAAGCTGTAATTAAAAGTATGAAGCTTGATAAATATCTACTTGAAGTAAAAAATCATATTCATCTAAATAACTCTTAACAGTTATACATCTGAATACTTTTAAAATACTTTTATCAATTTGCAATTTTTCTATTAATGTTTGCAAACGTTTTCTCTTTTGGAATTTTTATTTCATTTAAAACAATCATTTATTTAATAGAAATATAACAATTTTTTCTGAACGATTGCACAATTATTTTGTTTTGAGAAAATGCTTTTATTTCTTCGCTATAATTAAGAAAATATCAGAATGCAAATATTTTGTAAAGAAAAATTCATATAATTATTGTTTGAAATTTAATTTTTATATAGATAAATTTGACACAGAATGACACAGATTTGCTCACAGAATGCTTCAGATAAAATTTTTATACTAGCTATATCTTTTAATAATATATATGATATATGATAAATAATAGAGTTAAATTTATATTACTTATAAGATAAAGAAATGTAAAAAATAATAAACTTCAAAACTTCTGATACTTTTTATTTTTCTCTTTTGAAACAAGATTTTCAAGCTAATTAAGTGTGGAATACTGTTACTACTTACTCACTTAAAAATTAATAAAGTTATTTTCAAGGATCATTTTTATTTACTTTAGATTTTTACATCAATTGTAAAAACAGTATTATTATAATTTTGGTTTTATATTGATTTCAATTCTTCTTGT
>Ga0157364_1004334_pt1 | contig 14135 bp, 5 predicted proteins | sample AttsexASBM2_FD_111476 | JGI IMG/M metagenome (GOLD analysis project Ga0157364, IMG submission 111476) | Fungus gardens microbial communities from leaf cutter ant in Ribeirão Preto, State of São Paulo, Brazil - Atta sexdens ASBM2 | ecosystem: Host-associated > Fungi > Mycelium > Unclassified ... | reverse complement strand
TTCCTTTGGGCACCACAGGCAAAGTCTGATGAAAATCTCCTCCAAATGCCATTGTGATTCCACCAAATGGATGGTCATTCTAGATATTATGTCAATTCAAGAGCTATCAAGTGCAAGTAATCACTTACTTCAAGCAAGTCTCTGAGACATTGATCTACAACATCAATATCATACTTGTACTGTATAGGAACTTTATCCCAAATGATAACTCTAGTTTGTTGGAGGACTAGGAACATATAAATATTGCGTTTGAGTTTAGCCACAGAGTCTTCATGGATAGAAAGAGAAATCTTGAAGCATAAGTGAGATGTTCTTCCTCTATCCAACAAAAAAGCAGCAATTCCAGATAATGTTACATACAGTGCTACTTGACCTCTCCTTTTAACCTCAGCAGCAATAGTGTTGCACAAAAATGTCTTTCCACAACCACCAGCAGCATGAATGAAGAAAAGATGACCCTGATTATTGGTAACAGACTCCAGAATAACATCAAAAGCAGCAGCTTGTTCAGGATTGAAAATTGCCCTTTGCTTATCTACCAAAGTTGCCATTTCATCTACATCATACTGCTCAGCCTGCAAGAGAGGATTGGGTACTCTGTGAGCCCACTGTTGCTGTGAAAGAGGTATTGGTGAGAAATCAACAAGACTTCTTTCTATTCCCACTAATATCCTGTTGAGATCCCAAAGGCCATAATCATAAACATCATCCTCTGGTATCTCCTGGTCAGCTTGGTAGTGGTTCATATGATGTAGTTTGTGCTTGACATCATCACACAGTTCAGCCTTGAATTGATCCCAGAGAAGATAAGGCTCAGCTACTTCATTAGTTAGCAAGATAACTCCTAACAACTAACAACATGCCATTCCAAGCTGTATTGCAATTGCTTTTTCCAAGAAAATCCTCTACTTGTGATTATCCTCTAGTAATCCTTTTGCTATATATTGTGGAGGTAGCTACTAGGCTACCTACATAATGTCATAGAAAAAAAGGGAATGTTAAATTAAATTATTATTGTACTGTGTATTACTGTAGTCTAATATACAAGCCATGCTTATATAAGCATGCTTGCTTCTTTGTCTCAACTGCCACGTCACAAAACCTCTTTGCTTCTCTCGAGATCTCTCTTTTCTATCAGGCTGTCTATCAATATCTGTTGGATAACCTAGTGAGTAGGCTATCATTTGTCCCCACTATAACTACTGCTCTCCATCCTTCTAACAGGGAAGTGGTAGAAAGGGTGTGTTTTGGTATTTTCTTATTATTCTTTATTCTTTAAAATTTCATTTAATTAATTATTAATTACATAATTACTTTTTGGAGCTTTGTCACTTTATTTTTTTACTTACTTACTAACTACTCTCTAGTTCTAACAATTTGTTTATACAACTTTTCCCCATTGAACTCATTAACCTTCCCACAAATTGAAGCCCACTTGGAGGGGATAGTTGTCTATCCTCAAATTCTGTTATCAAAACACCTAACAAAAAGATAGCCTTAGTACCAGCATATTAAGAACAAAAAAAAAACATACCCTAAAGAAAGATCAACAGATATTATAAGGCCCAAAAAAGCAGCTAAAGAGAGCAATAAGCCTAAGGGACCTCAGATAGAAGAAGAAAGTCTAAGGAAACATGCACAAAGAGAACTATTAAATCCTACTGAAAATTTAAGTATGTTAACGTTGATAGCTACTAAAGTTTTGGGTATGCTAGCCCCAGGATCAAGATGAGCCCCAGAATTTGATTCATGGAATCCAGAGGAGTTGAAGAAGCTTCTGCAGCTGAATGTAAGGGATGACACATATGCAACAGCTTATGCATAGCTTTTTGTTCTAGTCCTAGAGATGACCGAGAATCTCCTCTTGCCCTCTCATTTTGCAGCCTTTACCATCATGTTGATAAGCACTATAGTGATACCCTCATACTCTAGATATCCTCAGTCAAATACCCCTATGCCTCGAGATTTTTCCTGTCATTTCTGCAAGAGAGCAGACTATTGGTTGAGAACATGCCCAATAGCTGAAGAATATGTTCAGTTATGACAAGTTTTAAGACAACAAAATGGGTACTACACACACATGAATAGGTCACAGATAAATGTTCATCACCCAGGAGGGCTTAAGGGAGCAATTGACACTAAGTTGAATCTCTAGGATCCACTACCTCATCTATTAGGAATAATCCCAGCACTTGCAAGGTTTACTTTATTTGTGGAAGCAGTACAGGGAGAAGAGGAGGAGCTTGTGTGAGAAGCAATAGCGGAATTGGAGAAGGAGGTAAAGAATATTGAAGGGTTAGTAACAACACAAGCACAAGAAAAAAGAAAGACAACAAAGAGAACAGATAAGAATAAGAAAGCTATGAACAAAATAATTAGCAAACAAGAGAAGAAGGTAGTAGAGACACGCCAGCATACTGTTGAGAGCTACAAATTGCAAACTTGGAAGCACCATAGCAACTGTTACAATACATTCTGGATATAGAGGTTTTAAACATTAGAGTTTGGAATCTGTTGGCAATTAGTGGGGACTTATGAAGAGAGATGGTAGACCAAACACATATACAAGATAAACCTCCTGCAGTTGGGGCAGCACTAGTAACCCCACTAGAAAGGCCAGTAAAGTTTGCAACACCTCTCCAAGAGGTAGAAGTGGTAGTCATAGAGCAATGTTGTGAGTTGGGACTACTGGATAAATGTTTAAAGATTGTAATTGTGTGGGAGAATCTGTGTGATAAGCTAGGGTTAGAGATGAACAGAAAGCGGAGGTTGACAATACAAACAGCAAATGGGAGGAAGGAGGAAATGCAGGGTTGTATTAAAGAAGCTGTTAATGCTAGAGGTTTTTCTGTTTTCTTTTTAAATTAAAGTTCTCCAACTACTGTCTAGATAACAGTGAATATAAAAGTTTTTTAATAAATAAAGTGTGTGATCTCCTAAGAAAGCACCCTAGTTGACACTATGTATTAGCATAGTGTCCCTTTCTCTCTTTCTCAAAATCAAACCTCTCCTCTTAAATCCATTCACATATATACTTATTGTTACACTGCCAGTGAATTTACGGTGGAAAGTAGTATTTGATATTATACCAATGAATTTCTAATTAAAATTTGCTCTAGAACCCCTTATCAGTCCTTAGAATGTACCAAAGTGTTATGTGAAATAGTGAGCAGGTAGAACTAGACCTAGAGCTCATGCAAATACCTCAGAAGGCAAGTAAGATGAGCTGGCATCAGATGATAGACAGAGTTATTAGATAAGAATGTTCTAGATCCACTTGGTATAGGATATACCTTAATAAAGATGGGACACTTGACCTCTAGAACCAGCAGTATACCAGTGACAGACTTAGACAGATAGGTCATTGATTACAAATAAGCATTGATAGTATTAGATCAGTTAAATTTAGATAAATGATACCTAGGACATGACTTAGAGATTTGGGACTGTGATTGGAGCTTACTAACACTTGACAGGTAACTAAGGAGTTCAAAATCACAAGTCAACAACAAAGAGAAGACCAACAAAGGATAAAGAAGATTCTAGAAGGAAACAGCGATGGGGACATATCATTGATGGAAAGAAGACAGGAGAGAAACACATAATCAATAGGATTTTGGGAGGACTTAGGATAAGAAGGAGTTGAGGGAATCCTAAAAGTAGTAATAGTGTCCTTTTCATATTTTATTTCTTGAGTTTCAGGGCTTTGTAATAACTTTAATATAATATCTAGGACAGGATGAGGAAAAAGAGGAGAACCTCTTGGCACTTACCTCCATCATTACTGCCTCTGGAATTGTAAAATACAAAACTACTGAGTGTAAGAGTTTGGAATTAGTAGGATGTCTTGAGAAGAACACAGAATATACCCAGAACTCGATCTAGAGAGAAATAGCAGATGCAACTCAGACAGGCTTCAGAGAAGACAATAGGCTAGGAAAGCTTGGCTAGGTGCATACTTGGATTGCATCACACCCATAAGGTTCAGTGTTAGGAATGCAGACAAGGAGGCAGCTAAGTATGGAGGGTCCATGAGTAATCAACTAACTGTATTTTTCAGAGGAGCTTTTGTTATGGTGTATAAAGGTTGATACCTTAGGGAGGCTATGCAACAACAATCTAGGGAGATCTTATATTCATTTTACAACAACTAACCTATATTTTACTAGAGCTACATATAATTTCTATTTTCTAATTATTTATAACCTTTATCTTTGATTATCTCCCCTCAAACCTTTAGCACACAATTGGGAGCTGGTACTGTATCTTATTATTTGTCCCAGTATGCAATTCCCTTTTGCACTTTTTTATTGTGCAAATTTATGGGGAAATGAATTCAGAAGTAAAGGTGAAAAGAAGTTGTTTTAAAATAAAGTTCTGCCAGTTGTCATGACTTGGCAAAATGGCTAAGTCATTTTCTATTCTTATTTTCTATTTCCTTTTTCTTTTATTTAGTTAAATCACTACTATGAAGGTGAAGCATAGGAGAGGAGTCATGTCACTGTCACAAAGTCACAAAATGTGTGACATCAGTCACAGAAATGGTCATGTCACAGGTCACAGGTCACAACATGTTGTTACGCCATTAGAGAATTTTCTGTGGAAATATAGCATAAGATACAAATTATATCTTTAGATTTCACTATTGGAACCCACTCTAGAGACCTCTTACAAGCCCCAAACATAATCTAGACCCAAGATTGGGTACTTCTACTAAGTAGTGGCCAAGCTGCCACATGCTAGAACTACTTATACCTTGGGAGGCAAGACTAATGAGCTAGCATTAGGTTTCTTAGATACAAGCTATTAATGTTGAAACTCTAGAAATCAGAGGCTCAGAGATATCTTTGGAATACGAGATAATTTCAATCTAGAGCAGACTTAGACTAACATAACACCTAGGCAACAGATCAAAAGTCTATCAGTGACTAATGATCCCATCACTACTAGACTTAGTCAAGAAATGGATGTGCCGCTAGATGATGATCATATTGCTGATGCTTGTACACACTGTCATGTGTTTCTAGACTGTATTCGGAGTAGAAGAAAGCTAGTTTAGGGATCGGGAAATGACAAGCAAGAGTGAAGTATAGAAGTAGAGCAGGATTACATGGTCATGTCCGGGAGGTATGGAGGACAGAAAGGTGATGGTTGTCATAGCCACATAGTGGTGTCATAGAGGAGAGATGCGAGGGAGAGTAGTAAAATGAAGGATTTCCTTTTCTATTTCTTTTCAATTGAGTCTCTAACATTTGTAATATTCTAATATATTTCTCAGAGTGGAGATTGATAGGGAGAGTCTCCTTGGCCCTTGCCTTTATCTCAGAAGCTCTTGAGGTTGTAAATACAATTCTCTTGAGTGTGTAAGGGGTGATCTTGGTGAGAGGTTGAGTTGGTGAAAGTTTTATACTATATACCCCATTCTTTCAAGAGACAAGATACAGCAGTCGCTTAGACAACCTTCTATGGAGTAGTAGGTCTGAAAAGCCTAGCTAATTATTGACTCAGATTGTATCACACCCATAAGGTTTGGTGTGGGAGCGCAAATGAGGACTTGATCAAGTGTGGTAAGACCCATGAGTGGTTTACTGACTATTCTACTAGTGAGCTTGTTATGGTGTGTAAAGGTGGACATCTTAGGGACACTATGTGAGGCAGATCTAGATTGAACCTACAATCATTTTACCTATTTTTACATTACAGATAAGCTGCGCTTTTCATTTTAATTTCTTGCTGATACCCCTACTTCCTCTTTCTTCCCACAAACCCTTTAGCACACAATTGAGAACTGTCACTGCCTCTTCTACTTGCTTGTCACAGTAAACATCTCTTTTGCCCCTTTCAATGTGACAGGTAACATGAGGACCATAGGAGGTGAAGTGCATAGTCACAATAGTAGTTGTATATATAGTGCAGAAAATCAAACAGGAACTCTATTGAGTTCTTCTTGTCAACTCTGACTTGGAGTGGACTTAAGTCATCTCAGCTAAAGTCTTACACTAGTGTACTATTGAAAGGGTGCAAAAGGGAATTGCATACTGGGACAAACAAAACAATGATGTGCTAGCTCCTAATTGCATGCTAAAGGTTTGAGGGAAGATAATCAAAGATAAAGGTTATAAATAACTAGAAAAGTAGAATTATATGCAGCTCAAATAAAATAGATATTTGGTTGTTATGAAAAGAGTGTAAGATCTCTCTAGATTGTTGTTGCATAGCCTCCCTAAGGTATCAACCTTTACATACCATGACAAAAGCTCCTCTGAAAAATACAGTTAGTTGATTACTCATGGACCCTCTATACTCAGTTACCTCCTTGTCTGCACCCCCAACACTGAACCTTATGGGTGTAATGCAATCCAAGTATGCACCTAGCCAAGCTTTTCCAGCCTGTTGTTCTCTCTGAAGCCTGTCCGAGTTGCATCTGCTATTTCTCTCTAGATTGAGTTTTGGGTATATTCTGTGTTCTTCTCAAGACATTCCCTTTGATTCTAGTCTTCTTACTCTCAATAGATTCATATTTACAATTCCAGAGGTAGTATAGATGGAAGTAGGGGTCAAGAGGTTCTTCTCTGATCCAACTGCACTCCAGATACTATATTATCATGATTACAAAGCCCTGAGACTTAAGTGATTAAGAGATAAAAGAGAAGCTATTACTACTTTTGGATTGTCCTCAACCACTTCTCACACTAAGTTCTTATATTCTTTATGATGATGCATCCCTTTACTAAGTCCTTTCTATCAAAGATGACATGTCTCGTGGTAAGTTTTTTTCTAAAATGTTCCTTTTTCTTCCTTATGCTTCTACTTGATGTTGTCTTGTGATTAGCCACTCCCTAGCTACCTGTTAGTCATTAGTAAGCCCCAACTGTTGTCTGAGTTTTCTAAGTCATGTCCTAGATGCCATTTATCTAAACATACCTGATCTGATGCCATCAATACTTACTTACAAGCACAAAGTCTATCAGTCTAAGTTCGTTGTCTGAGTACCACTGGTTCTAGAGTATAAGTCTGTCATATTTCCCAGTTAGTCTATTCAAAGGTGGATCTAGAGCATAGTCCCTTAGTGACTTTCTTTGTAACCCAATGCCAGCTTATCCCAGTTGCCTCTCAAGGTCTTAACATAAGCTTTGGGTCAATTATCACCTGCCCAATGTCTTCATTATATAGTATTACATCCTAAGGATATAAAAAGGGTTCTAAAGCAAATTTTAATCAAGAATTCATTAGTATATAGTGTATCAAATGTTATCTTCCATGGAAAATTTGCTTGTGGCATAACACTATGGTAGTGGTGATGTTTGCAATCTGATTCTCAATTCTAGACTACTGTTCTTGCCCTGTTCCTGAGTTCCGCCTATCTAGTGTTGTCCTAATGCCCTACTTCAAAGTTATCCTCACAGTAGCACTCTCTAGCTATGTGATCAGACTATTCTCACAGTAGTACTCTTGACTATGTGATCAGATATGAGACTTTGATTCCTCCCTGTATAACTCAACTCCCTAGCAATGCCAAACTCTGTTTTAGAGCTTCTATGATCTTACCCCTGTGGCTAAGTCACTTTGTCCTGTAGTCTCTTTGTTTTAACTCAGTCCTAAGTCAAAGAAACTTAATCACTGATATGATCACTTTAAAAATAGATTTCCACTTTTGAAAACCCAAATAGAGGAGAGAGGCAATCAAGATTGCTTGTTCTCTTTCTACTAAGTGGGGGTTTTTATAGGTTTAGAGAAATACAAAAGAAATATACAAAAAATAGAGAAAATAATAAAACCCAGTCATAAATCTATTATTACAATGATCATTCTGGTAGTGATAGAAAATCCCATGCTTTCTTGTCTTTTCTCGATTACTTCCTATTATTTTTACTAGGTCTACTCTGCTTTTGTTGAGTTACCAGGTTATCTACCACCGACCCTGCAGCAATCTCCCCTTTCTTTGGCTTATCTCAGTGACTCAGTGTTATGCTGCTAGAGAATTTTCTATGGAAATGTAACATGGGATACAAATTATACCCCTGGATTTCACTAATGAAACCTACTCTAGAGACCTCCTACAAGCCCCAGACATAATCTAGACCCAAGATTGGGTACTTCTACTAGGTAGTTGCCAAGCTGCCACATGCTAGAATAGCATATACCTTGGGAGACAAGACTGATAAGCTAGCATCAGGTTTCTCAGAGACAGACTATCAATGTCAATACTCTAGAACTCAGAGGCTCAAGGACATCTTTGGAATACAATATAATTTCAATCTAGAGCGGACTTAGACTAATATGACACCAAGATGACAGATCAAAAGTCTATCAGTAACTAGTGATCTTATCACTGCTAGACTCAGTCAGGAAACAGATATGCTGTAGAGCAACAGCAATATTGATGACCTTTGTACACACTTGCATGTGTTTCCAGATTATATTCAGAGTAAAAGGAAGCTAGTTTGGAGGTTAGGGGACATTGGGCAGAAGTGAAGTATAGAGGTGGAGCAGGATCACATGGCCATGACTAGTAGACATGGATAATAGGGAGGTGACATCTGTCATGTCCACATGACAATGTCATGGAGAAGTGAAGTGAGGGAGGCTAGAAGAAGAAAGAGTTTCCTTTTTTATCTATTTTTAATTGAGTCTCATCAGTTTGTACTTTTAATATAATACTCAGAGAGTCTGAGGGAGAGGGCAGTGGAATCTTGATACCTGCTGCTATCTCAAGGACTTGAGAGTCATCTTATGGCACTTTTCTGAGTTCTAAGTGAAGTGGTTGGGTTGTTGAGGAGACTGGACCCTATATCCTACTTGGTCAAGAGACAAGATACAGTGGTCACTCAGATAATCTTCTATGGAGTAGCAAGCCTGAAAAGCCTGGCTAATTATTGACTCAGATCATATTACACCCATAAGGTTTGGTGTGGGGGTGTGAATAAGGGCTTAATTGAGTGTGATAAGGCCTATGAGTAGTTTACTGACTACTTTGATAATGAGCTTGTTATGGTATGTAAAGGTTGATACTTTAGGGACATCATGTGAGAAGGATCTAGATTGAGCCCCCATTATTCCTTCTATACTTAGATTCTAAATAAGCTGCATATTCACTTTTTAATTTCTTTTTAATACCCCTGCTTTCTCCTTTTTCCCATGAATCCTTTAGCATACGATTGAGGACTGTCACTGCTACTTACCTTTGTTTGTCACAGTAAAATCCTCTTTTGCCCCTTTCAGTGTCCATCGATAAGAAATGAAATGAAATGAAAATGAGAAGAAAAATAATAATTAGAAAATAAAAGAAAAAGAAATATAAAAGAAATATAAATATTAACTTAGCTGTTTTGCCAAGTCATGATAGGATCACTAGTCACTGATAGACTTTTTATTTGTTGTCTTGGTGTCATATTGGTCTAAGTCTGCTCTAAATTGAAATTATCTTGCATTCTAAAGATATCTCTGAGCCTTTGATTTCTAGAGCTTCAACATTGATAGTCTGTGTCTGAGAAACCTGATGCTAGCTCATCAGTCTTGCCTCCCGAGGTATATGCTAATCTAGTATGTGATAGCTTGGCAACTGCCTAATAAAAGTACCCAATCTTGGGTCTAGATTATATCTGGAGCTTGTAGTAGGTCTTTAGAGTGGGTTCCACTAGTGAAATCCAGAGGTATAATATGTATTCCATGCTATATTTCTGCAGAAAATTCTCTAGCAGCGTAACACCGTATCTTTAGCTTATGCCAGGCTAATAGCCTCTTTTTCCCCTTTCATTAGGACTTATCTTTTTCTTTTCTTGCCTAGGGAGTTTTGGGTATTGTCTCTATAGCTCCTTGAGGCTCTTTGTTACTCCTTTTTTTCTGATTGTAATGGATCAGTTTTGATGTGCTCCTATTCTTAGCTATCACTGATTGAGTGATGCTATGGCTATTCTTATTTCCTGCTAGACTATTAGTCCTGTTTCTTTATAATAATTGTTTGTCTGAACTTCTCCACATGAGGCTTCTTTCTTCTGACTAAGCTACTATTCTCAGCAATGATGCCGTGGGGCTGTAGGCTCAACTCTACTAGTTCTCAAGTAATTGGCCTGTTAGTAGTAGCAACCTTATGTCCCTGGGATTACTGCTATGTAGCTAAGTAACCAGCTTTGGCAGTGAAGTCCTCTGTGTCTTTCCTGCTACCTATTAGGTAATTCCATCTAAGTTCTAGTTTTGGGGTATGAAATCACAAAATTTGTTTATTTTTAGGCCTAAATATATTCTGGGTCTCATAGCATAGAGTATTTGGAATTGGAAGTAGGAGGAGTAAAGACATATGCAAATGCATTTGTGATGCAGTCAGCACTATATTGGTTGTTGTTACGGAGGCCATGGCAGAAAAGAATAAAGCTAGGAAAGATCGAATGAGAGGATATATCACAAATGGTCACTTACTTGATTTGTGATTTGAAAAATTAATATTCAAAAAGGCTTAAAATGTGAAGGTAGACAGTGACAAAAGATATTATTAAGTCTAAGGTCTAATTCTCAGACTATAGGTCCTTAAATACATAATTGTGATGGTTTATATACTAGGATAGATTATCACATGCTACTACCTATTGTTCTATATATGGTAGTGCTTTTGTGCTTAATATAGTGATAACTTAATCTTATGGAGGCTGTCCTTTGTTCTAAGAAAAGGACAAATGACTATCTATGGATAATTAATGAAGTCTGTGTACAAATATTGAGGTCTTCATATCTCCAGTAATATTAATTGCCTCAGCATTGTTTTAGTCTCATTCTAAGCAGTATAAAAAAGGCTTCTCTGATGCCTAGAAGCAAAGCATCAATCATAGGAATTCCCGAGATATTGGCAATTTAATAGTGGTACCATGGTGGCTACCTACTGATTTGCTCAATAGCTTGGCCAATATTGATTGTCTTGAGACATGACTGGTATCAATCAAAAGGTGTTTTTAAAGGCTTTCTGGCACTGTTAAGACCATAAAAATTGTCAAAGAAACAATGGAGATATAGCCAAATAAAGTTTGTGACAGGATAGTAGCATGGAGGTAGAGATCTCAGACCCAGGAGAAGGTAGCAAGTGAGTAGTAGTGCCAACAAGGGAAAGGATGGAAAAAAGGTTGCAAAGTGAAATGTTGGTGTTAAAGAGTGAGGAGAGAGGAACGAGTGATACAAGAGAGAAATGACTCTTTTACAAAGGCAATTCTTTCATCATTGTTTACTTACAATAGCAATACTTAGTGTCTGGCCTATAAGAAGGTTGCCAATAAAATTTACCTAGTTCCTGGTACTATGCCTAAAGATATTAGGATTATTTGACAATCTCTAGAAGACCCATTGAGAACATTACCATATATTACTCCTTATCCACCAGCATTTTGGCCAGGAATTTGCTTAACAAGTGAGAGAATGGAAGAGTTGGGGTTATGAAAGAATGAGTTCTTATGGCCAGAAGAGAAGCAACTAGTGGTATAAGTGTTGCTGTTGAATGAGAAAGAATTAGCATGGGAGGAGACAGAAAAAGAGAGATTTAGGGATGATTACTTCTTACTAGTGAAGATTCTAGTATAGGGGCACATTCCATGGGCTCAAAAAACACTATCAATACCACCAGGAATTCATGAAAAAGTAATTAAACTTATTTGGAAGAAGATTAACACAGGAGTATATGAATTATCCTATAGCTTATACCATTATCAGTGGTTTACAGTAGCAAAAAAGGATAGAAACATACATATTGTACACAACCTCACTCTACTCAATGCAGTCACCATCCATGATACCCAAGAGCCCCTCTTTGTCTACTTGTATGCAGAACAATACTCTATATGCTCCATTTATTTGGGATTAAACCTGTTTGTTAGATATGATCATTGAACACTAGCAGAAGAATCAAGAGATTACACTATCTTTGGTACTCCTCTTGGTACTATACAACTTACAGTGCTTCCCCAAGGTTGGACAAGATCAGTTGGTATCTCCCATAGTGATATAGCCTTCATTCTTTAGTATAAGACAGAGAGGGCACCAAACTTCCTAGATGACATCATGTTATTGGGACCAAAAATGCAATATGAGTAAGAAGATAACACTTATAAGGTGCTTTCAGAAAACCCTAACATTTGCCAATTTGTTTGGGAGCATATAGTTAACTTGAATCATATCCTCTATCAGTTGGTACATGTAAGTGCAACAGTCTCAGCTAAGAAGTTACAATTATGTCAGCCAAAAATCATTGTAGTAGGGAAAAAGTATACATATAATAAACAAGAGCCAGATGCAACAACGGTAGAGAAGGTAATAAAGTAGTCAGAGTGTAGGAATGTGTTAGAGGTAAGAGAGTTCCTGGGAATAGTAGACACAGTACAAAATTGGATCAGAGGTTTTGCAGAGATAACAGATCCATTAATGAAGTTAACAAGGATGATAAAAAGAGAGTTCATTTGAGAAGAAGAACAAAGATTAGCAATAGAGGAGATGAAGAAGAGTATGTCTACCTGTGAGGCAATCTGACCAATTGACCATGCTATGCTATTCAAGGTGATTTTGTTGGTGGATACGTCAGTTATTGCAGTAGGGTTCATCTTGGTACAACTAGACGCAAAAGAGCTATAATATCCTGCAAGATTTGGATCAATTGCATGAAATGAACAAATTTTGAGGTACTCACAGTCAAAATTGGAATTATATGGTTTATTTTGAGTTCTAAACACAACAAAACTCTGGTTAATTGGAGCAAAAGAGTTAGTTATAGAAGTGAATACACAATACATTAAAGGGATACTCAACAAACCAAACTTATACCCAAATGCCATAATAAACCAATGGATTGTAGCCATCTTGATATTCGACTTTGAATTGGTACATGTGCCAGGAGTGAAGCATAAGGAACCAGATGAACTGTTGAAGAGAAGAGTGGCAAAGAGCAAAGAAAAAGGAAAGGGGGTAGAAGAAGCAGAGAAGTAGGTTAATGAGATGATCAGTTGTGGAATATGGGTAGCAAGCTGGTTAGAAGGTGGAGACAAGACATTAGTGTTGAGTGGGGAAAAGAGGGGTAGGTGATGAGGATGTCACCTGAGAAAGAAAGAAGGAGGAGAATGAACTGGATGAAGAGAGCTCTGGCAGTTGAGAATGAAAGAGGAAGGTACAAAAAAACAAGAAACAGAAGTGAAAGAAATCAAAAAATTCCTAGACATATTGAAGATACCAAAAGGACTTACTACAAAGAGAAAACGACAATTTTTGTGATACACTAGCAAGTTTTTTGTTTAGAAAGACAAGTTATGGTGACGAGAGCTCCATAGTTGATGTTAGGGGCTGAAGACACTCAGAGGCGGCTTAACCCTAAGCTAAGGTAATTGTCCCAGAAGCTAAGGTGATATTCGAGTAAAGCTAAATCTAACTACACAGGCGGTCTTATATACTAGAACCAATGGTCTGTGCATACTAGTCACATGAACACTAACTAATAATACCACTGTCCTATTTATAGATCAACAGGCACATCAAGGCGGACATAAGACAGAAGGAAAGGAGAGAGTGGGAGAGCATCTTACAAATACTTATAATAGCCTGTTAGGTGGGAGCCGTACTCACGATCTAGGCTGTTCCCTAGGTTTATCCCCTTACACAACCCAACCACTTTACTTAGAACTCAGAAAAGTACCATAAGATAACTCTTGAGCTCTTGAGATGGTGGCAGGTATCAAAACTATATTGCCTTCCTCTTGGGCTCTCTGAGTATTATATTAAAAGTACAAACTGATAAGACTCAATTAAAAATAAATAAAAAAGGAAACTCCTTCTTCTTTCAGTCTCTCACACTTTTCTCCTCCATGACATTGCTATGTGGACATGACAGATGTCACCTCCCTATCCTCTATGCCTACTGGCCATGGCCATGTGCTCCTACTCCACCTCCATACTTCACTCCTGTCCATCATTCTCCAAACCCCAAACCAGCTTCCTTCTACTTCAAATATGGTCTAGAAACACATGACAGTGTGTTCAAGTGTCAGCAATATGATTGTCGTCTGGTGGCGCATCTGTTTCTTAACTGAGTCCAGTAGTGATGGGATCACTAGTCACTGATAGACTTTTGATCTGTTGTCTTGGTGTCATATTAGTCTAAGTCTGCTCTAGAT